>JAEEGL010664109.1_pt1 | contig 16143 bp, 15 predicted proteins | sample 9134231 | NCBI WGS metagenome assembly JAEEGL01 (sample SAMN16246548, study PRJNA631951) | gut metagenome | biome: gut microbiome; feature: rumen; material: fiber-attached | host: Bos | place: Iran: Karaj | collected 2018-10
ATGAGGCAGTCTTTCTCGGAAGGTTCGCCGCATTTTACCGTGTACTTCATTCTGCTGCATGTGGCCATGCTTCTTGCTCTTGTAATATTCGAGTACTCCAGACGCCGCGACGTTGAGCGGGCATCGCTTCAGATACAGAACAACACCACCAAAGCCCTTATGCAGAGCATACAGGACAGGCAGATGTCCGAGGATGCAGTAAGAACTCTGCGCCACGACCTTAAGAACCATGCCATAAGCCTTCAGCTTCTTCTGGAACACGGCGAAACGGACAAGGCGATGGAATACCTGGAAAACTTCAGAAACGCCGCGAAAAACCCAGTGGACGGCTTTGAAACGGGCAGCCAGCTTCTGAACGGACTACTTAGGCAAAAGCTTTCGCCTGCAAAAGAGCGCGGAATAGATGTGGAATGCGAGCTGGACTTTACGGAGGGCTCGTTCATAGACAACTTCGATCTGTGTGTCATAATGGGCAACATTCTGGACAACGCGGTGGAGGCATGCGACGCGCTCCCTGAAGGGTCGCAGCGCTACATTAAACTGAGCGGCGGCCCGGCTGCAAACTATGTGAACATAGAAGTAGAAAACTCCAGCGCTCGCAAGTCGCATCTGCTCGACGGGCTTCCTGCCACCAGCAAGGCGGATAAGGCAATGCACGGATTCGGACTGAGAAGCGTTAGATCAGTAGTAGAGCGTTACAACGGCGTTATGAACATAGAGCAGAATGACAGCAGCTACTCCATATCCCTGATGATACCGAAGCCAAAGAACTAAGTTCCACACGAAAACACGCATTTTATGTCTTCTGAACATATTCATCGCTCTGAAAGGGCGGTTTTTTGTTGTTTTTGGCGGAATGAACGTTTTCTGGACCTAAGAAAACACGCAAAAAACGGTCTTTTTTTTGCCGTTTTCGCTGTTGTTAGGATTTTTCCTGTTCCCGAAAACCGTTGAAATTACAGCGTTTATGCATTTGTTGTTTAAATTTGTGTAAAACAACTGTTTTCAACTAATATTTTTTGTGCTAATATAATAAACTAATTACACCACACGTCGGCGCTGAAAAACGGCCTGCCGGCGGCGCATAGATCACACTGCGACTGAAAGGATTCATCCTATGGCAACGATCAGTTTAGGCTCCTACGCAGCAACCAAATATCCGCTCTGCGAGCGCAAGATCCCGGACGAGCTGTACAGAAAGTACAACGTTTACCGCGGCCTTCGCGACGAGAACGGCAAAGGCGTAATGGCTGGCATCACCAACGTCTCCACCATCTACGGAAAGCAGATCGTGGACGGCAAGGAAGTCCCGGCGGAAGGCATATTGCTCTACCGCGGCTACGCTCTGTCGGATCTGGTCGCCGGCGAAAGCCTTAAGAAGCACCGTCTGGCCGAGGAATGCGCCTACCTTCTGCTGTTCGGCGAGCTCCCCACCAAGAAGGAACTTACCGAATTCTCCAAGGTGCTTGCCGCCGCGCGCACGCTTCCCCGCAACTTTACGCGCGACGTAATAATGAAAGCCCCCAGCAACGACGTAATGAACTCCATAATCAGGAGCATCCTTACTCTTGCGTCCTACGACAAGAGCGCTCTGGACACCTCCATGGAGAACGTTCTGCGCCAGTCGCTGATGCTTATAGCCACCATGCCCATGCTGGCCGTGTACGCGTATCAGTCCTACAACCACTGGATAAAGGGCGGCAGTCTTATAATCCACCGTCCGGACAAGGACCTTTCGTGGTCGGAGAACCTTCTGATGATGCTCCGCCCGGACAAGGAGTTTACGGAGCTGGAGGCAAGGGTGCTGGACCTGGCGATGGTGCTGCACATGGAGCACGGCGGAGGAAACAACTCTACGTTTACCACTCACGTAGTAACGTCCACGGGTTCCGACACCTACTCCACCATAGCCGCGGCGCTTGCGTCGCTTAAGGGCCCCAAGCACGGCGGCGCCAACCTTAAGGCCGTAAAGATGATGGACGACATACGCAAGCATGTCCGCGACATAAAGGACGACGAAGAGATAGCAGCCTACCTGCGCCGCATCCTCAACAAGGACGCGTTCGACAAGGAAGGCCTTATTTACGGCATGGGACACGCGGTATACTCGCTGTCCGACCCCAGGACCAGAGTGTTCGAATCCTTCGTGGAAAGCCTGGCCAGGGAAAAGGGCCGCGACGAGGAGTACGAGCTCTACGCTGCGGTAGAAAGGATAGCGCCGCAGGTGATCTGCGAAAAGCGCAAGATCTACAAGGGCGTCTGCCCCAACGTGGACTTCCTAAGCGGCTTCGTGTACAGGATGCTGGGCATTCCGGACGAGATGTTCACGCCGCTGTTCGCGATCGCGAGGATAGCCGGCTGGAGCGCGCACCGCATGGAAGAGCTAGCAAACACTCAGAAGATAATCCGACCGGCATTTAAGAGCATAATGGACGAGCGTCCGTACGTGCCGATAGGCGAAAGGAAGTAGTCTCGAATCTGCAGAACTATCGAGGGAAAAACCACCCGGGATCTGTAGGGCCGCAGAGGGAAAACCACCCGGGGCCCGCAGGGCTGACCTTTAAAACAACAGCAACCGAAAAACGGTTGCTGTTTTGTTGCGCAGAAAACGCTCCGCGAAATTCTTTTCCTATTATATTAGAGTCATTTTCGTACCCCGTGTAAAAAAGTCAAAAAAAGTGCTTGCATTTGTTTTGCAGCGGTGGTATACTCCGTTTAATTAAACTTTAATTCAGCAAAGTGCAATTAAACAAAGCGCGGATAAAACCTGCAAATTTCAACGTATTTCGAGGTGTAAACATGAAGATCGCATTACTGGTAATCTACTTCGGCGTAATGGTGGCAATAGGTCTCTACTGCCGCAAGAACGCCACGGACGTGGACGGATTCGTGCTCGGCGGACGCGCCGTTGGCCCCTGGCTTACAGCTTTCGCGTACGGCACATCGTATTTCTCCGCGGTCGTATTCGTAGGTTACGCCGGCCAGTTCGGCTGGAAATACGGCATTGCGTCTACATGGATAGGCCTTGGCAACGCCATAGTCGGCTCGCTGCTTACGTGGGTCATCCTGGGCAGGCGTACCCGCATCATGACCCAGCACCTGAACGCCAAGACCATGCCGCAGTTTTTCGCCGAGCGTTTTAAGTCCCCGGCGCTCAAGATCGGCGCGTCCGTAATAATCTTCATATTCCTTATTCCCTACACCGCGTCGCTGTACAACGGCCTGTCCAGACTGTTCGGCATGGCGTTCAACATCGACTACTCCGTCTGCATACTGCTGATGGCAGTGCTGACCGCGGTATATGTAATAGCGGGCGGCTACATGGCTACGGCCATCAACGACTTCCTGCAGGGAATAATAATGCTCATAGGTATAGTTGCTGTAATTGCAGCCGTTCTGGTAAGCAAGGGCGGCCTTATGGCAGCGCTGGACGGCCTGGCCAGAGTCTCGGATGAGACCGTCTCCTCCACGCCAGGCATCTTCGCTTCCATGTTCGGCCCGGATCCGCTGAACCTGTTTTTCGTAGTAGTACTTACGTCCCTGGGAACCTGGGGCCTGCCGCAGATGGTGCAGAAGTTCTACGCTATAAAGAACGAGAAGGCCATCCAGAAAGGTACTGTAATTTCAACGCTTTTCGCGGTAGTTATCGCGGGCGGCAGCTACTTCCTGGGAGGTTTCGGCAGACTGTTCTCGGACCAGATAGACATCGCGAAGAACGGATTCGACTCCGTGATCCCCACGATGCTCTCCGGACTTTCGCCGTTCATGATCGCCCTGGTGGTGATCCTGGTGCTGTCCGCGTCCATGTCCACGCTGTCCTCGCTGGTAATAGCGTCCAGCTCCACGCTTACGATCGACTTCCTGAAGGGGCACTTCATTAAGGACATGAGCGAAAAAAAGCAGGTCCTTCTTATGAGGATCCTGATCGTGGTATTCATTGCCATCTCCGCCGTGCTGGCGCTGGTGCAGTACAAGAGCTCCGTAACGTTCATAGCCCAGCTGATGGGCGTGTCCTGGGGCGCTCTGGCCGGCGCGTTCCTGGCCCCGTTCCTGTATGCCCTGTACAGCAAGAAGGTGACCAAGGCGGCCTGCTGGGTGTGCTTCATCTTCAGCAGTGTGCTGATGATCCTGAACATGCTTATCCGTCCCAGTTTCCCGCCGATCATGCAGTCGCCGATCAACAGCGGCGCCATAGCGATGCTGGCCGGTCTGGTGATAGTCCCGATAGTAAGCGCGTTTACGAAAAAGCCGGACAAGCAGCTGGTGGACGACGCGTTCGCCTGCTACGAGAAACCCACCAGCGTTGCCCAGAAGACAGCGCTGGGAAGCAAGTAACAACAGCCGCCACTCGGCAGCTTACAGTGCCGGTGCCGATGCAATACAACAACTTAGAGTAACACTTTTCTCCAATAAAAAGCCTTTCGTTCAACAAATCGAACAAAAGGCTTTTTTCCTTTATCAAACCAGCAGTTTTTCCAGCTCTTTTACAAGCATGTACGGGAAGTAGACCCATTGGTCCTTTCCGTCGACCCGGATCTGCTGATAAACGTATACCAGCTTTTCGGAGTCCGGGGATGTATAGTATTTCAGCCCTTTCATCCAGCTGTGCTCGTCCGCAGTCTCCTCTATTACATGTTCTTCGCTGAAACCGTCCGGGAGCTCCGGGTAATGATCGTAGCCCCTTTTATTACACTGCCAGTATTCCTTTTCCCCGACATTAAAATGCGGAAGGGTGGCCCAGCGAACGGCGCTTCCGTTTTCCGCGGAGCATGCCGTTAAACATAAAATGCAAGCCGCAGCGCACAGCATCGCCGCCAGCTTGCATAGTATCTGTTTTTTTTCCTTAATTCCGCGCATTCCTGCTGATAGGCCCTGCAGTACGATCCGGAAGATCCTATTCCTTTTCGGACTCAGGCTGCGCCAGCTGCGGGTTGAGGCGGCACAGGACCTTTTTTACCGTTCCGTTGCCGCCGGTGACCATCCGCTTTACGCGGCTGATCGTGGACGTGCTGGCCTTGGTCTCCAGCAGGATGTCCAGATATACCTTGTCCTCCAGCAGCAGCTTGGCTACCTGGTAGCGCTGCTCTATCGCGGTCAGCTCGGACTCGGAGCACAGATCTTCGAAGAACTGCCGGCACTCCTCTTCCGACTCCAGCGACATTACTGCTTTATATAATTCGGGAAGCCTGTCGGGGCTTGTTTTCTTTGCCATGTTTCTGCCTCCATTGTATATTACTTTATTTAATTAAAGTATAATACAGAAAAGTCGGCGGCGCAAGCAGTAAACCGCCGGCACGCGGCCCTTACGGCCCGGGGTCTCAGGGTAAAGCTACGGCTATTTAATCCCGGGACTGAGGCGCTCAGCTCCTGGCTTCCGATCCGTCAGCCGGGCCTTCTCTGCCGTCGTTCTTGTGCAGTCCGGGCGCGTCGTCTATGTGCACGGACGCCTTCATTCCTTCCTCGTAGCGCTTGTTGTTGGAGACGCAGTCGTAGAGGATGTCTATCACGTCTATCTCCGGCTTCCCCGCGAAAAGCTTAAGCGGGAACGGCTCGCCGAACATGTCGTTATATTGGAACAGCAACATTTCCAGCATTTTACTACTCCTCGAAATACTCCACGCCCTGCTGACGCAGAAACTCCTTTATCTTTTCGGCGTTTATGCAGTGACCCACGTGCAGGAACGGCTGGTTGTTGATCGTGTGTTCCTTGCCGTGCAGCATCATCTTTTCGCCCACCATGTCGAAGCCCAGGTGCAGGTGCTTGGTTGCCGACTGCATGCCGCATATCCTTCCGTCCGCGGTGAACAGCGGACCGCCGCTCTGGCCGCGCAGGCCCGGCGTACTCAGCTCTATGCCGTAGATCTTGCCGTCTTTGTCCGCCAGCTGCCTGGTGAACATGCCCTCTATCGGGAAACGCGGGGTGTTGCCCCTGCCGGCGCTGCCGTCCCACTCTATGGAATCCCTCTCCGCGTCGTAGCGGAAGTCCGAAAACTCCGGGAACGGAAAGCCAAGCCTGCAGAGCATGTCGCCCGGCCGCACTTCCACCATATCCTTTACGAACACAGCGTGACCCTTGTACAGAGTACGCTCAAAGCCCTTAAAGCGTATGATCGCCAGATCCAGGTCCGGGTGCAGGTTAATGTCGAAACCCGTAAAGTTGGAGACCGCGCCGTCGAACTGGACCTTCATCTGGGCGGTCTGCCCGGCCTTCATCTTGTGGACCAGTTCCAGCTTCTTGATGGCTGCGGCCCTTCCCTTGTCCTGCGGCACTTTAGCTACCGCGGCCTTAAACTCCGCGAACTGCTTGTTGATCGTCTGGGCGTGTATTATCTGCTGCGCCACGTGCTTGCAGGTTACCGCGCAGCCGTCGTCGTTAACGAAAAACAGCGTAGCAAGACCCGGGACTACCGCCGGTTCCTTGTAGTTCTTGCTTATTATCTTGATGGGTCTGGTAAAGTCTCCGACCTTTATTATAGCGTCTGCAAACATGCGGTCCCTCCGTCCTGCCGTGCAGTATGTAAACGTTTCAGATTATGCTCGATGTTTAGCAACTGTTGTTTAGTTGCGCACCCTCCGTCAGTAATTAAGCGTTCGTCTCTTTGCCCCGGCCGAATATCACCTTCGCGGACTCCCTGAGGTTTTGGTGATGTATCGTCTTGGGGTCGAAGCGAACGGTCCTGAACGCCAGCTGCATTACCGGACCGGTGCCGAACGCGCAGATCAATGTCCCAAGTCCCACCGGACCTCCCAGAAGCCAGCCGATAAGAGTTGCCGTGCCGAGCAGCAATATGCTTACCAGGCCTATCGGCAATCGGTCCAGCCGCTTGGCAAGCCCCACAAGAAGCGTATCGCGAGGGCCGCAGCCCAGCGACGCGGACATGTAGGTAAACTGCGTATAAGCCAGAACGATAAGACCCGCTATCATTACAAGCACTCCCGTTACCGGGTCCTTGCAGGCCGGCACCACATTCAGCCGGTTGTAGAAATCCACGGCCTTGCCTACGGTAAGCGCGTCTATGAACATCGCGATGCCAATTGGCTCGCGCATTATTATGTCGATTATGAGTATGGTTATGGAAATGGCGATGGACGCGTTGCCGTAGAGTATACCCAGAGACCTGGAAACGCCTATGTTAAGCACGTCCCAGGGACCCGCGCCTATGTTCGCCTGGATGGTCAGATACACGCCGAAACCGTTGACGAACAGGCTTACGAACGCTATTAACATGTTTAAAAGGATAGCGCCCGCAGTGCGGTTCTCCTTAAGGTCTTTCAGCATATGTCGGTCCCTGCCGCTGCCTGCAACGGCCGCACGCAATGATCAGCCGTTGAATTCTGCCTGCAGCGTCTTTGGAAATGTCAGTCTGTATCCTTGTCGTCTATGAAGGTCTCCTTGGCTCCGAAAGTCTTGCAGATGGCGGAATAATCGCCGAAGACCGTTACCCTGTCGCCGTCCTCGAAAGTAGTATCTGCCTTGGGGTGCTGCATGTGCTGGCCCGTCTTCTCCACCAGCATCACAAGAATGCTCTTTTCCTCCTTAAGCCCGGACTGAGCGAGCGGAACGCCCTTAAGCTCTTCCGGCACCTCCAGAAGAGTAACCCTTGCTATGGCGTTTCTGCCTATGTGATCCAGCACCACCATGGAGTTGGTGGCCTCTATGTTCAGTACCTTGCCGGCTAACTTCTCCAGAAGCCTGTCGCTGCGCGAACGCATCGCCGGTACGCGTATGAAGATTATGATCACCGCAAGCGCAGCCAGCGGGATCAGTATGGCAAGCATAAGGCTCCTTGCCCGCGTAGCCTGCTTCAGCGAAATGAACACATTGATAAGCGACGTTACGATGGTTATGTTGAACACATATCCGAACAGCATGGTTATTCTGGCAAGGCGTCTTCTGGATTTTGTGGAGACCACCATCTCGCTCTCGCGCGTGGTAAATCCGCAGCCGGTAAGCAGCGACGTCACCTGAAAACGCGCCTTGCCGTAGGGCAGCCCCGTAAAGCGGAACAATATGGTAAACAGCTCCGATATGACCCAGTATAGAAGGATCACAAGAGCAAACAGCGAGAATGCAAGAACTATGTTCATGGATGCCTCCTGTTATTTGGTGAAAGTTTCGACCGTAGGCAGATTGCTCTGCATGCCCGTTTCGTCGTCTCTGGCGGCGCGGTAGCCCGTTATCTCGATGTGCGTCGCGTAGTCCTTAATGTCCGGATAGCTTACGTCGCCCGGGATAAGCACCTCGAAGGGACGGAACTCGAACACGTAGGCCTTGCCTTCGGCCAGCTTGCCGGTAACGTCCTCGTAGAAGCGGAGCAGGAACGGTCCGTCCTGGAAGAAGTGCACCACCGCGACGGTATTGCCCGGCAGCGCGTAGCCGTCCTCCGACAGCTTCATTACGGAAGCCGTAAAGGATCCGGAGAACCTGGCGTATTTCTGAGCGGACGACCCGGAGGCCTTGCCTTCCTTTATGCCGTCTTCTTTTCCGGCTGCGTAGCCTTCGTCGTATCCGGCCTTCTTGCCTTCTTCGACGCCTGCCTTGTAGCCCTCGTCCTTGCCGGTGCTGTAGCCTTCGTCCTTACCTGCGGCGTAGCCTTCGGCCTTGCCAGCCGTAACGCCTTCGTCGTACCCGGCCTGATAGCTCTCTTCGTTGCCGGCTTTTGCGCCTTCGTCGTACCCGGCCTTCTTGCCTTCTTCGTAACCGGTCTTGTAACCTGCTTCGGATCCGGCCTTTTCGCCTTCGGTCTTTCCGGCGGCCTCGCCTTCGCTGTATCCGGCCTTGTAGCCTTCGTCGTAGCGAGCCTTAAGCTCCTCTTCGTTGTTCCCGCAGGCTGCCAGCGAGATCACCAGCACCAGACAGAGCAATATGGCTAAGAACTTTTTCATTTCGATACCTCCCGTGGATCCATTCCCCGCACTTACCGGGGATGCATACCCCTTATCATTTTATTATACCGCAGGTTTAAGCTATGTGAAAGAAATAACCGCTTCTTTTGCAGAAGCGGTCGTTAAGTCCATATGTTTGTTTGTATATGCGTACTATTGCGGTCCTTTTTTCCGGGTCTTGATGGAAGTAAGGGGTCCTCTGAATGCGTTAACGAGCGCCAGAGCTATGAGGCCGCTTATAAGCGCGCCGCCGGGGAACCTGACCATAAGCGAAACCACCAGCCCCAGTGCAAGGACCAGAATAGCATAGACTCCGCGCATCGTACCGAACGCCAGTATCTCCAGCGCGCCGGTAAACACCACCACTACAGGCCAGATAACAACGGTAGAAAGGAAAACCCAGCCCAGTTCGTTTCCCGGAGATATAAGGTACCATCCGACAGATACCGCCGCGGCTCCCAGAACAAGCAGAAAGATGGATATCCACCGTATCGACTTAGCTTCCATTGCATTAGTCCCTTTCCGTTCTGCTGCGCAATAACCTGTATGTGTATTATATCATGAAAAACCGAGTATCCGCCAGTCGGATCCGCCATTGATCTCCATGATCATGCCATTTGATATTGACCGCGCAGGACATCGATGATATATTCAGAATACAAGAGGCACTACCGATAGACGGTTTGCCCTTGGAAATTGGTTATATGAAATAACCGCTTTTCAGGTAAGGCGGTTATTTCTGTTTTTTGTTAATGTCGCGCATGCTGCGTCCGATCAGGATACCGTCTTTTGTAGTGGTCGGAGTGCCGGGATTTACGCCGGGGCCTCTTGTGTTTTTGGTAACTATATCAGATTGTCCTTGCGGTTGTCCTAATATCTAATCTGTTTGCCTGTGAAGGGTCAACACATCCGATCCGGAGAAGTCGGCTGTCTTAGACAGCTTTACCTGATCCTGTTCTATGCGCACATATACAAATGTCTTTATACCATAAGAAATCGTCTTGAGCCCTGCGGCATCACCTTCTCTGACATTGCCCCAGAGATGCAGATCGCTGCCGAATATACTGTATATGTACCTGATATCTCCGGACAGCTCGTATACCTGATCATTCATGCGGAGCACGACTTTGCCGGAATCATCCGTATACGTTGCAGCCGACTCGATCTGCTGCAGGAACGACGGGCTGTATACCCGCGCATCTATCAGATCATCCGCTCCGAACTCCTTATCCACCTCGATAATGATGTGCGAAGTCTGCATGGATTCCGATATGCCGACCTTATCGATATTGATAACGACCGAATCATCCGGATGACCAAGGACTTTGGTCACTTTAAAAGTAGTTACAGAGCTCGGCTGATCGGTGATCACCAGAAGAAGCTGCTTAGATCCGAACCATTCTGCATCATATTTTGCAATCGCCTCTTCGAATGACACGAATCCGGCAGCACGAAAGACTTTCTCTGCGTCTGCTTCGAAACCGAAATTGAATCTGTCTTTATTGTTTTGATAGTACTCTTCCAGATCCTTTTTCGAATCAATAAGTACTACCTTTGGTTTTGCATACCCTTCTGTGTCAGATCTTTTGATCTGCGTATATGCATACTGAGCACTAAAACTCAATTCGTCTTTCGGTTCCGGCTTGGGGTCATATTTGATGTTATCGTCCATTTCCTTGTACTTCGCAGACGCGCAGCCAGAAAGGATCAGACACAGCATGACAGAAAGGCATATCGCCAAAACTAGTTTGACCTTGTCTTTTGAAAACTTTATCATTTTGCGAGCTCTTCGAAAGCCGGTCTGTATTTTTTTAGTATGCGGGCGGCTACGAAATCGATCTTCTCATCGTCCGTCATCTCGATGGGCGGGTTGCTTTCTATGTCCAGCAGAATGTACTTGGGCTTGTTGTTCTTAAAAATAACGACCTGACCGTTCTTTTCCGCGATGCGCGTGGCCTTGGAGAAGTTCTGGTTTGCCTCGCTGACCGATATGATGCTGTTAGTATTGATAGTCATTGATCCAACCTCCAAGGGTATTATATCAGCAATTAGGTAAAATATAAGCTAATATTTGTTGATGCCGGAGTGCCGGGATTTACGCTCGGGGCCCCTGCCCCGGCTGACTTCTCTCGCGCTCCCCGCTCGGTCGCGCTCGACCGCTCGCTGCTCGAAGGTCCACCGGACCTTCTCCCGACGCTCTCGCCCTCCCGGGTTCAAATCCCGCCCTGTTCGTATCAATGAAAAAGAAGACGGATAGATCCGTCTTCTTTTTCATGGTCGGAGTGCCGGGATTTGAACCCGGGGCCTCTTGGTCCCGAACCAAGCACGCTACCAATCTGCGCTACACCCCGATATTCTTCCGCAATGCGTTGACGCATGCGGCGCGCCGGCAAAATGCCGATGCACTTGAATAATATACTATCGACAAGAGGAATTGTCAATAATAAAGAAAAAAACTAAGTTAGAGCAGCCAGGCAACTGTATTTCAGTCGCGCAGATCGGTCAAGGCGGCGGGAAACGAAAAAGAGGGCCCGCGCGGAGCCCTCTTCGGTTTGTGTTGCGTTTGTGCTGCGTTTTAAGCTTTACAGTCCGTTGAAGAAGTTTACGATCTCCTCGCACATGGCTTTGTAGGCCTGGAAGTCTTCGTTGTTTGCCGTGTCCGGGGTGTACCTGTCCACGAACGCGTAATTGACGAAGTTCGCGGTCTCCGCCCACGGATCGATGTGGACGTAGCTGCTGTTTACCTTAAAGCGCATGGTGCTGAAGTACGGGTTCTTTACGTAGAGAGTAATGTAGAAATCGTACCTGTACTCGTAGCGCTTGGGCTCGTAGCTTATGGAGTTGCCCTTCTCGTCCTTGGTCTTAAGCTCCGTCTTGTCTTCCTTTATCTCGTAGGCCGCGGAAGTAACGTCCGCAAGGTCTATGACGTCCGGGTTGGACTTGGCGAAGTCGGAGGAGCTTGTTACCATTATCTTTCCGGCGTCCGTGTCCACGTAGATCTTGGTGTTCTCGCCCAGAACGGCGCCTACGCGGAATTCCTCCACCTTCTTCTTGTTCTCGTCGCGGTACATGAAGTGCTCGTAGAGGTCGGCTACAGTGTTGCTCTTTCCGACGGAATACCACTGCGACACCTTCCTGGCGCAGTTCTTGCACATGTATCCGTCCTTAAGCGTGGTGTTTCCGAAAAGTCCCAGCTTTTCTCCGCAGAATTCGCAGTATTTCTTAGTAAAAAGACCCATATATGCCTCCTTATCTGTCGATCGATGCTTCGTTACATTAAATTATATCACATCTGAGAGTCATATGCATAAAAAATGAGAGGGCCGCAAGGCCCTCCCTTGTCTGCGCGTTACTTAGTTCCCTTACAGTCCCAGACCGAAGCGCTCCTTTACCCTCTTCATTACGGGTTCGGCTATGGCGTTGGCGCGCTCCGCGCCGTCCTTAAGAACGTTCACCAGCTCGTCGGAATAGCGTATCTCCTTGAAACGCTCCTGGATGGGTGCCAGCGCGTTTACGGTGACCTCCACCAGATCCTTCTTAAGATTGCCGTAGCCCTGGCCCTGGTACTGCGCCTCCAGTTCCTCCACGGTCTTTCCGGAGAAAGCGCTGTAGATGGAGAGCAGGTTGGACACGCCGGGCTTGTTCTCTATGTCGTAGCGGATGACACCTTCGGAGTCCGTTGTGGCCCTCATTATGGCCTTCTTGATCTTGGAAGGTTCGTCCAGCAGCGAGATGCGGCTCATTTCGTTGGGGGCGGACTTGCTCATCTTGGAGGTGGGGTCGTCCAGCGCCATTACGCGCGCGCCGCTCTTTACGAAGCGCCCTTCCGGAACCACGAAGGTCTCGCCGTACTTGTTGTTGATGCGTATGGCCAGGTCTCTTGTAAGCTCTATGTGCTGCTTCTGGTCGTTGCCTACGGGGACTATGTCCGTGTCGTAGAGCAGTATGTCGGCCGCCATCAGCACAGGGTAGCAGAACAGACCCGCAGGAGCGGATTCTCTGCCCTGAGCCTTCTGCTTGAACTGAGTCATTCTGGAGAGCTCGCCGGTATAGGCGTTGCATGTGAGTATCCAGTTAAGCTCCGCGTGGCCGGGAACGTCCGACTGCACGAATATTATGGCCTTCTTGGGGTCTATGCCCACGGCCATGTACAGCGCGGCGATGTCCTTTATGTGGTCCTTAAGCAGCTTGGGATCCTGCGGCACGGTGATGGAGTGCATGTCCACCACGCAGTATATGCACTCGGCGTCGTCCTGGAGCGTTACGAACTGCTTGAGCGCGCCCAGATAGTTGCCTATGTGCAGGTTGCCTGTGGGCTGAACGCCCGAAAATACTCTCTTCATCTTGGTGTATTGCCTTTCTTGTGGCAACTGCATTTCAGTTGCGCTTGTCTAACGTTTGTCTGCGAAGTCCCTCGAGCCTTTGTTTGCAAGGCTTTCCGGTCCTCCGGGGCTGCCCTACAGCAGGCTCAGCTGGTCGCCGTCGTCGATCAGACCGTTGTCGTCCGCGGGCTCTTCGGCCTTGGCGCCCTTCTCTGCCTTGCCGTTCTTAGCGACCTTTTCCGCCTTGGCGTCCTTGGTCTCTGCCTTAGCAGGCTTCGCCGCTCCCTTGGCCACGGGTGTTTCCGGTTCCTCGTCCAGCGCGTCGTCCCTGGGGGCCCTTGCAAGCGTTACGATCTCCGTGTCGCCTTCGACCTTCATTATGCGTACGCCCTGCGTGGACCTGCCCAGCTCGGATACTTCGCCGGCGCTGATCCTTATTATGATGCCGTCCGTGTTGATAAGGAAGACTTCGTCGTCCGGAACGACGGAGATGGCTCCGATCAGAACGCCCGTCTTGTCGAACTTGGTCTTGTCGTAGGTAAGCAGGCCCTTGCCGCCTCTGGACTGCATCTTGTATTCCTTTACCGGAGTGCGCTTTCCGTAGCCGTTCTTGGAGACTACCAGCAGGCTCTCGCCCTTTACGGCAAGCTCCATGGATACTACTTCGTCGCCCTTGGACAGCGCTATGGCTCTTACACCGCTTGCGTTGCGGCCCATGGGCCTTACTTCTTCCTCGTTGAAGCTTATGCACTTTCCGAGCTTGGTGATGATTATTATGTTGCTGTTTCCGGTGGTCTCCGCTATGCCTACCAGCTCGTCGCCCTCCTTAAGCTTGATGGCTATGAGGCCGGTCTTGCGGTTGGTGATGTACTCGGACACCGGCGTCTTCTTGATGGTTCCGTTCTTGGTGACGGCTATCAGGAAGCGGTTCTCGTCCACTTCGCCCACGGACATGATGGCGGCTATGCGCTCGTGCTGCATGGTGTTCAGGAAGTTGACGATGGGTATGCCCTTGCCCGTCCTTGCGCCCTCCGGGATCTCGTAGGCCTTGATCATGAAGGCTCTGCCCAGCGAGGTGAAGAACACCAGCTGGTCGTGCGTGGAGCAGCTTACCAAATGGCGTACGAAGTCGTTCTCCCTTGTGGACAGACCCGTTACGCCCTTGCCGCCGCGCTTCTGCGTGCGGTAGGTGTCCGCGGTGACCCTCTTGATGTAGCCCAGGTGGGTTACGGTTACGACTATGTTCTCTTCCTGGATCAGCTCGGATTCGTCGATCTCGTCCTCGTCGGCTATTATCTCCGTGCGGCGGGCGTCGCCCCACTTGTTCTTGATCTCGGTAAGCTCGTCCTTTACCACGCCCATCAGCAGGTGCTCGTCGGCAAGAAGGCTCTTGTAGTAAGCGATCTTTTTCTTAAGCTCCGCGTACTCGGCCTCTATCTTGTCGCGCTCCAGACCCTGCAGCCTCTTTAGCTGCATGTCCAGTATGGCCTGCGCCTGCTTTTCGGACAGTCCGAACTTGCGCATCAGCTGTTCCTTGGCGTCGTCGTAGGCTTCGCGTATGGTCTTGATTATTGCGTCGATGTTGTCCAGCGCGATTATGTATCCTTCCAGGATGTGCGCCCTGGCTTCGGCCTTGGCAAGGTCGAACTTAGTGCGCCTGGTAAGGACTTCCTTCTGGTGCTTAATGTACTCCTCCAGGATCTCCTTAAGGTTAAGGAGACGCGGACGGCCGTCCACCAGAGCTATCATTATGATGCTGAAATTGCTCTCCAGCTCCGTGTGCTTGTAGAGGCGGTTGAGCATTACCTTGGGGTTTACGTCCTTCTTTAGGTCTATTACTATGCGGACCTCGCCCTTGGAGGACTCGTCGCGGATGTCCCTTATGCCTTCCAGCTTCTTGTCGCGGACAAGCTCGGCGATCTTGCTGATCATGGCCGCTTTGTTTACTCCGTAAGGCACTTCGGTAACTATAATTGACACCGTGCCCCTTGCGCCTTCCTCTATGGTGGCCTTGGAGCGTACTCTTACCTTGCCCTGGCCGGTCCTGTAGGCTTCCTTAATGGCTGTTTTGCCTACGATTATGGCTCCGGTGGGGAAGTCCGGTCCCTTTATAGTCCTTATGAGCTTTTCTATGTCCGTGTCGGGATCGTCGATAAGCTGGCAGGTGGCGTCTATAACCTCTTTAAGGTTGTGAGGCGGTATGGACGTAGCCATTCCTACGGCTATACCGTTGGAGCCGTTGACCAGCAGGTTGGGGAACCTTGCCGGAAGGACCACCGGCTCGACTTCTTCGCCGTCGTAGTTGGGTATGAAGTCTACGGTATCCTTGTCTATGTCCCTTACCATCTCCAGCGCGAACGGCGCCATGCGGGCCTCGGTGTAACGCGAAGCGGCCGCGCCGTCGCCGTCCATGGATCCGAAGTTTCCGTGGCCGTCGACCAGCGGATTCCTCATGCTCCAGGGCTGGGCAAGCCTTACCATGGCGTCGTATATGGAAGCGTCGCCGTGGGGGTGATATTTACCCATTACTTCGCCGACTATCCTTGCGGACTTCTTGTGGGGCTTGTCCGGGGTTATGCCCAGGGCGTCCATTCCGTAGAGTATCCTTCTGTGAACGGGCTTAAGACCGTCGCGGACGTCCGGAAGGGCACGGGCAACTATTACCGACATCGAGTAGTCGATGTAGGATTTTTTCATTTCGTCGTATATCTCGTGCTGTACGAGCTTGGTATCGTGAAGCAGATCTGCCATCTCAACACCTCCTTAAAGATCCAGCACAGCGTACTGTGCGTTCTCTTCTATGAATTTGCGCCTCGGCGGCACGCTGTCGCCCATGAGCGTAGTGAATATCTGGTCCGCTCTGGCAACGTCGTCTATCGTTATCTGCACCAGCGTTCTGTGCTTGGGATCCATGGTGGTCTCCCACAGCTGCGTG
>JAEEGL011584573.1_pt1 | contig 16143 bp, 15 predicted proteins | sample 9134231 | NCBI WGS metagenome assembly JAEEGL01 (sample SAMN16246548, study PRJNA631951) | gut metagenome | biome: gut microbiome; feature: rumen; material: fiber-attached | host: Bos | place: Iran: Karaj | collected 2018-10
CTGGCCCTGCGCGTGAGCTACTTCAACGAACTCGACACCTATGCCGAGATGAAGGGGCTTGACACGCAATCCATCATCAACGGCGTGTGCCTTGACCCACGCATCGGCTCGCACTACAACAACCCGAGCTTTGGCTACGGCGGCTACTGTCTGCCCAAGGACACCAAGCAGCTGCTGGCCAACTATGCCGATGTGCCCGAGAACCTCATCGAGGCCATCGTCGAGAGCAACCGCACCCGCAAGGACTTCATTGCCGACCGCGTGCTGCGCATGGCCGGCTACTACGACTACTACCACCGCGGCGACTACTCCAAGAACGAGGAGCGCGAGTGCGTGATAGGCGTGTATCGCCTCACGATGAAGAGCGGCAGCGACAACTTCCGCCAGTCGTCAATCCAGGGCGTGATGAAGCGCATCAAGGCCAAGGGCGCAAAGGTCATCATCTACGAGCCCACCCTCGACGACGGCTCCACCTTCTTCGGTAGCCTCGTGGTCAACGACCTGGAGCGCTTCAAGTCACTCTCGCAAGTGATCCTCGCCAACCGCTACGACGCCACCCAGCTCGACGACGTCCAATCCAAAGTCTACACCCGCGACCTGTTCGCACGTGACTGATGATTAACTGACGAAAATCTTGACAAATGGATAAGAAAAATATATTGGTAACATCGCCATTGCTCCCTGATCTTGATGAGTTTCATGAAATGCTCAAAGAGATTTGGGATAGCAAGTGGGTGACCAACAACGGTTCATTCCACAAGAGGCTTGAAGCGGCTTTGTGCGAGTATCTGAAGGTGCCATACATAAGTTTGTTCACCAACGGAACCCTGCCGCTCATAACAGCTTTGCAGGCGCTGCGCATTACTGGAGAGGTGATAACCACGCCCTATAGTTTTGTGGCAACCACCCATGCTTTATGGTGGAATGGTATTAGACCCGTTTTTGTTGATATAGACCCTGCCACTGGCGGCATTGATCCCAATCGCATCGAGGAAGCTATAACGCCTAAGACCACAGCCATTATGCCTGTGCATGTATATGGCAAACCATGCCGTACGGCCGAGATTCAGGCAATTGCCGACAAGTATGGGCTGCGCGTGATTTATGATGCTGCCCATGCATTTGGCATTGCGGTGAATGGCAAGAGCATACTTACCGAGGGCGACATGAGCACCCTCAGTTTTCATGCCACTAAGGTCTACAACACTCTTGAGGGTGGGGCACTAGTGATGCATGACGAGAAGATGAAACAACGCATTGATTATCTCAAAAACTTTGGCTTTGCTGGTGAAACTGAGGTTGTGGCACCAGGCATTAACAGCAAGATGGACGAGGTGCGAGCTGCCTATGGTTTACTCAATCTGCGTCAGGTTGATGAGGCCATTGAGGCGCGACATCAGGTGGCAATCCGCTATCGTGAGGCATTGCGACCGGTTGAGGGCATAGATTTTTGGGACGACATGCCAGGAGTAAGGCACAATTACAGTTACTTCCCGATCTTTGTTAATGCCGAGAAGTATGGCATGACTCGAGACGAACTCTATTTCAAGATGAAAGAGCAGGGTATTTTAGCCCGTCGCTACTTCTATCCATTGATAAGCGACTTCTCAACCTATCGCGGCTTGCCCAGTGCCGGTCACGACAACTTGCCGCAAGCCCATAAAATGGCAGAAAGCGTCATCTGCCTCCCCATGCACCATGAACTAAGTGGTGAAGATCTGGAAAAAGTTATTAATTGCATTCAAATTAAAGAATGAGTTCGTTTTATACAGAGGAAGAACTTGCAAATCTAGGTCTTAAATCCTATGGTGAGAATGTGAAATTGAGCCGTTTTGCTCAATTGTATTCACCTTCAACCATCATTATAGGAAACAATGTTCGGATTGATGATTTCTGTATCTTGTCTGGTCAAATTACGATAGGATCCAATGTTCATATCTCTGCTTACGTTGCTTTATACGGGGGGCGTGAAATAGAATTAGAGGACTATAGTGGAATATCTCCTCGTACTTCTGTTTTCTCAGCTATGGATGATTTTAGTGGAGATTTTTTGATAGGACCTATTCATGACGAAAAATTGACCAATGTGACGGGAGGCAAGGTTATGATAAAAAAATATGTTCAAATTGGAGCACATTGTGTGATATTTCCCAATCTTACTATAGGAGAAGGTGCGGTAGTTGGTGCCTTATCAATGGTTCGAGAAGATTTGCAATCTTGGAAGATTTATTGTGGAATACCTGTCCGAATTTTGAAAGAACGCAATAAATCATTATTGAAGTTTTTTAAATAGTAGTTATTTGTCACAAGATAGTCTAAAGCAAAAAGCAGTTAAAGGAGTTACATGGACCTCTATTGACTTGTTTGTCAATATGGGTTTCAATTTTGTAATCGGAGTTATATTAGCTCGTCTATTATCTCCTGATGATTATGGATTGATTGCGATGATTGCAGTGTTTAATAGTGTGGCAAATGCATTTCTTGATTGTGGGTTTGGAAACGCAATAATACGTAAACTAAACTTGACGGAAGATGATACTTGTACAGCATTTTACTTCAATCTGTGTGCAGGTATTGTACTCTATGGGTTATTGTGGTTGTTAGCTCCTTTTGCAGCGTGGTTTTATGATAAACCTATCTTGTCGCCGCTATTACGTGCTGAATCAATAACATTGGTCTTTTCGGCTGGATACGTAATACAAAATACACTGCTTAAACGTAATCTTAAGTTCAAATCCCTTGCTTTTGTCAATGTATTGTCAAATGTTATTGCCGGCATAGTCGGTATTGTTGCTGCATATTATGGGTATGGTGTGTGGTCGTTAGTTATTGTGCATTTGTCGAGTGGTTTACTACGTTTGTTTACACTTTGGTTGATTTCTTCATGGAGGCCTAAAGGTCATTGGTCCAAAGAGTCTTTTAAATATTTGTGGGGTTTTGGCTCAAAGCTGTTGGCCTCTGGTGTGATCAACGATGTGTATAACAACATTTACCCTATTATAATTGGTAAATTCTTCTCTCCGGCAGCATTGGGTCAATATAGTCGTGCAGATCAATATGCGCAGCTGCCATCTCAATCGCTCACAAAAGTGCTTCAGCAGGTTACATTTCCTGTACTGAGTCAAATTCAAGAAGATTCAATAAGGTTAAGCAGTGCATATCGCCGTATGTTGCGAGTATCAACCTTTATTATTTTCCCAGTAATGTTGGGTTTGGCAGCTCTAGCTAAACCTTTAGTTGTGAGCTTAGTGACAGAGAAATGGTTGGAATGCGTTCCCTATCTGCAGATAATCTGTTTTGCATCTATGCTTTATCCGGTGCATGCTATAAATCTAAATCTTCTCCAAGTTAAAGGAAGAAGTGATCTTTTCCTCCGTTTGGAAATAATAAAAAAAATAATTATTACAATTGCTGTTTTTTGTTCTATTCCGTTCGGTATTAAAGGAATGTGTTTTGGTGCTGTTGTAACCTCTGTAATTTGTCTTATTATTAATACATTTTATACTGGAAAAATGATAAATGTGGGGTTAATCCGTCAAATGATGGACTTAGCTCCATCTTTTATAAATTCATTAATTATGGGTGTTATTGCCTTTGTTGTCACACTCCCATTTGAGAATACATTTGTACAACTAGCAGTTGGAATTCCTACAGGAATATGTTATTATATCCTGTCAGCAAAACTATTGCATTTTTCTGAGTTTGGCGAGTTGACAACAATAATACGCAAACGTGGTTGACCCATTGAATCAACCGGTTTCTATGCTAAAGGTTCTTAATATTGTTGTAGATGATAAATTTATTGATGACATCATGTTTTCATTCGACATGACATCGTCACGCTGTTATCATGAATATATTATTGTTCGAGATGATGTTTCAAAAGATTTCAAGTATATTCATCAGAGAGAAAGAGTTAATATTATAAGACCAAAGGATTTTTCAACTTTTCTCAATCAGGGAAATTTTGATGCTTTAATTATTCATGGATTACGGCAACAAATGATTGATTTGTTGCCTATGATTGATAAGAGCATTATTGTTGTTTGGAAAGCTTGGGGATTTGATTTATATACAAATCCACACATATATACACCATTTATAAAGATTAATCTTTATAAACCATTGACTAAAAATGCAATTAAAGAATCTTTATTTTTAAGATTAAGAGAGTTTCATGGTTATTTGCATTATTTGTTAAATAGAAAAGCTATTTTTAATGCTATTTCTAGGGTTGATTTATTTTCAGGAGTTCTTCGTTATGAATATGACATGATGTCTAGATTGGATTTTTTTAAAGCTGAAGAAGTATATTTTCCGTATATTTCTGCATTTGATGAGGCTGATAAAGTTGACCTGGATGTTGAAGAAGTATCATTGAGAAAGAATATACTTATTGGCAATTCAAATGATCCAAGTAACAACCATCTAGATGCTTTTGAATTTCTAAGATTTGTGAATATTGGAACTAGAAAGATTTATTGCCCTCTTAGTTATGGAGGAACAGATACTTACAGATCAAAAGTAATTGCAATAGGCAAACAATACTGGGGTGATAAATTTGTGCCACTTTTAGAATTGTTGCCAAAACAAGAATATATGAAGATAATAGATTCATGTGAAATAGCTGTTTTTAATCACGAACGCCAACAAGCGATTGGCAATATATCTCATGCTTTATGGAATGGTTGTAGCGTATATCTCTCACCTACATCTATTAATTTCAAAGAATTATCAAATATTGGATTCAAAGTATTTGACATTACTCAAGATTTACAATCATTGTTGACTCTGAACGAGAGTGAAAAGCAAAGGAATAGAGTGTTAAGTGAAAATATGGGAGATAAACAGGCATTTATAAATGCAGTATATGATATGTACGATAAAATAGAATCTAAAAAAGAATAATCAAAAGACATAAAAATATAATATGGAATATAATAATATTAAAATTTGTGTGATTGGTTTGGGATATGTTGGGCTACCGCTTGCACGGCTGTTCTCTACCAAGTTCCCAACAATTGGCTTTGACATGAGCCAGTCACGCGTGGATGCCCTTAATGGTGGGCATGATGCTACACTTGAAGTGAGCGATGATTTACTGCAAGCGGCATTGGCTGATGGTTTCCATTGCACTACGGATGTTGAAGAAATCAAGGATTGCAATTTCTATGTTGTTGCGGTGCCCACTCCTGTTGATGAGAATAACCGACCAGACTTGCGCCCGTTGTGGGGGGCAAGTGAGACAGTGGGAAAGGTGATTTCGAAAGGCAACATTGTTGTATACGAATCTACAGTTTACCCTGGTGTTACTGAGGAAGAATGTCTGCCGGTAGTGGAACGGGGGAGTGGATTGAAGTTTAATGTAGACTTCTATGCAGGATATAGTCCAGAACGAATCAATCCAGGAGACAAGGAACACACCGTAGAAAAGATTCGTAAGGTTACATCTGGTTCTACACCTGAGATTGCCGACATTGTTGATGCTGTATACAACACAGTGCTTGTTAATGGCACCCACAAGGCACCATCAATCAAAGTGGCCGAAGCAAGCAAGATCATTGAGAACTCGCAGCGCGATGTTAATATTGCGTTCATGAATGAGTTGGCTAAGATTTTTAATGCCATGGGCATTGATACTCACGATGCTATTGAGGCTGCGTCAAGCAAGTGGAATTTCATCAAATTAAGTCCTGGTTTGGTCGGAGGTCACTGCATCAGTGTTGATCCATATTATCTTATACAAAAAGCCCAGGTTTATGGGGTTTTGCCTCGCGTGATGTTCTCGGCCCGACGACTCAATGATGGCATGGGCGACTATGTGGCGAACCAAGTTATCAAGTTGATGAACAAAAAGGGCGTTTTGGTAAAAGATGCAAGGATACTATTGTTGGGCATTACTTTTAAAGAGAATTGCCCCGATGTCCGTAATACTAAAGTCGTAGACATCTATACTACACTGCGTGAATATACAAGTAACATTACAGTTTATGACCCATGGGCTGACGCTGCCCGAGTACAACACGAATATGGAATCGACCTCTGTAGCCAGTCTCTCGATGAGCTGAATGGCAAGTTTGATGCTGTGGTCTTGTGTGTTGCTCACAAAGAGTTTTTGCAATATAATTTACGCTCATTCCTTGTTGATTCTTGCAAGTGCGTGGTTTATGATGTTAAGGGTGTTGTAAATCGCGAACAAATAGATGGAAGATTATAAAATGCGTTTATCTATTATTATACCGGTATATAATGCTGAAAAATATCTTGAGCGTTGTGTGAAGTCTTGCATGAGTCAAGAACTTGCAGAAGACGAATACGAGATATTGCTTTGCAATGATGGCTCAACAGATAGTAGTCTATCGATAGCAGAAGATTTCTCTCGAAAACATAATTGCATAAAAGTTTATTCCCAGGAGAATGCAGGCGCTGGCATGGCCCGAAATCTAGGGCTAAAACATGCAACAGGTAACTATGTTATTTTTGTTGACAGTGATGATTATCTTGTTCCCGATTCGTTGAAGCCTCTACTTGAGAAATGCGAAGAGCTTGATTTGGACTTATGTAAATATGTTATTGAGTGTATCTATCTTGACACAGGGCAACATAAGTTGAGATTATCACCTATTGAGACTGATGTTGTTTTTAATGGTGATGAATTGTTGAGTCGTCCTGAAGTGCCCCTTGATTCGGCTTGTTCCTCATTATATAAGCGAAAATTCTTACAGAGTAATAATTTGTGCTTTAGTGGTCAAACAAGCTCTGAAGATGTAGCATTTAATTTAAGAGTTTATCCTCATGCCAAACGTGTGATGTTCTCTAATAAACATGTATATACTTACGAGGTAAGGACCGGTTCTCGTCGACATTCAACCGATTTGGAGTCGCGCAAAAGATATTTGTTTAATAATATCCGTAATGCAGGCCATGTGATGAAAGCAGCTGAAAATTATGAGATTTTGTCGCCATCTACCCGCAAGAGCCTTAAAAGAAGGGCTCGGTCTATGACTATTGGCACTTTAATTGAGTTGCATAATGCAAATAGTGTTTTCCCTCGTAGTATAGCAGAGGAAGCATTGGATTTTGCACATGAGCAGGGGCTATACCCTATAAAAGGGTGCAGTTTTTCATGGAAAACTACAATGTTAGCTCATTTGATGATGAACAGAAAAAAATTGTTATTATCACGATTTAGTTTAAACAAAAATGCATAATAATATATTTCTTTCAATTCTTGCACCTGTCTATAATGTCGAAAAATACCTTGCAAAGTGCTTGGATTCAATATTTAGCCAAATTGCCGATGACTGTGAGGTTATACTTGTAGACGACGGAAGTTCAGATAGCAGTGGCAAAATTAGTGATGAATATCAGCAGAGGTATCCCAATCTTTGCAAAGTGTATCACAAAGAGAATCAGGGCGCATATCCTACGAGGAATTTTGCGCTTGATAAAGCTCGGGGAGAATATATCTGGCTGATTGATCCCGATGATTACATCGAGAAAGATGCAATAACAGTCATAAAGTCGATTGTTTCTGAGAACGACAGCCTCGATATAATTACAGGGGCATACAGGCGATTTAAAGATGATTGGGTTGGTGATATAGAAAATAGTGAAAAAGAACCAGGAATTGTTTCGGGTGAAGAGTATTTGGTAACGGGTCATTTTAAGAATGCCTATCTATGGTACCACATTTATAGACGAGACTTTTTAATTGATAATAGCATTCGTTTTATTGACAGTATCAACACACAAGGTGATTGGTTGTTTAATGCACATGCCTATGTGGTAGCTAAGCGCATTTATCTTTCAGATAAGTTGATTTATAATTATTATCAAGGAAATCCGACATCAACGCTTGCTCGTCGCGACAAACCGCATCTTTTGCGCGGAGTAGATAACTCGTTGACTGCTATAATGGAGATGAATAAATTATGTGAAGACCATAAAGACACGGTATTGTATGAACCTTTAAAGAAAAGGTTGTCTTTGACGGTCTCTGGTTTTCTTTATAGTTTGTACCGCTTTAGAATTCCTATAGATGTGGTAAAACGTTCAATTACCTTGTGTAAGAAGAAGGGACTTTACCCCATATCAAAAACATATAATAAAAAAGCAAATTTATTTATTACTTTTGCAAATTCCAAATGGTTGTTTATATTATCTTGTTATATTAAGAATTTACTATCACATAAATAATATTGGAAATATATTTTTTTATATTTATTATTGCTGTTGCGATATACTCTTTCTCAAATGAGTATAATGAACAGTCCAAATTGGTTCTAGGCATATATTTGGGCGGTCTTGCCTTGTTTGTGGGTTGTGCCGATATGCTGGGCGGGTATGATCGTTATATTTATGGTGAAATTTTTGACCAGATGAGCACTATGCAGCACGAAGGTCGTGATCTTTTGGTATCGGCTGGCTATCGCTTGTATGCCACAGAGTGGGGCTTTTTGTGGTTTAATCAGTTGCTGGGCTATGTAACAATGAACCGCTATGTGTTTATTTTTATAACGACTTGTTTTATATATACTTTGCTTTTCATTTCAATCAAGCGTTATTGCCGCAACTATCCCTTTGCAGTGATTGTGTTCATGGGTTTGTGGTTCTTTTTCACCTTTACCTATCTTCGCCAGGTGATGGCGGCAACCATTGGCTGGCTTGCCATTCAGTATGCCATTGACCGAAAGCCCATTCCTTATTTCTTGATAGTTTTTATTGCGTTTACTTTCCATAATTCAGCCATAGTATTAGTTCCTTTCTACTTTGTACCGGCTAAGAAATTCAAACCGTCAGTGGTGATATCTATTTTTGTGATGTGTTTGCTTGTGGGCCTTAGTAATATGTTAGGATTGTTATTTGCGGCATCTGATACATTTACAAGTATATCCAAAGTTTCTGAAAATGTAAGTTATATTGAGGAGGGAACATTTCGAGTAGCTTACTTAATTGAAGCGCTCTTGTTTGCTGCTTTGATTTTCTGGAAGTATGATGCCTTTAATGAGCGAAACCGCAAAGAAATTGTATTGCTGAACATGGCATTAATATTTTGCGCCTTGTTATTGTTGTTTATTCGCTCAGATAATGGCGGGCGCTTTTCATGGCACTTTATGATTGGTCTAATTGCAACTGTTACCCACATTGCAACACATCCTGTTCATAAAAACAATGCATTGATTGGTATACTTATTGTGATGTTTTTTGTGTTGTTTATGAGAATTTTAATATTATGGGGTATGCAGATTAGTCCATATAAGTCATTTTTTAGTAATGGACATCGCCAAGGTGACTACATCTATGAAGGATATGAGTATGACCGTCAATATGATGTTGATAAATTCTATAAATAGTAATGGAGCATCCCTTAATTACAGTTTTCACACCAACATATAATCGAGCACATTTGTTGCCACGGCTTTATGAGTCACTGAAAGCACAAACCTGTCAGGACTTTGAGTGGATCATCGTCGATGACGGCAGCACCGACAACACCGAAGAGGTGGTGCAAACATGGCTTCACCCAGCAAGCCCCCCTCAATCCCCCCTAAAAAGGGGAAGTGCGGAATTCTGCAATTTTCCCATATATTATATTAGGAAGGTTAATGGGGGGAAGCACCGAGCCATTAACCATGGTGTGCAAGAAGCCCGAGGGGAATTGTTCTTCATTGTAGATAGTGATGACAAGCTGCCCTCCGATGCTCTTGAGCGCATAACCTATCATTTCAATCAGATTAAAGATGACAATCGTTTTGCGGGTGTGTGCGGACTGAGATATTATTTTGACGGAACACAAGTAGGAGGCGAACAGCCGTTTGATGTCACTAATTGTTCGATGCTCGACATCAGACAAAAGCACCACATCCAAGGTGACATGGCTGAGGTGTTGCGCACGAATGTGATGCGAGAGTTTCCTTTTCCGGAGATTGAAGGTGAACGTTTTTGTCCAGAGGCCTTAGTGTGGAATAGGATATCACATAAATATATAATGCGTTATTTTCATGAGAATATCTATGAATGTGAATATCAGCCCGATGGTCTTACAGCAAAGATAGTTCGTCTTCGTATGAATAACCCAATAGGAACATTAACAGCATATCATGAGTTAAACTCATATAGTATTCCCATTTTACAAAAAACGAAAGCTGCTATTAATTTTTGGAGATTTTATCCCTGTTTACCTAAGGGCAAGCAAGTTGCTCGTCTCCCATGGTATTGGATTTGGTGCTATCCAATTGGTGTTATAATGCATTTAAAAGATAAACGATGAGAATATTACATGTTATCACATCACTTCGTACTGGTGGAGCGGAACATTTGATGGTGGACTTGCTGCCGAAGTTGCGTGACTTAGGGAATGATGTAGAGCTGTTGCTCTTTGACGGGACGCGTACCGCATTCTATAAGGAATTGGAGCAGGAAGGCATCAAGATCCACTCGTTTGGCATTGGCGGCAATGTGTACCAACCACGCAATATTTTCAAGTTGAGAAAGTTTATAGGCAAATATGATATTGTCCATACCCATAACACTGCGTGCCAGTTGTTTGCCCCCATTGCAAAATTGCTGAAATGCAGCAAGGTGAAACTGGTGACAACGGAGCATAGTACTAATAATAGACGTCGAGGCAAATGGTATCTCAAGTCTGCTGACAAGTGGATGTATGCTCGATATGCTAAAGTTATATGCATTTCTGAACAACTTCAGCGTAATTTAGAAGAACACATTGGAAAACATGATAAAATAATGACTATCTTCAATGGTGTTGATACCGCAAAGTTTTTGTCACCAATTAAGGACATCTCGGGCAATGGTAGTTTTATAATAACAATGGTTGCAAGCCTTAGTGCAGCAAAAGATCAAGACACGCTCATTCGTGCGATGGCAGAGTTGCCTGACAATTATTTGTTGCGCATCGTGGGCGATGGCCCAAGGCGTGGAATACTGGAGAATCTGGTTACGCAATTGAGGGTAAATGAGCGTGTGGCTTTCCTCGGTATCCGAACAAATATTCCAGATTTGCTTTGCGAAAGTGATGTAAATGTGTTATCGACTCATTGGGAAGGATTCGGCCTTGTGTCTGTTGAGGGCATGGCAAGTGGTCGGCCATTCATTGCAAGTGATGTTGACGGTCTAAGAGAAGTGGTGAAAAATGCCGGCATACTTTTCTCGCACGGCGATTACAAACAGTTGGCACAGGAGATAAAGGAATTATGCGAGAGGCCTGTTTTTTATAAAAAGGTTGCAGAGAAATGCCAAGAACGTGCAAAGCAATTTGATATCAGTAAAATGGCAAAGCAATATAATGCAATATATCAGAATCTATGAAACGAATTCTTGAGGTTATAACCTTGGCGAGTTCGGCTGAAGCCTTTATTGGTGATCAGTTTCGAATGTTTCAGGATACTGGGAAATATGAAATGCACCTGATCTGCTCACCTAGTGATATACTGTCGAGCTTTGCACAAAAGCAAGGCATTAAGTTTGAGGCTATTGAAATAAGTCGGCAGTTTAGCCTTAAGAAAGATTTCGTTGCGGTTAAAAAAATTGCCCGATATATAAAACAGAATAATATAGATATTATTGTTGCTCATTATTTCCCAAAATGCTCTTTATTGGTGACATTGGCCAATTTTTTTGCGGGAAATTGTTGTAAAATCATAGTGGCTCATGGAGTGCTTCACGACACAATGAGAGGCTTGATGCGTAAGGTGGTTATTTGGGAACAAAAGTTTGATGTTCATTTCGCGCGCAAAGTGGTTTGCGTTAGTCGGTCTGTAGCAAAGCGTCGCCTTGAGGACAAAATCGACAAATCTGAAAAACAGGTCGTGTTAGGCAATGGTTCGGTGAATGGTGTTGATACTCAAAACAAATTCAATCCCGAGTTGATACCTGAATTATATATTGAAAAATTAAAGAATAAGTTTGGCATAGAAAAGGATGATTTCATTATTGGCTTCTGTGGACGGTTAGTTCACGATAAAGGAGTGGAAGAATTGTGCGATGGTTTGAAAATGCTATTTGAAAAGTATCCCAATAAAAGCATTAAGTTACTTGTTATCGGCGAGCCTGAGCTTCGTGATGCTCTACCGGCCGATACTATTTCTTTTTTGAAAAATAATAAGAAGATTATTTATACGGGAAGAATTCCGTATTCTGAGATTCAGAACTTCTATATGCTGATGGATATACTTGTGCTTCCATCATATCGCGAAGGTTTTCCTACTGTTGTTCTTGAAGCTTGTGCTATGGATGTTCCTGTGATTGTTTCAAAAGCGACAGGTTGCATTGATTCAATTGAGGAGAACGTTAATGGTATTTATACTGATATCGAGCCTAAATCTATTGCAGAAAGAATAGAATTATTTTTTGATAATGATTATTTGAATTCATTTAAACATCAAACCAGGTCATACATTGTTGAGAAATATGACCATAAAATTGTGAGGGCACATATGCTAGATGTGATAGATTCTATAAATGTTTGAACTCATGGAATTAAGGCAATGTAATTTTGAGAAAGAGGCAGAAATGCAGCAGTTGGTAGACCTTCAGACTGAGGTTTATCGGGATCGGGGGATTCATTTCAGCTCAGAATTGTTTAAAGCATGGTATGTAGATAATCCTGATGGTGATGTTATCTCCTTTAATGCGTTCGATGGAGACAAGATGGTGGCACATCAATCATTCGTGCCTGAACGAATGGTTGTAGATGGTCGCATAGTGCGCTGTCTGCGCTCAATGGCAGTGGTTACTCATGCCGATTATCGGGGTCGTGGATTGTTTGCTACACTCACCAATATGGCATTGGAAGAAGCAAAACGACAGGGGTTTGAGTTTGCTTATGCAATATCGAATGCTAATAGCACTCCCGTCTTTTTGAAACACTGTGGTTTTAAACAAATAGCTCAATTGCAAGTGAAGATTGGGTTTGGGAACAATGTAAAAGAAAATGGTTCCCATATATATAAGCGTCATTGGGCACCCGAGACCCTTAGATGGCGGACAGGTATTCATGACTATACCAGGCATGGCAGCAGTGTGATAGGTGATTATAAATATGGCGTGAAGACTTATATGGCAACACTAGATGAGGTGTTGCTAGATGAGGTGGGTTTAACAAAAAAGAATTCAATAGCTCCACGGTTATATGTGGGTTTGGGGGCAAAGACTCCGGCATATATGAAAATGCCGAAGTTTATCAAACATTCACCTTTTAACCTAATCTATCAAGATCTGACCGGTGGTCAATTGCCAGGAATGACACCAGACAATGTGTTTTATCAATTATTAGATTATGATGTAATTTAAGGAATTATGAACATTATTTCATTTGACATAGAGGAATGGTTTATTGAGAAGGCATTTAATGGTGGCCGGGCAGAAAAATATGCTGAATTTGATGCGTATTTGGATAAAATCCTCAATCTTTTAAAAACATCAGAGGAAAAAGCAACATTCTTTTGTGTTGGAAAAATGGCAGAGGAATTCCCCGAAGTAATAAGGAGAATTGCTGCTGAGGGGCATGAGATAGGATGTCACAGCAATATCCATACTTGGTTAAACAAGATGACTCAAGAACAAATGCGCCAGGATACTCGCGAGGCGGTTGATTCTATAGAGCAATGTATTGGTCAAAAGGTCTTAAGTTATAGGGCACCGGCTTTTTCAATCGGTGAGAATAATAAATGGGCATTAGAGATACTTGCTGAGAATGGTATTGAGCGAGATTCGTCTATATTTCCTGCCTCACGAGATTTCGGTGGTTTTCCCGATTTCGGATGTAATGAGCCCGCTTTGGTGACTTACAATGGCATAAAGATGAAAGAGTTCCCTATCAGTATAACGAAAATAATGGGGAAGGATTTCGCATATTGTGGCGGTGGATATTTTCGTTTCTTTCCTTTGTGGTTTGTCAAAAAAGAAATGCGAAAGGCTCCTTTTTCGATTTGTTATTTCCACATAGGTGATTTGTTACCAGACTCAAATGGCGTGATGTCTCGTGAGGAATACGAGAAATATTTTAAAGAAAAAGGTACTCTTATCAATAGATATAAACGTCACATCAAGAGCAACTTGGGAAAGAAAGGTGCATGGGGCAAGTTGGAGAAATTGGTTGCTCATACTGATTTCATTAATCTTGACATGGCTGATAAAGCCATTGATTGGACAGCGTGTACTCAAATAACCCTGTAATCATGTACAAGCGGTTTTTTAAGCGGTTTTTGGATTTTTGGATTGCGTTGATTGCGCTGATTTGCCTATTGCCAGTTTTGCTGGTGGTGACAATCTGGTTGCATTTCGCAAATAAAGGTGCTGGGGCATTTTTCTTGCAGGAGCGTCCAGGCAAGGATGCCAAGATTTTCAAAATCATCAAGTTCAAGACCATGACTGACGAGCGTGATGGCGATGGCAAACTGTTGCCTGATGCTCAACGCTTGACAAAGGTTGGGAGCTTTGTCCGTTCTACATCTATCGATGAGTTGCCGCAACTGATCAATGTGCTAAAAGGCGATATGGCGTTGATTGGTCCAAGGCCGCTGCTGACAAAGTACTTGCCTCTTTATTCGCCAGAACAGGCCCGCCGTCACGAGGTCCGCCCTGGCATTACCGGTTGGGCTCAATGTCATGGGCGCAATGCCATCACTTGGACCGAGAAGTTCCGACTCGATGTGTGGTATGTTGACCATTGCACATTGAAAACCGATTTGAACGTATTTTTCACAACAATAAAAAAAGTCCTCCGTCGTGCCGATATTTCGCAAGAAGGAAATGCCACGATAGAGGAGTTTAACGGACATAACTGATTATGTATCTTTACGGAGCGAGTGGTCATGCAAAAGTCATTATAGACATTGCTAACTCAATGGGGTTGCCTGTTGATGGCATTTTTGACGACAACAAGTCTGTGGCATGTCTGAATGATTATAAGGTAAAACACCAATGGACTGGCGAAGAACCTATGATCATTTCAATTGGCAACAATCGAATTCGTAAAATGATTGCCGAAAGATTGTGTTGCCAATTCATCAAAGCGGTTCATTCGTCGGCTGTCTTGTCGCCGAGCGTTGCCGTTGGCGATGGGTCGGTTGTAATGGCCGGGGCAATTATTAATGCTGAGGCTGTTATAGGCAAGCATTGCATAATTAATACAGGTGCTAGTATTGATCACGAATGCCGAATTAGCGACTATGTGCACATTTCGCCTCATGCTACTCTTTGTGGAAATGTGCGTGTGGGCGAAGGCTCGTGGGTAGGCGCTGGCTCTGTTGTTATTCCTGGCGTCAAAATTGGCAAGTGGTGTACGATTGGTGCTGGGGCAGTTGTTATCAAAGATGTGCCCGACAATGCTGTGGTGGCAGGAGTTCCGGCAAAGGTAATTAAGTATAATAAATAGATAAAAGAAATATGCCAGAGAAAAAGATTTGGTTGTGCCTGGCGCACATGAGTGAGGCGGGAGAGGAGATGAAGTTTATCAAGGAGGCGTTTGACACCAATTGGGTGGTGCCTCTGGGGCCTAATGTGAATGGCTTTGAGAAAGACCTTGAGGAGTTTATCAACCATCCTGATGATGGTCGCATGCTCAGCAAGAAGGTCGTTGCTCTCAGTGCTGGTACGGCAGCCATTCATCTTGCTCTTGTAAACTTGGGCGTTAAGGCCGGTGATGAGGTTATCTGTCAGTCGTTCACCTTTGCCGCAAGTGCTAATCCTGTTACTTATCAAGGAGCTACTCCAGTATTTGTTGACAGTGAGCCTGGCACTTGGAACATGGACCCCAATCTGCTTGAGGACGCTATCAAGGACCGCATTGCTAAAGGTAAGAAGCCGAAAGCCATTATTCCTGTATATCTTTATGGTATGCCAGCCTACATAGACGAGATTATGCAAGTGGCGAAGCGCTATGAGATTCCGGTTCTTGAGGATGCTGCCGAAGGTTTCGGCTCACGTTATCGTGACCAGGCCGTAGGCACATTTGGCGACTATGGCGTGATGAGCTTTAACGGCAACAAGATGATTACCACCAGTGGGGGCGGCGCACTCATCTGCCCGGATGAAGAGACTGCCAAGCGCATTCTCTTCTATGCTACCCAGGCTCGCGAACCGTTCCCATACTATCAGCATGAGCACATCGGTTTCAAC
>JAEEGL011784339.1_pt1 | contig 16143 bp, 11 predicted proteins | sample 9134231 | NCBI WGS metagenome assembly JAEEGL01 (sample SAMN16246548, study PRJNA631951) | gut metagenome | biome: gut microbiome; feature: rumen; material: fiber-attached | host: Bos | place: Iran: Karaj | collected 2018-10
CGGTAGCCGTCCTCGTGGTTACGCGGCTGGCCGCCACCGTTGATGCAGCCGCCGGGGCAACCCATGACCTCGATGAAGGTATAGGGAGAAGTGCCCTCGCGGATCTGATCGAGGAGGACTTTGGCTCCGCGCATACCGCTGGTCACGGCAACCTTAATTTTCTTGCCGGCGAGTTCGAATTCGGCTTCGCGGATATTCTTGAATCCGCGGACTTCGTTAAAGACGACCCCTTCTCTCTCCTTACCGGTGAGCACAAAGTAAGCGGTACGAAGAGCGGCTTCCATGACGCCGCCGGTCACGCCGAAGATAACGCCGGCGCCGCTGTAGTCGTGAACGATATCGTTATCGAAGTCTTCGTCGGGCAAGCGATCGAACATGATACCGGCGCGACGGATCACTCTGCCGAGTTCTCTCGTGGTCAGTACTGCGTCTACGTCGCGCAGACCGTTGTTTTCCATCTCCGGACGACCTTTCTCAAACTTTTTGCAGGAGCAAGGCATGATGGAGACGACGAACATATCCTTAGGATCGACGCCGATCTTAGCGGCATAGTAGTTCTTCAGGATCGCGCCGAACATCTCGTGAGGAGATTTGCAGGTGGACAAATGGGATAATTGATCCGGATAGTAGTATTCGGCATAGTTGACCCAACCGGGCGAGCAGGACGTGATCATCGGCAGCGTACCGCCGTTCTTGATACGATTCAAGAGTTCGGTCGCCTCTTCCATAATGGTGAGGTCGGCGCTGAAGTTGGTATCGAATACTTTTTTATAGCCGAGTCTGCGAAGAGCGGCGACCATCTTCCCGGTGACGGGAGTACCGATCTTCATTCCGAATTCTTCGCCGAGAGCGGCGCGGACAGCCGGAGCCGTTTGTACGACGACGTACTTACCTTGCGCCATGGCGGCGTCGACCTTGTCGATCTCGGACGCTTCCATAAGAGCGCCGGTCGGGCATACGTTGATACATTGTCCGCACATAATGCAGGGGGAGTTGATGAAACTTCTGTTCTCGGCGGGAGCGACGATGGTCTTGAAGCCTCTGTTCTCGAAGCCGAGGACGCCGATGCCGTGGGCGTTTTTGCATCTTTCTACGCATCTTCCGCAGAGAACGCACTTACTGGTGTCTCTCTTGATGGTGGGAGTCAGCATATCGACGGTAACGGGGGTCTTTTCGCCGACGTACTTGTCTTCTTGCGCGCCGGTGATCTTAGCCACGTGCAACAATTCGCACTTGCCGTTCTTATCGCATTCCTGGCAGTTGCGGTTGTGGTTGGAAAGAAGAAGTTCGACCGAGACTCTTCTGGCGGCTACCGCTTTGGGAGAAGAGATCTTGATCTCCATTCCTTCGGCCACAGGGTACACGCAGGACGCGACCAGGCCTCTCGCTCCGGTAGCCTCGACAAGGCAAACACGGCAGGACGCCTTGGAGCACTCTCCGTGATTGAACGCACAAAGAGAGGGAATCTCGAAGCCGCATTGCTTAGCCGCTTCCAAAATGGTCAATCCCGCGTCTACCTGAAACGGAATACCTTCGATTTTGATATTTACTTTTGCCATAATAACACTTACCTCTCTTATTTCTTGGATATAGCTTTGAACTTACAAGAAGCCATGCACAGACCGCACTTGACGCACTTGCTGTCGTCGATGACGCGGGAGGGCAACTTGTGTCCGGGCGCAACGTAATCGGTCTTGGTGATCGCGGAAACGGGGCATTGACGTTCGCAAAGTCCGCATCCGATACACTTTTCTTTGTCGATGTCGTACTTCATCAAGCTCTTGCAAACGTGAGCGGGGCACTTTTTGTCCACGATATGAGCGATATATTCGTCCTTGAAAGCCTTTAACGTAGAAAGGATCGGGTTGGGAGCCGTCTGACCGAGAGCACAAAGAGAGTTACTCTTGATGTTGGCCGCCAGTTCTTCCAACTTAGTAAGGTCGTCCATCGTAGCCTTTCCTTCGGTGATCTTGGTCAAGGTCTCGAGCATTCTCTTGGTGCCGATACGGCAGGGAGAGCACTTGCCGCAGGACTCGTCGCAAATGAATTCCATATAGAACTTGGCGACGTCGACCATACAGTTATCTTCGTCCATAACGATGGCGCCGCCGCTTCCCATCATGGAGCCGCGAGCGACCAGGTTATCAAAGTCGATCTGCGCGTCGAGGTCGGCTTCGGTTAAGCATCCGCCGGAAGGTCCGCCCGTTTGGATGGCCTTAAACTTTTTGCCGTTCGGGATGCCGCCGCCGATGTCGTAGATCAGTTCTCTCAGGGTGGTACCCATGGGGACTTCTACCAAGCCGACGTTATTGACCTTTCCGCCGAGGGCGAAAACCTTGGTTCCCTTGCTCTTTTCGGTTCCCTGACAAGCGAACTTTTCATATCCTTCGCGAAGGATGTAAGGAACGCACGCAAGGGTCTCGACGTTGTTGACGATGGACGGCTTTTGCCACAGACCTTTGACCGCCGGGAACGGAGGACGGGGACGAGGCATACCGCGTTGACCTTCGATGGAGTTAAGAAGAGCCGTTTCTTCGCCGCAGACGAACGCGCCCGCGCCAAGACGGATATGCACGCGGAAGGAGAAGTCGGTACCGAGGATGTTATCTCCGATAAGACCGAGATTTTCGGCTTCTTTAATGGCGATCTTTAATCTGTTGACGGCGATCGGGTATTCTGCGCGGACGTAGAAATAACCGTTCTGCGCGCCGATAGCGTAACCGGCGATCATCATACCTTCGATAACGGCGAGAGGATTACCTTCCAAAATGGAACGATCCATAAACGCGCCCGGGTCGCCTTCGTCACCGTTACAGATGACGTACTTTTCGCCGGCCGGTTGCGCATATGCGAACTGCCACTTTCTTCCGGTGGGGAAGCCTGCGCCGCCGCGTCCGCGAAGTCCGGAATTAAGAACTTCGTTGATGACGTCCTGTCTATCCATAGTGAGCGCGCGAGCGAGGCCCTGGAAGGCGCCTGCGCCGAGGCCCTCGTTGATGTCTTCGGGATTGATGCTTCCGCAGCCGTGCAGAGCGATACGGACTTGCTTTTTATAGAAGTTGATGTCTTCTTGCTTTTTGACTTTTTCTTGCGTTCTGGGATCGACGTAAAGGAGACGTTCGACGATCTCGCCGCCGACGATGTCCTTGTCCATGATCTCGGTGACGTCTTCGATCTTGACCATACGGTAGAGAGTGTCTTCCGGGTATATCTTAACGAAGGGTCCCTGAGAGCAGAAGCCGAAGCACCCGACCTGGTTGACGGTCACTTTGTCGCCGAGGTTTCTGTCTTCGATCTGTTTTTTGAATTCGGCCATGATCTCGGCGGAATTGGACGAAAGGCATCCGGTACCGCCGCAAAGGACGATATGTCTCTTTCCGTCCGCGCCGGTAAACTTGCTGTCCAGGCAAGCCGAACAATCGTGCGAAATTTTCTTCAGTTCTTCAATATTCTTTATCATGGTTACGCGTTCTCCTTTGCCTTATATTCGTTGATGATACCGGCGACGGAATTGACCGAAACCTTCGGATAAACTTTACCGTTGATGGAAACGGCCGGAGCGATACCGCAAGCACCGATGCAACGCAGAGCGTCGATGGTGAAAAGGCCGTCCGCCGTGGTTTCTCCCGCCTTGATACCGAGGATCTCGGAAAACTTATCGATCACTTGTTGCGCGCCCTTGACGTAGCAAGCCGTGCCCAAGCAGCATCCGATAACGTATTTTCCCTTCGGCTTCAAAGAGAAGAAGGAATAGAAGGTCACCACGCCGTAGATCTCCGCCACCGGGATACCGGTCTTTTCGGACACGAGTTCTTGGACTTCCAGCGGGATATAACCGTATTCCCTTTGCACGTCGCTTAAGATCATCATAAGCGGGGTTTTTTCGTCGGCGTACCGATCGCAGATCTCGGTGATCTGTTTTACGGCCGCTTCACTTAAATGAGCCATTGTTGCCTCCTTTGCAATGTTTTTTCTATACTGTATTTCTTCTTTCGGCAAAGATCCGGAAGAGTTTTTATCTACGATAAAGACCTCTCTTTCTTTTTTGCCATTGGTATTATACTGTAAATATTATTATATGTCAATATTTTAGGAGTATTTTCGCGCGCAAAAAAGCCTGCCTCGAGCGGTAAAAAACGGCAAAAAAACGCCTTATCCGAAGCGCAGGTCAAGAATCCGTATTGTTAACGATTTTTGTTTAAAACAGGGTTTTACCGGAAAATACTCGCCACAGCGTAAAGTATTTGATACCGGAAACGCCGCTCTCCTTAAAGAGCTCGACGTAGGTAGCATCTTTACAGGTAAAAAAGACGCGTGTGGTGCGAAAAGCGCCCATTTTCTTAATGGTTTCGAGCGGAAAAATATACTTTTTATCGGCGTCGATCTCGATACGATCGGCAAAAAAGGTCGCTGTCGCGTCGTTGGATATCCGTTTCCCGTTCAAAGAAAAAGCAAGCCCGGTATCCGTCGTGACCGCGCCGGCGTAATCGGTCGTATGCTCGAACAAATAACTCTTCTCCCACCGACTCCAGGTAAGAAGGTCGGAAAAAGGAAGCGTATCCGAATGAAAAAAGCCCTCTTCGTCCAGAGTTGCTTTCATACCGCAATCGCAAAAGACCGTATCGCCTTTCGTTTTGACCGAATCGAACTTTTTACAGCAAGGACAAAGATAAGCGGCGAGTTCCAGACCTTCGGCGAGGTCCTTCCCTTTATACTTGATGCGCTTTTCTCTTTGAAACGCATACGCGTCCGTTTGAAGATCTTTACAGATGATCTCGTAGATTTCGCGTTCGCTCATATCTTTCAGTTGCTCGGGCGCGAGTTCTCTAACGAAGGTTCCGAAGACGGGGCCTTTACGCGGATGGCGCGCCCAGCGAGGAGACCTCATATAGTCGCCGTCGAGGCGGTAGGTCACAAGACCGGCGCCGGATTCCTTAACAAGTTTGGCGGTGCGGGGAGAAATATACCCGGTCTCGCCCGACCAGGACTTATTACCCTCGGGGAACATAGCGACGCTGATCCCTTCTTTCAGATTCTTTTCGATAAGATCGACGGTGTCGTCCGCCGCCGCGCCTTTATTACGGGGAATGGGCGCGAAAAAGACCTCTAAAATGCGGCCCAAAAAACCTTTCAAAAGATTGGCGCTCGCCACGAAGCGGGCGTGGCGACCCGTACCCATGATGACCATAACGGGATCGAGATCGGAATTGTGATTGGCAAGGACGAGATAGGTCGTTGACTTCGGTTTACGCTTCTTATACTTGAAGCCGAGACAAAGCGCAAGGATCCATCCCAACGTGATACGTAGGATAAAGATCACCGCGCGTTGAAATCCGATTCCTCTTTTGACCGACATTTTTCCTCTGTTTTATAGCTTTACTTGCCTCTTTTTAAATATAAATTTACGGAAAAGCACGACGTTCAGAACGACGAATATTCCGATAATGATGCCAAACAACATCATGTTATTGCCCATACTGCGGGGATTGTTCGTGAAGCTCCCCGCGATCAGCATGATCGGGAATCCGAACACGATGGCTGGCAGGTTTTGATAGACGAGGTTTTCCGATACGGGCGACTCTAAGTTGGGATCGGCTTCGCGAAGCAGGATCATACCCGTCGAAGCGGTACCGGTGAGCATTCCGAAAAAGGCCAAGAACTGCTCGTAGCGATACCCCGGGAAAAGATACTTGCAAATGAAGTTGACGTACAAAAAGGTCACGACGGCGCCGAGGACGGCCATGATGGCGATCGGAGCGATGTAGCCGGACACGAGGTCGATCTGAATAGCGCAGATACCGGCTACGATCATCAGGTCGAACGCAAAACCGGAAACACGGTTGAGAAGAAAGGTATTGACGTAATCTTTTTTGAGCAGTCCGCCCTTCTTTAACAGTTTCAGAACCAATTTGACGAGGGTCGCGGCGAGCACGCCGAACAGAAAGTTGAAGCCGTAAACGGTGCCGATCATATTGCCGCCTTTTAAGATGACGTTACCGAGCAGATACATAATACCGTAGGCGACCAGGTAAGTGATGGCTATCAAGGCGATCTGAATGGACATCTTGTCGACCGACTCGTTGAGCGGAGGTTCATTCACGCCGACGACGTCTTCCGTTTTTAATGCGGAAAGCGTCGCTTCTTTATAGGACAGTTTGCCCTTTTTGCGCCAGATATTGATAACGACGACGCCGACGATACTGGCCACCAAAAAACCGATGGCGGCGAGAGACAGACCGATATTCTTATAAATACCGGCAGTGCCCATCGAAGAATCGAAGTTTCCGCCGATGTTGAGCGCCTGACCGGTACCCTGTCCGTATCCGAAGCAGAGCAGGATGCCGCTACCGCCGGCAAAGTCGGAATAAATAAGGGTGCACACAAGAGTGACGGCCAAACCGAAAACGGCCTGTAACAAATAGGAGTTGACGGTGGTGAGTCCGGAATTGAATATCTCTCCCGTCCGTTCTTTGGTCAGTTTTCGCCCCGACGGACGCAAGGTCATAGCAATAAAACCGATGGCAAGGCAATGGTAGGTTACCACTTCGAGCGTGGCGATGCCGGAACCGCTAGCAGAGAAGACAGGCAGATTAAAAAGATAATCTCCTTTTGTGAAGTACACGATGGAAGAAACGATAAGCATTATGATCCCGCCGAGGACCGAATTGGGGATCAGCGATTTCTTCAGAAAAGGAACTTGCGTCTTCAGAATATTGGCAACGATCAAACAAGCGAATAACAATCCGAACAGGAGCAAACCGCGCCATACGGACAAATCATAAAAATCAGTCAAAATAAGCCTCCTTATTTCCTTTGAGAGTATATCAAAAAATCCCCTTTTTGTCAATATGCCCAATCGCAACCGTTTTAATATGAACCAAATATAAAATCAAAGTAAAACGCAGGTGAATTCGGCCTCATTTCATGCTATCCGGAATAATAAAAAAAGGAGCTTTCTCGAAAAAAGCCCCTTTTATCGACTTAAAAACGTCTTTATTCAAACTTAACGAGAGTAAGCTCGAATTTCTTCAACGCAAGCGGCGTTTCAACGTCCGCGATCTTGTTTTCGAAGATATCCGTACGGCATACGGCCGTTCTGCCGGCAAAGGTAAGGTTGGCGGTCTGCGGTTTGGAAGAAGAATTATAGATACGAGCGACAAAACCCTTTCCGTCGTCGGCGGGCTTGATCGCTTCTACGACCACGTTGTCGTTATCGCATGAAAAGCCGAGATCCGATCCCGATCCGACGCCGCATACGGGAACAAGAGGATTATTGAGAAGGTAGGCTTCTTTATAAGTTTCCGCGCTCATCGGCCCTTCGTGAACGAGAATGGCATAGTTTATTTCGTGTTCGCCCTGCTCCGGCTGATGGCTCGGGCCCTTTTTCGGAGTGCGGATCAAATTCATGTCCATGACGTTGCCTTTACAACGGAAACCGTACTTGCAGTCATTGAGAATAGATACCCCGTAGTTTATTTCGCTCATATCGATAAACTTTTGTCCGTTGACCTCGAACTGCGCCTTTTCGATACTGTTCTCTTCTGTGGTACGGCGCGTAAGGTGTCCGTATTGGACGTTGAACGTACATTCGGACGTATAGATATCGACGGGGAACGCAATACGGAGCATAGACGCCGCTTGGTGGCAATCCACTTTCATTTTGACTGTCAACCGGCGAGAACCGGATAAAAGGGAGAAACGCTGCGTGATCCTATTTTTGTCGGCGGTATAAGTCGCCTCGGCATATGCTTCCGGGCCGTCGACGCGGGTGATAAATCCGGTGCAAACGGCGTCTTTTTTCTTTTTACGATAATCCTTGGGGAAATCCCATGCGTCGCCGGCATCTACGTACTTACTGATAACGGCCGTTTTTCCGCCGAACGGCACGAATTCTTTTTCCATCTTTTTATCGTACAAAGACACGATAACGCCGTCTTTGAAGGTCACTTTCAAAAACTCGTTTTCGAGAGTGTCTTCCGTTACGCAGGCAGTAGATTCGGGCGCTTTCATATCGGTAAGCGCCGCCATCGAATAGCCGCCCACGTTGACGTCGTACCAGGTATCGTCCACCTTTACGGGCAAGCGATAAGAATAGGGATTGGGATTAAAAACGGACGCGCCGTTTGCCAAAGATCCCGCAAGAGCCGCGATAGCCGTCGAAATCTCTTTATAAAGAGTTTCGTACCGTTCTTCCGATTCTGTATAAACGCGATCGATGGAAGAACCGGGCAGAATATCATGGAATTGATATAAAAGGATCTCTTTCCAGATCTCGTCGATACGTTCTTGTCCGATGGGCGGAACGATCCCCTTTTCTTTCGCCGCGACGACGAGCATATCGTAGTTTTTCAACGCGAATTCCATCTTGCGATTGAATAGTTTGTTCTTCGCGTGCGAAGTCTGCGTTCCCTGATGCTTTTCCAAATACAATTCGCCTTTAAAAACGGGATATTCTTTTTCCGGATCGTCGATATCTTTAAAAAAGTCTTCCGACAGCTTAAAGTCGACCTTCGGCGTATCTTTGAGGTCGGCCATGCGAAGAGCGCGTTCGATGTGTTCGACGCCCGGACCCGCGCCGCCGTCCCCGATGCCGAATAAGGCCATTGCCTCGTTATTGTATTTGCGTTCGTAATAATACTTTTCCGCTTTCTTGAACGAATAGGTGTTCATCGGCCCGTTGTAGGTACACTCGGGGAGCATATGCGCGAGAACGACGCGTCCGTCAAGGCCTTCCCAGCGGAAGGTATGGTACGGAAACTTATTATATTTGTTCCAACTCATTTTCTGCGTCAAAAAGTAAGGTACGCCGGCAAGTTTCATGACGGTGGGCAGGCACCCGGAGTAGCCGAAGCTGTCCGGCACCCAAAATATCTTCATGTCCTGTCCGAATTCCTCTTTAAAGAACTTCTTGCCGTAATAAAACTGACGGATCAGACTTTCGCCGGAGATGCAGAAGCTGTCCGGTTCGACCCAGGTCGCGCCCTGCACGTCCCATCTTTTTTCCGCGGCGGCGCGCTTGACATCCGCGTATACGTCGGGATAATCCCTCTTGACCCAGTCGTACAGTTGCGCCTGCGACGCGCCGAAAATATAACCGTCGTAGTTACGGATGTTGCGGAGCTGGTTAGAAAAAGTCCTGCCGCCTTTACGATAACTTTCGCGAAGGGGCCACAGCCAGGCAAGGTCGAGGTGGGCGTGTCCGATGGAGTGGAACGTAAAAGCGTACTTGTCGTTCTTTTCGCCGAGCAAAGGCATTAATTCTTCGCGCAGCTTCGCGGCTTTTTCTTCGGTGATGCCGCGCGTGAGCGGCAGCATGGAAAGAAGGGTCTTTACGATCCTTTTTTCAAAATCTCCGTTACGATTATAGGCGTACACGTCGAACAGCACTTCCATATCGTACGCGAGCGCGTCGACTTCTTTACGATATTCCGCAAAGCAGAGTTCGGAAACCTTAGAATCATTTTTACGATTCCCAAACAGGTCGTTCGCGCCGCAATCGATCCAAAGGTCGACATTTCCGTTTTCATCCGCCAGCGGCTCGACGTCGACGACGATCTTTTTGGCAAGTCCGAGGTCGGGAGAAAACTGTGAATAGCGTGAAGTGATACCCTGCGTTACTTTGCCGTCTTTGGTAAAGACGAGGCCTTCGCCGCCGCAATCAACGAGCAGAACGACGTTCTTTTTCCGCGGCAGTTTTCCGGCAAGATGGAACCAGGCGCAGTCGAATACGTTCTCCGCCCAGACGACGCCCTTTTTGATCGCGATCTTTTTCCCTTCCGTCTTTTTACCGAACGGAACGGGCTCGGCCGTCACGTATCCTTCGCCTTGCAGACCGTCTATTCTCTTATACGCCTGTTCGTGCAAACGAGCGATCGCCCGAGCGACGCGCTCCCCTTTCAGAAAGGTCGCGCCCTGCTTGTCGGCTTTCAATTTTTTGTGCGCCTCCAGTCGGCGCCAGACGTAATAATACTTGTGGGCCTTTTCCATCAATGACTTCTTCATGTTTTCCTCCGCATACTGCTATGTAATAAAAGGGGTCCGCTCAATAAGCGGGCCGCCTTTCTCCTTTATTTTTGCTTCGGCAAGACGCCGAAAAAGTGTCGGATATTCATATCCTTAGGAATATTCTTTCCATGCGCTCCCAACCCGAAAAGCGGTTTATGCACGCCGTGATCGGTCGAAAAAGCGACCAGCGTGTCATGATCTTTCCAATGTGCGGAAACGGCTTCCATCAATTTGCCGAAAGAAGCGTTATAGTGGCGCAAAGCGTTCACGGCGATCCGACTCGTCGGCCAAGAACGGTGCATTTTGTCGTCATATTCCTGATTGTATATTTCGATAACGTCGTACTTATCTTCGGCGATCAATTCAAGCGCCTTTTCCACCACTTCGTCGTCGTACTTCATCAAATAATAATCGATATCGCGTTCGGCAAAGATACGCGGGATGCTCTGATTGGCGACGGCTACCATAGCCACCTTCTTACCGCTGTCCGGCAGCGCGTCGAAGAAGGTATCGACTTTCAGAACCGGCTTTTCGTAATGGGTAATGCCGTGCACAGCCGGCTCGGCGCCGGTATACATCGTCGCGAAGCAAACGGGCGTCTTGGGCGGGAACGCGGTCAAAAAGTCGACCGACACGTCGGTATACTTACGGACGTTATAAAAAAGATCGTAATACTTTTCGTATATCCACTCCCCTACGGCGTCCGGGTTATAGAGTAGCATCCTGTCCACCTTACCGCCCGCCTTTTTATCGACGATCTCCTTGATCGCAACCACGTCTCCCTTCGCGTTTTCGGGTCTGCGAGCGCCGATAACGTCACTGAGCGTTCCGACGAGATTGGTCAAAGAAAAGGCATTGAAATCCATTCTTATTTATTCCTCCTGTGCTCCTCGTACTCTTCGGCGGTCATCGTCTCTACGCGGCTGTGATCGTTACGGGAAGCTGAATACTCGTATCTCTTCTTTTCTTCATTATACTTTTTAACGGCGGCTACCGTCTGATAGTAAAGGGGAACGGCAAAGAAGATCACCCAACCGGGGTGCCACCAACCGCCCAAAAATCCGAGTAAGAGATACCCGGCGATACAAAGCGCGGGAACGAGACAGTTAAAGAACCAAAGCACGTTCCTTCTTTTTACCGCCAGACAGATCAAGTAATAAAGCGGTATCGAAAACAGTATCACCCAGCAGGTACGGAAGAATTGCGGATTGATAAAACCAAGCAAAAGATATACCCCTATAGCTAAAATCGGGAACCCAAAACAATACATATTCTTTCTTTCGATGGTCTCGTATAAAGAATAGTAAATAGGGATCAAAAAGAAAATAAGCCAGGTCGGATGCCATATCTTCGCAAATAATCCGATGCAAACGTACGCGATGGCGCAAGCGGTAGGCAACAGAGTATTAAAAAATACCAGCCAGAAAGGCGTCGGCTTCTTCGTCTGCTGCGGTTGAAAATCGATATGCTCGCGGGGAGCCGAATTTTCGTCTTTGTTTTCTTTACCGATGTTATCGAGCATCGTAAAAAAATCTTTGATCTTCTGAAACATACTACATTCCTCCTTATTTCTATTTATTGAATCTCGAACGGACTCTTAGCCTTGCAAGCGCACGAGCCATTTTTGCTTCGGCAAGACGCTTAATACATTCGTTTTCGGTCGCCAACATTTCTTCTTTGGCTTTTTCATACTGCCGCATCGCCCGATCGAAGTCGATATCCCGATCTGCTTCAGCCGCTTCCGTAAGAACGGTGACAACGCCGTTTTTTACCACCATGAGTCCGGGCGCGACGGCCGCCTCGACAAAGTCCGAGGCACCTTTTTCGCGATACTTGAGTTCTCCCGCGTCGATGGCAAGGACCAGGTCGCTGTGCCCTGCCATGATCCCGTACGCGCCATCCGTCGTCGGCACGATCAGGCTCTCGCATTCGCCCATAAAAAAGGGCTTTTCCGCGGTAAAGAATCTCAACAAAAAGGTTCTCATTTCAGGCGTTCCGCCTTGACGATAACGTCGTCTATGGTACCCACGTTAAAGAAGGCCTCTTCCGGATAGTCGTCCATCTCTCCGTCGATGATCTTGGCAAAACCGCGTAATGTTTCGGAAAGCGGCACGTACACGCCGGGCAGTCCGGTGAACTTTTCGGCGACGAAAGTCGGTTGCGATAAAAACCGTTGCAACTTACGCGCCCTTGCGACCAGCAGTCTGTCGTCTTCGCTCAATTCTTCTATACCGAGAATGGCGATGATGTCTTTCAATTCGGTATACTTTTGCAGTATCTCCTGTACTTTACGCGCCACTCTGTAATGTTCTTCGCCCACGATATCCGCTTCGAGAATACGCGAAGTGGACGCAAGGGGGTCGATAGCGGGATAGATACCTTGCTCCGCGATCTTACGACTGAGTACGGTCGTAGCGTCGAGGTGCGTAAAGGTGGTCGCGGGAGCCGGGTCGGTCAAGTCGTCCGCAGGGACATAAACGGCTTGTACCGAAGTGACGGAGCCGTTAACGGTGGATGTGATACGCTCTTCGAGTCTGCCCATTTCTTCCGCAAGCGTAGGTTGATAACCGACCGCCGACGGCAAACGTCCGAGCAAGGTGGATACTTCGCACCCTGCCTGCACGAAACGGAATATATTATCGACGAAGAACAAAACGTCTTTCTTTTCCACGTCACGGAAGTATTCGGCCATGGTAAGACCGGACAGCGCGACGCGCATACGCACGCCCGGGGCTTCGTTCATCTGCCCGAAGCAAAGAGCCGCCTTGGACAGGACGCCGCTTTGACGCATTTCGTTCCAGAGGTCGTTCCCTTCGCGAGAACGCTCTCCCACGCCCGCATAGACCGAGTAGCCGCCGCTTTCGGTCGCTACGTTATGAATAAGTTCTTGTATCAAGACGGTCTTACCGACGCCGGCGCCGCCCATCAATCCGATCTTACCGCCTTTCAAGTAAGGCTCGAGCAGATCGATGGCCTTGATGCCCGTTTCCAGTATTTCCATCGTGGCTTTTTGCTCGGTGAAAGAAGGACTTTTTCTGTGAATATCCCAATATTCTTCGGCGGAAAATGGTTGTCCGTCGATCGGCTGACCGAGGACGTTAAAGAGTCTGCCCAACGTGACCTGCCCGACGGGAACTTTCAGTCCGCCTCCCGTACGCTCGGCCGTCATGCCGCGCCCCAGGCCTTCCGTGCCGGACAGCATGATACAACGTACCGTGCCTTTGCCGATATGGCGGGCGACTTCCATGACCTTTTTGCCCGACGCCGTTTCTACGGTCAAGGCTTCTCTTATTTTGGGCAAACCGTCTTCGAACGCGACGTCAACGACCGACCCTTCTATTCTGATGATCTTACCGTTCATTGCTTGGTCATTCTCCTTTTTGCCGTTGTCTGTTGACGCCGGCAGAGACTTCGATGATCTCCTGCGTAATGCTGTTCTGTCTGATATGATCGTACTTAACGGACAGTTCGTCGATCAATTTTTCCGCGTTCCGATTGGCCGCGTCCATCGCCGTCATACGCGCGTTCTGCTCGCAACAATAACTGTCAACGATCGCTCCGTACAAGAAAAAGGTCAGATATTCCGGCACGATCTTCCGTAAAACCTCTTCCGCCGACGGAAAGAACTCCGTCTCCCCGCCGTCTCCTTTTTCGAGAGGCAACAGTCGAACCGCCTTTACTTCGGCGCTCATTCCACTCGAAAAGTCGGTATAAACGACGTAAATATCCGTCAGTTCATTGCCGAACTTTTGCAGTAGGATATCCGTTATATTCCGAGCCGTGCGCAGGACGTGGCCTTCCGTTCCGAACGAAAAATCCTTTTCGACCGTCGCGTCGTGCTTGGCAAAATATTGCCGACCGTATTCGCCCGCAACGAACAACCTTGCGTCTTCGTATTCGGAGAGCAGAGCGTTCGTTTTGCGAATGACGTTATAGTTATAGGCCCCGGCAAGCCCCTTGTCGGCGGTAATGACGACGATGCCGACCTTCTTTTCCGCCGCTTCGCGAAGATAACGGCTTTTCGCCGCCTCTTTTCCCGACGTAAAAGCGGGCATTACCTCTTGCAACGCGGAAAAACAGGCGCGCGCGTTCGCAAGTTCCGTTTTCGCCCGACGAAGTTTGGTCGAAGCGATCATATACATGGCGCTCGTCAGCGTTTCTATCTCCGAGATGCTCTCGATATGGCTTTTTACTTCTTTCTTATTCGCCATACGTCCTCTCGATATAGTCTTTGGCGAGAGCCGATATCTCTTCTTTGTCTTCTTTCGAAAGAAGTCCGCTTCTCTCTATCCTTTCGCCGATCTCCGGATGCTTTTCTTCGATGAACGCAACCGTATCGAAAGCGATATTACGGAATTTTTCGGCATTGCTTACGTTAATGAGTTTTCCCGACACGACGTTAAGGAGGATCACCTGCGTATGCATGGCGAGAGGACTGAATTTTTCTTGTCGGAGCGTCCGCATCAGACCCTGACCGTACGCAAGACGGCGCAACGTGCTCTCGTCAAGGTCGTTCGCAAACTGCGTAAAGGCTTCCATCTCACGATACTGCGCCAGATCGAGACGAAGAGTACCGGAAGAAAGTTTCATGGCTTTGGACTGCGCGTCGCCGCCCACACGAGAGACCGACAGACCGACGTTGACGGCCGGACGCTGTCCGGAGAAAAACAAATTGCTTTCGAGATAGATCTGCCCGTCGGTAATGGAAATGATATTGGTCGGGATATAAGCCGACACGTCGCCCGCCTGCGTTTCCACGATGGGAAGCGCGGTGATACTGCCGCCGCCCTTTTCGTCCGACAGGTGCGCCGAACGTTCCAATAAACGGGAGTGCAAATAAAAGACGTCGCCGGGATAGGCTTCTCGTCCCGGAGAACGGTTCAGTAAAAGACTGAGAGAACGATAGGATACGGCGTGCTTCGACAAGTCGTCGTAAATAATAAGCACGTCCTTGCCCTGATCCATAAAGTATTCGGCAAGGGCGCACCCTGCGTATGGAGCGACGTACTGAAGAGGCGCCGCTTCTCCCGCCGTAGCCGCCATAACGACGGTATAATCCATCGCGTCGTGCTTTTTCAGCGCGTCGCAAATATGAATGACAGAAGACATCTTCTGTCCGATGGCCACGTAAATGCAAATTACGTCTTTCCCTTTTTGGTTGACGATCGTATCGACGGCGATCGCCGTTTTACCCGTTTGACGGTCGCCGATGATCAGTTCTCTCTGCCCCCGACCGATCGGGAACATGGAGTCGATAACGAGCAAGCCCGTTTCAAGCGGCCTGTTGACCGGTTGACGGTCGATAATATCGGGAGCCGGACGTTCGATGGGATAATAAGCATCCGCTGCGATCTCGCCCATTCCGTCGATAGGTTCTCCGAGGGCGTTGATCACCCTGCCGATATAGGCTTCTCCCGCCGGGATGCCGGCCGTCTTCTCCGTACGATAAGCGATATCGCCTTCGCATACGGTATCATCGGTATCGAACAAAATACATCCGATCTCGTCTTTTTCGAGCGATAACACCATCCCTTTTACGCCGGAAGAGAAAACAAGTATCTCGCCGTACGTTGCGTTCTGCGGCCCCGACAACTTGGCAATGCCGTCGCCTACGGAAAGAACGACGCCCGTTTCCTGCGGCAAAACCGAAGGGCGCCAGGCGCTGACTTCTTCTTTCAAAAGGGTAATGACGTTTTCGCCTTTGGCTTTCAATAAGGCGGAAGTGAGCTGCCGAACGCGCTCTTCCGCGCTCCAGTCGTACAGGTCGGCTCCGACTTGCAAAGCAAAGCCGCCTTCATAGCGGTCGCTCTTTTCCCAAACAAGAACGTATCCCGAACCGTATTTTTTTTCGACAAAGCGTAAAAAGCCCGCTTTTTGTTTGTCCGTGGGCGGGCAAGAAGAGTACAGATAGGCTGTTTTTTCGGCGTTATTCATCTTTGCCCTCGTTCGCTTCGCTCAAGAATACGTCCATCGCGGCGGAGGGATCGGACGCGGCTTTTTTATAGGCCTTCGCCACAAGACCGACGATCTCGGCTTGCGCTCCGTCGACGATCTTTTTCTTTTCCGCTTCGCCTTCGACTTTTGCCCTGCTTACGATCTCCGCGGCCTCTTTTTCGGCGCGATCCATCGCTTCCTGCC
>JAEEGL012609787.1_pt1 | contig 16143 bp, 11 predicted proteins | sample 9134231 | NCBI WGS metagenome assembly JAEEGL01 (sample SAMN16246548, study PRJNA631951) | gut metagenome | biome: gut microbiome; feature: rumen; material: fiber-attached | host: Bos | place: Iran: Karaj | collected 2018-10
TAAAAATTTGAAACTTGAAAAAACATAATAAAAAAATTATTTAGTAAATATCATAACATTACTAATTCCATAACTATGTTCACAAGAATCTCCTTTAAGTGTACTTCCAAAACTTATTGAAATTTCTTCATGACTATGATTTAAAATAACATCAATTTTTTCTCCTATATTATCAGAAAATTTATCATCTCCACAAAAATTAATTCCATTTTTATTATTTTTACCGATTTTTGCCCAAGCAATAACATCATCAACTTTCATATATCCCATTTCTCCATTCCAATTATCAATCATATCATAATTTGCAGTGATTCTTACATAATTATGTTTAGGTAATTTATATGTTTTACTTATTTCTTTATCTGCTAAATTACAATAACCACCTAAATGAAATTTACCATTATTACATCTATTTATTTTATCAAAATTCCAACCTGAAGAATTATTATTAAAATTATCACTTTTAATTAATTGAAATTGCTTTACTCCATTCATTATTATATTCTCTGTATTCAAAATTTCTGTTTCAATATTATTTGTAATTACTACATTACCATTAATTACTAAAGGCTTATTATCAGAGTCAATTGTTTCAACATATAAATTTTCAGTTTTTAATTTATCTACTTTAATGTTATCAACATTAGATGATGATGTTATTTTTATATTACCGTTTATATTCATTGTCTCTGATGTTATTTCTCTTGAAATTAAAGTTTTTACATTTAAATCTTTATTAAATTTAATTGGATTTTTTGGTCTTTCTTGTTCTGGGAGAATGGATATTTTTTCTACTCTTTTAAATTCATTGTCTTGAAGAATCTTTGTTATTTCATTTGTTTCACTAAAAACAATGAAAAAAAAACAAATTTTTATTAACATTTATATTATATTTATTTATTAATTTATTAAATTATTCGTTTTTGTGAAATAAGTATTAACAGATTATTTAAATAAATAATCAATTATAAAATAAAACCAAAACTTAAAAATAAAAAAAAATAAAGAAAATGTTAGGAAATATATCTCAAACAATAGTTCCAGTTCCATCATTTTTCTTAGATCAAAAAGAAAAGCAATTAGACACATTTAAAATACCAAAGCAAACAAAAAGTAATTCTTATTATACAGATAAAAAAGTAATGAATTCAATGATAGATATGAATTTAAATAGAAATCCAAGATTTCCTCTTAGAATATCAGGGAGTCAAAATAAAGAAAAATACATTCCAATATATAATAGACATCAATATAGAAGTAATTCAGATATAAAAGGAACATATTTTCCAGATATAATAGATCATTCAAAATCAATTACTCAATACCCAGTAACAGATTATCAAAAATACATTGATTATAAAAATAAAACTGATTATTTAGAATTTTTTCAACCAAAATTAAGACAAGAAATATTTAAAACTACCAATAATTTATTAGATAGAATTAATGCTAATTATGATATGGAAAGATGGAATCAATTTGACCATAGAACTCAATTCAATAAATTTTTTCAAACTGCTTATTCACCGATAACAGATGTTATTAATTCAGAAGAAAATGTAAGAGAAAAATTTTCACAAACTTTAAGAGATAAAGCTTTAAGTTTAAGAAGTGTTAATCCAAAACAAAAATATAGTATAATTGAAAGAATAGAAAATAAAAAAAATAATGATTTAAATATCTTAAATGAAGAAAATTTAAATAATTTAAATACAAATATGATTATAGATGAAATGCTTGAAACAAATAGAAGTAATTTATTAAATTTAAGAAATAATAATGTTGAACCTATTCAATACAGTTTAACAGATGCAAATTTTATTGATCAAAATAAATGGATTACTAACACAATTAATAATACAAAATTATATAAAGATTTTCCATCAAAAACAAGAATGGAATTTAATGAGAAAAAATTAATTCCTAAAAAAAAATTTAAAATTGTTAATCCAAATTTAGTAACCAATGAAAATTATGGTTTTAAAAAAGAAGAAGATAGAATAAATAAAAATGATTTATGGAAAAGACCTTTACATAAAGATGCTTATAAATTAGATTAAAACATTAATAAGAACATTTAATATTTTTAAAATGTTTATTTTATTTAATTTTTAAAATATATTATTAATTTCTATTTAAATTTAAAATTTTTGATTTTTACTAAATAAAAAATTAATGTTCACTCAAAAAAATTTTCTCACTTCTATTGAAGATCCAGAAGATAAAGAAAATATAAATATAAATATAACTAAAGAAGAAAATCAAATAAATCAAAAAGCAAAAATAACAGTTTATAAAAAGCCAATATTTCAAGTAATAAAAGAAAGTCCAATTTTAAATGTATCAAAATTAAGTAATTCTTTTCAAAATTTAAATATTTTAACAAGTAAAGAATCAAAAAGAATAAAAAAGGAAAAATTAATAACATCATTAAATGAATATTATCAAAAAATAGAAAGTAAAAAAATTTTTTGTTATTTTGCTCAAGAAATAGAAGAATTAAATAAATATATAGATAAAAATACTTTAAAAATTCCACCGAATTTTTTACAAAGACATGAAATTTCAAAAGAAATAAGAATGAAAATGATAGATTGGATGGTAGAAGTATTAAATATATTTAAATGTTCAGAAGAAACTTTTTTTCTATCAGTTAATATATTAGATTTATATATTTATAAAAATAAATCAATTTTACTAAATGAAGATATCCATTTAATAGGTTTAATTTCTATGTTTATTGCTTCAAAATTTGAAGATATTTATTCTATTCCTTTAAATGAATTAGAAATTACTATTGGACATAATAAATTTAACAAAGATATTTTAAAGAAAAAAGAAATTCAAGTTTTAAAAACTATAAAATTTGAAAATATTTTTAGCACCTCTGTTTATGATTTTTTAAAAATTTATTTATTTGATTTTTATACTTGTAATAAAAGTAAAATTCAAGGAAGTGAAAAAATTTATTATCAAATTAAAGAAACTTGTTATTTTTTAGGTAAATTATGTTTATATTCTGATACTTTTTATTGTGTAAATAATACCATGAAAGCTTTGTGTTGTATTAATGTTTCTATTAGAATGGTTTATTATTTTTCAAATGAACGTTTGGAAGATGATTTAAAAAAATTTTATAATGATTGGGTAAAAATTTTAATTGAAAAAAATAATGTTAATATAGAAAGATTAAATGAATTTTCCAAATTTTTATATGAAATGTACATCAATTATTCTAAAATTGAGATTAAGAACTTAGAAAAATTTTGTAAACTTTCATATATGAAATAACATATTTTGTAATTACTAAAAAGTAGAGTAAAAAAATATATTTAAATTATATTTTAACTTTTATTCAATTATCAAAAAACCGAAAACTTATAAAAACATTTTTTTCTTAACATAAAATAAAAATAAATTTAATAAAAAAATAAAACTTTATTAATAAATTGTATTAGCACCATTAGATTGTAAAATAGGAGAACTTTTTTCTCTATTTAATCTGGCAGGAACTAAATATTTATTATATCTAAAATTAAATCCAGGTTTAATTAAAGGATTATATTCTAAATTACTTTCTCCTAAATCATATCTTTTTCTATTATAAGGATTAACTTCAACAAATTTACTTTTATTAATTAAACTATAATCAGGAGCTTCTCTATATAAATATTCATTTTGAAAACTTGGAGTTGCAATTTTTAAAGCATTTTGAACATAACCTTCATTTTCTAATTTCATAGGAACTTGATCAACAATTTGTTGTTCTAATTCTTGTCTATATTGTTTCTTCATATCATTTTCTTGAATTTTTTGTAATTGTTGTAAAGATTTTAATTGTTCTCTTTCTCTTTTTCTTTCTTCTTCTAAATATTTCTTCCTATCTAACATTTCATTCTTAAATCTAATATTTTGTTGAATTATATTTCTATTATAATCTTCATAATCTTTATTTACTTCTTTATAAGTTTGATAAGTAGGATTAAAATATTTATCATAAAAAAATTTATTAGTAACATCAGTTCCATCTCTTTTATTTCCTTCAAAATTAAAATTTTCTCTTTTCCCAAAATAATTAGGATCAACAGATTCATTATATTTATCAAATTTATCGCTTTCACTTCTGATTAAATTATATTCTTTTTCATCAGGTAAAGTTCTATTTATTTCTTTATCAAGAGAATATCTCTTAGTTAAATAATTATAATGAGGAACTTGTTTATTCTTTTCATTATATTCATTATATAATTGAGAATTTCTATCAGCTCTATTAGATAATCTAGTTAATTTATCATGATAAGCTTTTAAATTTTCTTCAGAACCTAATTGAAGAGAAACAGCAGTTGGTCTCATTTTTTCTTCTATTTCTCTCATTCTTTTTTCTTCACGAGCTTCAATTCCTTTCATATAATCATTATATTGTTTTTGAGCTATGTCTCTTTTGTTCATTAAATTCTTTATTCTTTCTTCCTCTAATTCGTTTTTTATTCTTACATTGTCTGCATGCTCTGAACGAATTCTGTTCTGTTTATCTGTCTCGTATCTAAGTTTCTGGTATTCCATATCACGTTTGTATTGCTCTGCTAAAATGTCTGACATGTATGAAGCCATTTTATTTTTTATTTAAGGAGGTTTTATTATTTTTATATTTTTTGTAACTTATTTTTTTCTAATTTTTTAAGAAAGAAATAAATATTTTATATTCTAAATTTATTGTAATAAATGGTTAATATATTCAAATTATATATTAGTTGATATCTCTTTTTCTTAGATTAAATAGATAATTTCAAAATTTTTCTTTCGATTTGTAATATCAAAAAACTTTTTTATTTAACAAAATAAATTCATTAAAAAATTATTAAAAATATTTTTAAAATTAAATAATTATAGAAAGATAAGAAAAATAATAAAATAAAAAATAAAATTTAACTACTAAATGTCATCAAAGAATCAAAACAATATATATCCAAACAAAATTCCTGAAGTAATAGGAAAAATTAAAATATCAAATTTTCAAACAAACCCAATGAAAAATATCCAAGTTTCAACAAGAAAAAGAGGAGTGAGTGCATCAACAGTTCATATCAAACCAAAAAATCCAAATCAAAACACTCAAAAAGAGAAAACTCAGAAATCATATATTTCATCATTAATAACGCAAGTTCAAAAGGAAAAAAATCAAAATAAAGAAACAAATATTATAAATAACAATGATTCAAAAACAAACAACATAATAAATACAACAAATAATAATAAGAATAACATTGAAAAAAAATCTCATTCATATTCTCCAAATAGAATAATAAATTCTCAAATGAAAATAAATAATGGTTTACTTCCTCCAAAATTATTAGAAAGAAAAACATTAGTATTAGATTTAGATGAAACTTTAGTTCATTCAGGTTTCATTCCATTTGATTGTCCTTCTGATGTGATAATCCAAATAGAATTAGATAATGAAATTCATGATATTCATGTTTTAGTTCGTCCTGGAGTGAAAGAATTTTTAGAAAAAATGTCAAAAAAATATGAAATTGTAATTTTCACTGCTTCTTTAAGCAAATATGCTGATCCTTTATTAGATATCATTGATAAACAAGGTTTTTGTCCTTTTAGATTATTTAGAGAACATTGTACTTTAATTAATACTTCTTTCATTAAAGATTTAAATAAATTAGGAAGAGATATTAAAGATATTATCATTGTTGATAATTCACCTATTTCTTATGCTTTAAATCCTGATAATGGTTTACCTATTTTAAGCTGGTTTGATGATAAAAATGATAGAGAATTATATAATTTAACTCCTATTTTAGAATTTTTAAGCGATGTTAATGATGTTAGAGATTATATTAGAAAATTTGTTTTTAATAATGAAATTAATTTTAGTAAAGCTATGTATATTATTAATGCTACTAATATTATTAAAAAAAGTCAAAAGTTGGAAAAAGAAAAATTAGAAAGAGAAAGAAAAGAAAAGGAAAGAAAGGAAAAAGAAGAAAAAGAAAAAAAAGATAAAGAAGAAAAAGAAAAAGAGAATAATATAAATAACCAAAATAATAATAAGGAAGATAATAATAATAACAAAGAAAAAAATAATAATAATGAAAAAAGTATAAATGAAAAAATAAAAGTAAAAAAAGAAGAAAATTTAAAGCAAATAAATGTTAATATAATTAACAATAACATAACCAATTTCATATATAATAAAAAAGAGAAAAATATAAATCCAAAGGATTTAGAAAGTAATAAAGAAAATAGATTATCACAATCAACATACAATACATCAAATGAAAAATATAATTTAATAAAATCTTCTCGTTCGAAAAATTCAAATTCCTTTAAAAACTTACAAGTAAATTCTTCAAATTTTCCTCAAAAAAATAATAAAATATTTCGTCATAAAAAGACAGATTCAATGATTCCAATATCACATCACAAGAATAATTTTTTAAATTCAGGATATATACAAACAACAAGAGTGAATAATTTTATAAAATCAAATAACAATTCAAATTTTCATTATCAAATAAATATAACTGGAATAGATTTTATGAAAACAAATAGAAAGAAAAATATGATAAAATATAATGGAGTTCCCAGTTCAAATTCACTTTCAAATAAAGAAAAAAATAGTTTTAATCCTCTTCAAAAAAGTTATAATTTAGGAATAAATAAATCTACAAATTCTCTTCATCAAAATTCTTCAAATAGTGAATTAATGAAAAATGAAAATTTAAAAAAAAATTTTAAAAATTTTATTCATACTGGAAACAATACTTCTAAAAATGTAAGTCATAGTAAAAGTTTATCTTATAATTTTGATATTGGAGAACTTAATCAAGGAAGAACAAAAAGTTCAAATAAAAAAAATAATTTTAATAAACAAGGAAGTTCAAAAAATAAAAATAATAAAGATTTAAAATTTGATATTAATGAAATTTTACAAAGAAGAGGAATCAGTAAAAGTTCAAGAGCTACAGATTTAAAAGGAGGTTTTAAATATAATTTTCAAATTCCTTTTAATTCTTCTTCTGGTTTTTCAGTTAAATATACTAATAAATTGATTAAAGATAAATATGGAAAAATGTGAAAAAACAATTTATATTCATTACTGTAAATAAGAAATAAATTTTTAATTTTTTTTTAAACATAATAAAAGTCTTATTAAATCTTTAATTTTAAATAACAAAAATATATTATTTGCTTATTTAAAAATAACAAAAACAAATTAAATAAAAAAGATTTTTTTCTTATATGAACAAATATTTATATTATTCATTTTATATTTATTTTTATACATTATATTTATATATGTTGAATTTAAATAAAATAAACAAAAAAGAATTGTTCAAACTTCTTTACTTTTTTCTTTCGTTTCATTTTTTTCTAAAAAAAGAGATTTTTTCATAGGCATAGTTTTTCTTAATTGATTTTTAGATAATTTCTCAAAATCCTTTTCAATAAAATTTTTAAAATTTAAAAACCAAATTTCGTATCTTTTATCATTATCATATAACCAAGTATACATTTCATAAAAATCACAAATTCTTCTTTTAATTTCCATTAAATCAGTATTAGGATACCTTTCTAATAAATCAATAACTTTGTTGATACAATTTTTAATTTCATCTAAATAAGGAATTCTTTTTTTTAAATCTTTCTCATTAAATCCATCAATATTTATTGTTGAAGGTTTCAAATTATTATCATTTAAATATGTTAATAAATCATTTTGTTCAATTGTTGCATTTTTTATTTTTTCTTTTAAATATGTTATTATATCTTCTATTGATATTGAATTTATTATTTCTTCTTTAAAATTATCTCTTGGACTTTCACAACATATATTTCCCATTTTAAAATATATTATTTTTAATTGTTTTATATTATAAATGAAATTAATAATTATTATTCTTAAGAGGAAAAATTTCTTTTTTATAAATAAGATTAAAAATTGTTATTTATAAACTATATTTTTTTAATCTAAATTTTTTTCAATACATGATAAATCCCATGCAAAATTGCTTCTTTTACTAATAATACTTACATTTGTAGTTAAATAATTTCCAATTTTAGGATAAATATTAGATAAAATTGATATATTAACATTTTTTTCATCAATACCAATTTCAGATTTTGTTTTATCATCATCTTCTTTATTTTCTTTATTATTTTCTTTATTTCTTTTTAATTCCTTAGACATTTTATTTAATTTCGAAATTGATTTTTGTAAAAAAAAAATTTTAGAAGAATAAGATTTTATCAAAGACTCATATTTATTTAATTCTTCAAATTCATTATTTTTTTTAATTTCATCACTTTTTGTTAGTAAAATATTTTCTCTTATTTTTAATTGAACATTTTCTTTAATTAAATTATGTAAATTATTTCTTAAAATTTTAATATCAGATTCAATATTAATTTTAGCAAGTTTTAAATTTTCATTTTCTATAATATACAAATTAATATTTAAATTAATTAAATTTCTTCCATATTTTTTATAGCGTTTTTTCATATAAATTTCAACATCAAAAAATTTTTTTTGATATTTTTTTAACATAACTTCTTTTCTTATTGAATTTCCTTTTATTTCTTCATATTGTTCTTTATAAGCGAATAAATTCTCATTTTTAGTTCTTTTATTTTCTTCAAAAATTTGATTATCCATTAATATTTTACCATTAATCTTTTTTTTCTCCTTAATTAAATTTACTTTTCTATCAAATAATATTTCTATATTTTTCAATTTCTCAATTAACTTTTTTTTCTCTTCCTCTTTTAAATAATTATTCGAAGAAAAAATTGTATTAATTAAATTTAAATTTAATTTCAATGTATTATTAAGATCATATATATAATTATTTGGTTCTATTTTTTTGGATAATACTTTATCTCTATATGATTGAAATGTAAAACTTAATCCTTGATGAGAAAGAAGACGTTCTGTTTGATAATGCTTTTTTATATTATCTTTTTCTTCAATCTCAATTCTATTTGTTTTTATTTATTATATATTAATTTTACTTTGGAATTTGAATTTTTTGTTTTTTACTTTTTTTAAACATTTTTTTGATTATATATAATAAATTTTTTCCTGATTTATTTATTTAATAAGAAAAAAATTAGATATGAAACTTAATATAAATATATAAAAATCAAAGAATAAAATGAAATATAAACACTTTCTTTAAATAAATAATATTCTCAAAAAAAAAGTAAACAATAAATCAAATAAATTAACAAATGAATTATAAATCCAAAAAAAAAAAGAAAAAAAAAAATAATAAAAAAAAAAAAAAAAATGTCATACGGTCGTCCATATCTTCGTGACAACTTCAACCAATACCGTCATGGTGTTCTGATCCACAATTACGTGGAAGACACATTTGGTCAAGATTTACAGAGGCAATATATTTCAAAATCAAAGCGTCCATTAACAGCAGATCAAATTCCAATAAGTGAATTTACAGATAAATATAGACATCCAAAATTAACAAAAGAACAATTATATAATCCAGGAAATGAATTAACAATGACATGTACATCAAATTTTGATTTAGACATAGATTTCACTAGAAAAAATATAAGTGACTTTATGGGATTAGCAAAAAAAAATAAATATGTTTTAGATAATAAAAATGCTTTCTTACCAGTTGAAGTACAAAGTGAATATTTAACTAAAAAATATGAAGAAGAACAAAACGGAATTCCAAAAGAAGATAATATATATGATCAAACACAAAGAACATTAAAAAAAGACCATATGAAAGATGCAATGGGAGTTTTATATTCTAGAATAAATGGTTTAACTGGAAATTTATTATTTGGACATGGATGTCAAAAAAATTTTGGAAGAAATGAATTTGCTTCTACATATCATTTAACTCTTAATAAACATATTCCTACTAAAACTTTCTATAATCCTAAATATGTTGTTAAAGAACCTTTTATGCATGAACCTGGAATCCAAAAAGATGACACTGATTGGGGATATAGAAAATTTAAAACTTATGGTCCTTGTACTAAAAAGTTTGATAAGAAAAAAAGTGAATTAAAAGAATTCGATGAAATCTTTAATTAAAAAGGATTTTTTATAATTTTTTTTTTTTGAATTATGAAAAATATATTTAAACAAAATTTTGAAAAAAAATTTTATTTAATATATATTGATATATCTGATATTCCCCATGAAGCTTCACATGGGTTTTTATCAATGGAACTTCCAAATTGAATAGTAAATTCTTTTTCTTCATAGGGTAAAATAATATCAATAGGAACACCAATTCTATCAGGAAATTCTCCTCCACAAACATTAATACCATATTTTTTACAATTTCTAATTAAAACTTTATCACACCAATTATAAGTTTCATACCATATAATTTCATCATTAAATTTCATATAAGCACCTTCACCTTCCCAATTATCATAAAAATTAAAAGTTGCTTTTATTCTTATATATTTATGCTTTGATTCTATATAATATTTTCTTTCTGTTACGTTATTTGAATAATGACAATAACCTCCTAAAATATATTTATTACTTAATCCACATGTGGATAAAACTCCATTTGACCATTTTATTTCTTCTTCTTCGAAAGTATCAATTGAATATAAAATAAATTGTTCTATATTATTATATTTAAATGAACTATCTTTTGAATTTAATATTATATCTATTGATGAGGAATTTATATAAAATGGAATATTTATATCTAAATTCTCTATTGAATTTAATTCTAATAATGGAGAATTATTATTATTGTATAATAATTTTAAATTGTTATTATTTGATGTTATTTCATATTTATTTTCTGAATTTTCTTCCCCATTTTCAAATGATATTGTTGTTTGAGTTTCTTCTGAATTTAAAAGTTTAAAAGTTGTACTTTTACAATTTGAAAATATAAATAAAAAAGAAAGTAAAATTAATTTCATTTGTTTCATTATATTTATAATTAAAAACATTAAAATAAACGAATATTTAATTTTAAATAAAAACATTTATTCAATAATATTTTTATTTTTTATATAATAATTAATATATAAAAATGTTGAAAGAATTATCAAATCAATGACATTTTACTTAATTTTAAAACAACCTTAAAATATAATAAGTATTTTTTCATTAAAAATAATTTACTAAAAAAAAATTATTTTTAAATAAAATCGAAATTTGTTATGTAAATTTTTAACTTTTTTCATCATAATTTTATATAATATTTTTAAAAAAAACAAAAAAAAAATTAATATAAATTTCCTTTTTGAACAATGTTAGAATCATGGAGAATAAAACTTGTAAAAATTTAAATCAAATTTTCAACTTTCTTTTACTTTTTTTTATCAGAAATCACAGGACTTACAAATGTAAAAGAAGAAAAAACCAAAAACAAATCAATTTTTGATGAAAAAAATGAATTAAATATGAATATGAGTAATTTAATTATTTTTTATATATCTTAAAATAAATAATTCTTTTATTTTAAATTTATTTGATTTCCTATTAATTATAAATAAAATGGAGAATAATATTACTCAAGAAGATTTTGAAATATTTTTACAAAATAAAAAAATCGATACCTCAAATAATGAAAATAATAAAAAAATGTTTGATTCTTTTTTAGTTTTTCAAAAATTTATGAATGCAATGATAAGTACAACAAATTTAAATCAAAATACAGAACAAAATAATTTAATTGAAGACCAAAAAAATATATTAGAAGAAAAAAATATAGATAATAATAATACAAAAGAAGAAGAAGAAAAAAAAGAAGAAATTAAAAAAGAAGAAGAAAAAAAAGAAGAAGAAAAAAAGGAAGAAGAAAAAAAAGAAGAAAATAAAAACAAATTATATCCGGAATATGAATTTAATAATATAAATTATTATAATAAAAGAGAAGAAATGTTTCAAAATAATATAGAAAATAAACAACCTTCAAAATATATTAATTATGATGAAATACCAATAAAAACAGTAAATAATTTTGTTGAATTAGTTGAAAAAAATTTAGCAGAATTAAAATTTGAACAAAAAAGAGGAAAATCAGAAAGAAAAAAAATAGATTATGATAGAATAAAAAAAATAAGACAAAATGATAAAAAATTTATTAAATCTAATTTAAAATTAATTGAAAAAAATCAAGATTTATCAAAAACAAAATTTTTAAAATCTAAAAATAAAAAATATCATTTTGATAATTATAAAAGTTCTGATGATTTAAGTTATGCTTATAATAATTCAAATATGAATAATAAAACTACTAATAATATTTTTTTACAAAAATTTAATAGTGAAGAACAAAATATTGAAAGTATTAAAACTCCAAATTTAGAAAACAATAATAATGAAGAAAAAGAAGACGAAGAAAAAGATGATAAAAATTATAAAGAAAATAATAAAATTATTCAAGAAGAAAGAAATGAGAATTTAGATAATTTAATTGAAGATACAAATAATAAAAATATTTTAAAAGAAAAAGAAGAAGAAAAAATAGAAAATAATGAAAATAATAATTTAAGTAATAAAATAGAAATATCATCAAATGAAAATGAAAATAATAATGGTCTTAAAATTATAGATGATCCTATTAAATTATCAGAAGGAAATGAAAATGATATTCAAATAAATCAAAGTTTAAGTATAAGTGAAGAAAAAAAAAATGAAAAGAATGAAAATATTAATGAGATAAATGATAATGAAATAAATGAAAGTAAGGAAGAAAATGAAAATAATAATGTATTAAACAGTATAAATAATAATAATAATATAGAAACGAAAGTAGATAATTTAAATGAATATGATGATTTAAAATTATTAAGAGTTCAATTAGAAGAAGAAAGAGAAAAAATAAAACAAGAAAGAAAAGAAATAGAAAAAATGAAATTAAAATATACAAAAATGCAAATTAAATTAGAAAAAGATATAGAAGACTTTACTAAAGCAAGACAAAAAGAATATACAAATATAGAAAAATTATCATTAGAACAGAAAAAGAATATAAAATCTCAAAATAATAATAATGAAAAAGAATTAAATAAATTATTAATATCTCAACAAAAAGATAAAGAAATAATATCTCAATTAAATAATCAAATAATAAAATTAAAAGAAGAAATGAAAACAAAAGATAATGTAAATAAAATAAACACAGAAAAATTAAAAAAACAATTATTAGAAGCAAATAATCAAATAAATGAATTGATAAAAATAAATAAAAATGAAAACAAAAAAATTTCTTTAAAATTAAATAAAAAAAAAAATATAAATTTATCAAAAGATAATGATAATGAAAATCAAGATGATGAAATAGAAGAAAATGTAAGTGAAGAAATAATAAATAATAATGATAATTATAATGATAATTACAATAGTAATTATTTAAAAGAAAATGGAAATAATTATAATGTGAATAATGTTATTAATAATAGTATTAAAGTACCAAAAAATATTTTTGAAAATTCTAATTTAAAAAATGAAAAAAATGAAAAATTTGATGAATATAATTTAGAATTTTATCCTAAATATAATTTAGATAATATTAAAGTTTTAGAAGAAAAAAAATTACCTGGAGATAAAATTTTTAAAGTTTATGAAAATGGAGCAAAAGAAATTAATTTTCCTTCAGGAGTTAAAAAACAAATTTTTGATGATGGTTATACAATAATTTATTTTAATAATGGAGATATTAAACAAATTTTTCCAGAAAAAAAAACTATTTATTTCTTTTATTCCAGAAATACTGTTCAAACTATTTTAAATAATGGAATTAAAATTATTAATCCTAAAAATGGAAAAATTGAAAAAATTTATCCTGAAGGAAATAAAGAAATCATCTATTATAATGGTCAGAAAAATATTTTAAATCCAAAAAATCAAAATACTTTAATTATTAATAATAATATTAATGAAAATAATAATATTCTTGAAGATAATGGCATTAAAATAATTTCTTCTCCCAATGGAGGTGAAATTTATGAATTTTCAAATTAAACAATACTCTTTTTTTTAGAAAAATTATAATTTTTACTTTCATATATAAATAAAATAAAAAAAAACAAAAAAAAAAAAAAATTAAAAAATTTTTTCAAAAAAACATATTAAAAATCCTAATCCAATAAAAACACTTCAAAAATTTTATATAAACACTTAATAAACTGTTATAAAAGAATTTTAAAAACAAATAACTCCAAACAAAGAAAAAAAACAACTGAAAGGAAAAACCAAAACAAACTTAAAGAAAATAATCAGGAGTTCTCTTATCACTTTCCTTACAATTATCATTTCCTTGATTAGGACTAGGATCAAACTGTAAAAGAGTTTGTCTTCTATTTTCATCTACTTCCATAATAGCAGCTTGATTCCCACATCGATAACAATAATTAGGAGCAGAGAAGATAGTAATAACATGTTTATTATGACAATAATTATAACCATTCATCATTAATTGATGAGCTCTACTAATCAAACCTAATTTATTAGTATGTTCAAACTGTTCACTAATATCATGTCCAAATATATATCCTGCACCTCGAGGACTCATCCCCCATCCAAAACGATCTTCAGGATCACTCCATAGTAAATCAGTAAAAGGACCTTCTTGTGGAATTTCAGTAAAACGACTTAATTGATTTATATTTTCAAGTGTTTCTATTGAAGGACTTAAACCACCATGAAGACAAAAAATAGTATTATCAACAACAGCACTTAATGGTAAATAATCGAATAAATCAGTAAATGTTTTCCATACATTAGAATTACCATATTTACGCATACATTCATCGTAAAAACCATATACTTGTGTTATTTGACGAGATTCGTGGTTCCCTCGTGTTAACACTACCCTATTAGGGAAACGCACCTTAAGGCAAAGGAGGAGAGATACTGACTCGATGGAGTAGTATCCTCGATCCACATAGTCACCCATGAATAAGTAATTTGTGTCTGGAGATGAACCTCCTATTTTAAATAATTCCATTAAGTCAAAGTATTGACCATGGATGTCTCCACATATTGTCACTGGAGTTTTTACTTGAACTACGTTTGGCTCTTTTTTTAATATTTCTTTCGCCTTTTCACATAGGATTTTCACTTGAGATTCTTTCAAGAGTTTACATTGCTTTAATGTCTCGATCCAATTGTCTAAGTCTGTTTCTTTTGACATTTATTATACTTTTTTATTTTTTATTTTTTTTTTAATTAATCTGAGCAATAATATTTAATTATTTTTTATTTGGACTTTAATAATGATAATATAATGATATAAAAGATATTGTTATATATAGAAATAATAAACATTTAAATTGATTTTCCAATAAAATCAAAAAACAATAATCATAATAATAATAAGAATAAAAATTTATTAAAATATCTTCATAACAAAAAAAATTTATTTAATTTCAGGTAACTTTTCACTCTCTTTAAGAACATACTTACCTTTAAAGCTAGAATTTCTATTAAAGTCAATAGATTTATTGACCATAAAATACCCTTGATTTTGAGGTAAAATTTGATTACAAGAAGCACATTTTTCAACATTTCCCATTAAATTTTTTTTGGTCATTAAAGGAGCTTCATCCATTTGTAAATCAATAAGAGTATCAACTAAAGTTCTACTTATTTTATTTTCTAAATTATCAATTTTTCTACTAATATATAAATTATTTCTACTCATATCACTCTTATCAATTTTTCTATTTATTTCATTACCAAATCTATTATTTATTCTTTGACCAAATTCAGCTAAACCAAATTTATCAACTTTATCTCTTAATTGTTCTTCAATTTTACTTATTGAATTTCTTAAATCAGATTTAAACTCATCTAAAATTCTTTGAGATTCATTTTTTAAATCTCTTTTAACAATAGTTAAAATTTCCTTATTCATATTATCAACTTTATTTTTTAATTCACCAAAATTATTTTGTAATTCAGCAATTTTTTGTCCTAAGAAACTAATATTTTCTCTAAAAGAACCTTGAATTTTAATTTGTCCTTCTTTATTATCATCTGAAGTTTCTCCTTCTAATAATTTACTTAATTGATCTAAATCAAATCTTAATTTTCTACTTCTTTCTTCTGAATCATTTACTCTTTTAATTAATCCTGTTAAATCATCTTGAACTTTTTTACTTAATAAATTA
>JAEEGL012902031.1_pt1 | contig 16143 bp, 12 predicted proteins | sample 9134231 | NCBI WGS metagenome assembly JAEEGL01 (sample SAMN16246548, study PRJNA631951) | gut metagenome | biome: gut microbiome; feature: rumen; material: fiber-attached | host: Bos | place: Iran: Karaj | collected 2018-10
ATTTCCATTACATCATTTTGTAACAACTAGATTATGAATCTTATTTTAATAATCTATATCAAAATCCATTTGAATAGAACAAACTCCTTTTGGTTCATATGTATAATGTTTCATACTAATCTCCTACTTTTTTATTTTATGGATTAATTTCATTAAGTAGTAAGTATTACTAATTGGTAATTCATATTCCCCAATAAGTTCTTCTACATAACCATTAAATCCTCTTTTGAATTCATATATTCCATAGTCTTTAGGATGTTCATTTATATTAGCTGGTATTCCATAAAAATTATGTTTTTTGAATCCATTTTTTATTCCATATTTTATTAATTCCCATTGTATTAAATATTGAGAATTATATTTTAAATATTCTTCATAATTTCCACTAGATAGATATATTATTTCTGGTTGTATTAACATAAACATTGATCCAGATAATGTTATTATATCTTTACCAGTTTTTTCCATTATTTCTTGAGATTCTTTTATTCTTTTATCAATAGAATCTATTTCATTGTTTAAGTTTTTCTTTGCTCCATCATTATATTTTGCATCACTTAAACTATTTAGTTTTTCTTGTTTTTCTTCTTTTTCTTTTTCTAATTTATTTGTATACTCTTTCATATTCATTTCTGTTATAAAGTATTTTACTTCATTTGAATCATGAAATAGATTATACATTTCTTGGTAATATGATAATTTTCTATTTGAGAAACCTTTTCTTTTTGATGTTTCTTCCATAATACTTTGGAATCTATCTAATTCATCATATGATATTTCATTTACTGTTATACCAAACTTTTCTGTTTTTCTAATATTGTTTCTAGTATTTGGTTTCATTTCTTTCATTATTTGGTCTTCTGTTTTTCCTTCTAAATCTAGTGAAAACATCCAACCTACTTGTTCCATATTTTCTTCTTGTACCTTTTTAAATCCAAGATTATATAGATTATTAACAATATCTTCGTTATTTACTCCATCTTCTACTATGTTTCCATCAATATCTCTTTCTTTATATATTACATATGGATCTATTCTTAAGATATATCCTTTCTTTTCTTTAATATATTTTTTTATTTCATTAGTAAAATAGTCTAATAATTCTTTGTTTTTCATATCAAAAAGATATCCTCTTGGAGAATAAAATTCATATTTATTAAAATGTCTTTTATGAGAAAGTAACATTGTAGCAGCAATTACTTTCTTTCCTTCTTTTACTCCTACATAGTATGTGTTCCATCCTGATTTTTCTCTTAACTTTGATATTTTAGGTGATGATAAAAAAGTTTTATTAGGATGACTTTCCCAAAACTTTGTATATTCTTTTTCTGTTAATTCACAAAAATTCATTTATATCACTTCCATTGTTTATTATATCATTTTTTTCTTTTTCTTTTTATCTTATTATCTATTCTATCTACAAATACATCTTTATCTATTAATAATAGTATTAATAGTAATACTACTATTAAGAACAAAGAAGCTATTATTATTAATATAGGTGGAATGTTTTCTTCCCTATGTTTAGTTGTATCTAAATAACTATTAGTTAAATAATCTTCGTAATTATCACTTGTTATTTTTACTTCATTTGTTGATGGTAAAAAATTATTTATATTCTTTATAGCCATTTCTTTTATTTGATCATTTATATTTACTGGATAACCATATACTTTAACTGATCTTGGAATCTTTTTTGTTTTTCCATTAGAATAATCTATTAATTTTTGATATTTTTTTATCTTTTTCTCGTTTATAGCAACTAAATATGTATGCCATATACCTGTTTCTTCTTTTTCAACTACAAAGTGTATTCCTACATTTGAATCTTTTGAATAAGCAAATTTATCTGACATTCTTGATACTTCTATATATGCATATTCATCTGTAGATTCTGTTTCTTGATATGGATGTGGTTCATTATATTCGTTATATATTTTATATCCGAACACAAAAAGAATAGTAATTATCATTAGATAGATTACTGATAGTAGTAATTTTATTCCTAATCTTTTAGTACTTTTCTTTTTCATGATTATTCTCCTATCCAAATATAATTTTAACATATTATTCTTAACAAAAAAAGAATTAGTCTTCTTCATCTCTAACTAATTCTCCTATTTTTTCTCTTGGCATCATCATTTTTGTTTTCTTATCTATTCTAAATTTGAATATTGGTCCTTTATCTTTTAATTCTTCTCCATCTATACACCAAGATGTTTTTATTTTAGATAAAAATTCTATTTCAAAATTATCTGTTTGATAGTATTTTACTCCTGGAATATCTTTTACATCTACTGTAGTGATATACATTAATAATCTAAGCATATCTCTTTTACTTTTTACTTTTGCGAGTGCGACTTCAAATTTATTATCATCTAGTTTTACATCATAATAGACATCTGGCATTCCAGCTATACGTGATGAATTACTTATAAATAGAAATGAATAATTACCTTCATATTCTTCTCCATCTACTTTGTATTTAATATTATAGATATTTATTGGATTAAAAATTTGTTGTAGTGCATATAAAGCATATCCTAGTTTTCCAAATCTTTTCTTTAATCTTCTTGGTGTATTATATGCCATATCTATATAATCTCCTAAACAAGCTACATAGACAAATGGTGTATCATTTATATATACTACATCTAATCTTCTAGGTTTTCCTTGAAGAATTATTTCTAAGTTTTCATATACTCCTCTATTTAGTCCATACATGTTTCCAACATCATTTGTTGTGCCCATTGGTAAATTAGCAAGGGTTAATCTTTTTTCTCTTCTTAAATTTCCTGTTACTACTTCATTTAGAGTTCCATCGCCACCTGCACTAATTACTAAATCTATATCATTAGGTAATTCTTCTACTATTTCAGTAGCGTGCCCACCTCTTTGTGTGAATTTTATTTCCCCTTCATAACCATATTCTCTTAATAGATCGTAGAAACCATTAAAGTTCTTAATTTTTTTGGTTTTTCCACTTTGAGGATTAAATATAATAACTGCTTTACGCATAATATCATCTCCACATCAAGTTTATTATATCATTTATTTATTATTTTTATATATTTTTATAATAAAAAAAGTAGACAAGTCTACTTTTACATTGTTCCTATACCCATTATTACTATACCTGATATAACTATAATTGCTCCTACTAGTGATAGTAAACTAATAGATTCTTTAAATACAAATAATCCTATTAATAATACTAATACTTGAACAATTCCAGTTACAATAGGTACCATTGTTGATAAGTTGTATTTTATAAGCATTCTTTGCCATAATAAGAAACTTATTAAATATAGAGCAAATCCAATAAAGGTAATTAGTCCTATTTTAAATGAAAAACCATTATGAAAACTTACTTTTAATGAATCTCCTCCTGCTTTCATAAACGCTAGTCCACCAGTTGTACAAATTAAATAAATTATAGTTAATAAATATTTCATTATTTTTTCTCCTTAACCTCTTTTTTTAACATTGATACTTCTTGAACTAACAATGTTATTTTCTTTTTTTGTCCAGCAATCATAACACTTAAGGCAAGACACATTATTGTTAGTAAAGTGATTAGTATTCCTATTACAAAGTTAGATAATACTTCAAATCTTAATGCTTTAGATATAACTTCTAGAAATTGTGGTACGACTCCTACTAACAATATTACTAAGGAAAAGGCATACCATATAATTGTGTATCTTTCTGGTAGTTTTTCTTTTTTTAATAAATGAGTTACTACTATAAATAATACTACTGCATATATAACTAGGGCTATTCTTAGAGTTACTTGCATTTTTTATACCTCCTTAATCCTACCATTATTATTGATAAAGGAACATTTATCATATAATAGAAACTTTTCCATGAAGTTATAGATGAAACTCCACCTTTTCTTTCTTTCATTTCTACTGGTTTTTCTATTACTTTATATCCTTTTTTTATTATTTCTGTTGTTGTGATTGGTTCTGGAAATTCTACTGGATAATTCTTAGCAAATTCTTTAATTATTTCTTTATTAATTGCTCTAAATCCAGAAGTTGTATCATATATCTTTTTACCTGTTACTAATTTAATAAAAAATGATATTATTACTATTCCTACTCTTCTTGAACGTGTAGATTTAAAAGTATCTATATTTTTTATAAATCTAGATCCTATAACCATATCTGCTTCATTTTTTATTACTGGTTCTATTATTTCTTTTACATATCTTATATCATGTTGCCCATCACCATCAAATTGAATTGCGATATCATAATTATTCTTTTGGGCATATTTATATCCTGTTTGAACTGCTCCTCCTATGCCTAAATTATGGATTAAATCAATAACTGGAATGTTATTATCGTGACATATTTTACTTGTTTTATCTTTTGATCCATCATTAATAACTATAACATGATAATTTGTTTTATTTTTTTTGTTATAGTTTTCTATTGAATTATAAGTATTTAATATGTTCTCTTCTTCATTATAGGCAGGTATAATTAATAAAATGTTTTTACTTTTCATAAAACTCTCCTATTCTGAATAATTATATATCCATATATTATCATAATTATAAATAATCTTAATTTTATCTTTGTATTCTTCTATAATATCTAATTCTTTATTTGTAATTAGATATTTTATATCTAAATCATCTAAATAATTATAATTTAAATATAGTTTTATTATATCTTGTTGTACTAATTCAAATTTATTTTCTTCATTAGTTAATTCTATTATTACATGAGCAAATCTATTATAAATACTATCATCTTTATCTATTTTTTTCCATAAATCTATATTTGGATAAATATTAGTTGAGTTTATTGATTTTCCTCCATTAGCAATAACATAATTTCCTAAGAATATACTATCTATACTTATCCATTTAGCATCTTTATCTTTTTTTACTATCTTTTGTATTTCTTTAGCAGTTTTACTATTATGTAATACTCCTGTTCCTCTATTTACTGGATTTACTAAAGCTAAGTTTATTAATCCTGTAATTATTAATAGGATACTTAATAAATAGTAATTTCTAGTCTTTTTAGAATTTATATATAAATATATTGTGATTGATAAAAATAGTAATGATACTATTAGTTTTTTACTTGTTAAAAACCATGTTCTATCTAATGATCCTATTTTTATTATAATATAGCTACCTACTATTGTGAAAAATAATATTATTACTTTAGTCCAATTCTTTTTTATTTCTATTTTTGATACTGTTAAGACTAATAAATATGCACAGATAATACCTATGATAGGTACTATTCTTTCTGTTGGAGACATACTTAATAGTGTTATTTTAGCAACTATTTCTGGTACTTTGATTATTGTAAATGTAGTTAATACTATTGATGTTATTACTAATAGTAATATTAATAGTTTTGTTTTGTCTTTATCTTTTTTATTTTTATTTTTTATTAAATAAATAATTGATAATACTATTGGTATTGGGAATAATGAATATACTCCTGCTGATTCACATGGGTTGTGATAATCAGCAATTCCAAAGAAAAGACTAATTGGATAGATGAAGTGTTTTATAAATGCTCCTCCACCTGTTACTATTCTATTTCCTGGATAAACAGTATTCATTAATATATCTATTGTTTCTTTACTTAATAGATAGAATCTTAATAATAAAGCAAAGTATACTATTCCTGATATTAGTAATAATAAATAATCTTTTAACTTATTATTATCTTTATTTTTAACAAATATCCATATCATAAATGCTAAATACATATAACCTAATGGTACTTGCCATGCTGGATAAATAGTTAGAGTAAACCAACTAAATGATAATCCTAATAAAATACTATATAGTATTCTTAATTTTATATTTTTAGTTTCTAAATAACTATTAAATAACAATAAACATAATTGTCCACTTATTAATAAATCAACTATATAATTTGAATAAAACCATGATACTAATGGAGATCCTGTTATCAAGATTGCTCCTGCTAAAGATAGTAATTTCTTCTTCTTAGTTATAAGCATCATTAATTCAAATGTTACTAAGAATAAGGCTATTAATCTACCATACCAGTAAAATGATAGTCCATATTCTTCTCCTAATAAGAGATAACCTATATTAAATGGTCTTGCTATTATTAGTATATCTTTTACTGGAACAAATATAGTTGTATACATATCTGTTTTTGTTCCTCTAGGTAGGTCACTAAAATATTTATATTCATTATATTTTTGAGAGATTGCGAATGGAGTATTAACTAACCATTCATCTGATCTTACTTCTCTATTTGTACCAATTATAGTTGAATTAGAATAATCTATATTTGGTTCTACTTCATTTTTCCATAGTCCGATAGAAGATCCATTGAATTTTCCTATTACTAAAACTATTAATAATAGTAACGCTATTAAAAATCTATATTTGTAGATAAATTCTCCTATTTTTTTCATTAATCTTCCCCCTATTTATTTTACTTTTTTCTAGGAAGCATAAACCAACCTCTTTTACTAAAGTTTTCATTATAATAATAATCTGTTTTAACTTTTTCTTTCCATTTCTTATTCATATACTTAACTTCTTTTAGGAATCTTTTATATTTTTTATATGTAAGTTCTAATCCTCTTGATTTTGATTCATAATGAGTTATTTCTACTTGTGGTAAAAAGATATTATAATAGCCTTCTTCTGATACTTTTATATTTAAATCTATGTCATTATAGGCTATTTTTAAGTCTTCTTCTAGTCCACCTACTTTGTTATATAATGATTTTTTTACTGCTAAACAAGCTGCTGTATTGGCTGAATAATTATATGGTACTCTTAATCTTCCAAACAATCCTGTATCTTCTCTAGAAGCACCAATGTAGGCATGAGAAGCTACTCCTCCTAATCCTAATATTACACCAGCATGTTGAACTGTTTCATCTGGATATAACAATTTTGCACCTACTATTCCAATATGATCTTGTGATGCATATGATGCCATATCAGTTAGCCAATCTGGTGAAATTATTTCTGTATCATTATTTAATAAAACTATTATTTCTCCTTTAGCTTCTTTTACTGCTGTATTATTTATTTTTGAATAATTAAATTCAATATTAACATCCACTACTCTAAAGTTTTTATGCTTTTTCTTCATTTCTTTAAATAAATCAAATGTTTCTTTTTCTTTACTATCATTATTCGCTATTATAATTTCATAGTTTTTATATTTTGTTTTTTTGTAAATAGAATCTAAACATTTTTTAGTCATTTCAGCATAATCTCTTATTGGAATAATAATTGATACTAATGGTTCTTTTTCTAGAATATATTTAATTCTATAATAATTACTTTTATCATCTATTGTTACTTCTCCATTAATATTTCTTCTTTTTAAAGCATTTTCTAATACTTTTTTACCTGTTTTTATATTATTAATTTGAGTTTGATGAGTCCTTGAATGATATAGTATTCTAGATATATGAGATATTTTATTTGTTTTTTCACATACTTTTAAATACAAATCATAATCATGTGCTCCATCTAATCCTTCTTCAAATCCTCCTACTGATTCTACTAGTTTTTTTCTAATAATTGTGAAGTGACTAATGTAATTTAGGCTTAATAGAGTATCTGGTGAATAATTAGGTTTAAAATGAGGAGAACATCTTTTCCCTTCTAAATCTAATTTATCTTCATCACTATATATTAAATCTAATTTTTTATTTTTATTTAATTCATTAGCCATGCAATAAAGAGCATTTTTATTTAGGATAGCATCACTATCTAATAATGCAATAAATGTTCCTTTTGACATTTTTATTCCATCATTACATGCTTTAGCTTTATTCCCATGAATTCTTTTAAACTTAACAATTATTCTTTTATCCTTTTTAGCATATTCTTTTAAGATACTAATAGTTTCTTTTTTCTTAGAGCAATTATCTATTATACATAATTCCCAATTTGTATATGATTGATTTAATACACTATCAAGACATTCTCTCAAATATTTACCATCTTCATTATATACAGGTAATATCATAGTTATTAATGGATTAAATCCAAGTGTTTTAGTCTTTATATCTTTTTCTTTTCTTTTTATCCAAGTTCTATATTCTGTAGGAACTAATGGATTATAAAACATTTTTTCTTGATAAAGTCTTGATCTAAAATCATGTAGATATCTTGGTATTAATATTGGAGGTACTAAAAAGTGATGTTGTTTCCAAAGATAAACTAATTCTTTATACAATACTCTTAAAAAATGTTTTACCATTCTAAGCGGAGCTTTAATCTTTCTTATTACTCCTTTAATAAGTCTTTTTTGCATACTAGTTTTGACACTAAAAATAGGATATTTCTTATTATTTATAATTACAATTACTTCTATATTTTTAGTTTCTTTTGGTATGTTTTTCTTTATATAGAATCTTTGTTGTTCTTCTTTATATAAGTCTTCATATTCTACTTCTTTATTATCAAATAATATCTTAAGACTATAATTTTCTTTTTTTACTTGTCCTTTAATAGTTAAAACAGAATAAATTGTTCCAGTTATTACTGCTTCTTCTAATCCAATAAAATCATATTGCATAAAAGACCCTCCTAATTATCATTTAATTAATACCCTTTTTATTGCATTTTTAACTATTTTGATCTATAACAAGTATTCTTTTTTATATTTTTAATATTCTTTTAGCTTTTCTTACTGCTCTTCTTGCGATACTTACTTTCTTTGGTGTTATTAATTTATAATAAACTTCTTTTGGTATTTTCTTTGAAACTTCTTCAGTTTCTTTGCTTGATTTAATTACTTCATTTTTATAACTTTGATTTATTTCATTAGAACCAAACTCTTTACCTTCAAAGAATTTATCAAAATTATCTATAAATTGTTCAAATCCTTTTTCTAAAGGATAATCTTTCATATATTCCATTCCTGCTTTAGACATTTTTTCTTGTAGTTTTTTATCTCTTAATACTGTTAATATTGCATTAGCAACTGCTTCTGCATTTGGTTCTGCAAGTAAACAGCTATCATTAGGAAAATCATATAGATTATTTTCTCTATATAATTCAACGACTGGTAGTCCAGCTGCCATCATTTCAAATGGTATTCTAGATGGATTTGATGCACTCATACATAATCCAACTTCACATTTATTATATAGTTCATTACAATTTTCAATTGGAATAATTCCTAATTGTTCTACTTTAATATTATTCATAGTAGTTTTTTGTGAACCATATAAGTATATTTTTAATGATGGATCTATTTCTTTTACTATTTGTAATGCTTTTAGAGCAATACGATCACATCTTCTTGGTTTTTGTGGTTGGAAAATGAAACAAAGCGCATGTTCTTTTTCGACATTATCTAATTTTTTATAAACATTTAAGTCTGCACAGAAATTAAAATATGTTGCATTTAACTTAAACTCTTTTCTCATTTTAGCACTTAACCATTTACCTATTGATATTACATTAATATCATTTTTATAACTGTTTTCTGCTTCAATATATAAATCACCCATTGAGAAAAACCATGGTTCATAATCTTGAACGAAATAAAGTTTTTTTGGACAATTTGTTTTCATTACTGGTTTTACAGTATTGAAGGCAGTTGCGACTACTGCATCATATTCTTTAGTTGGTTCCCATCCAGCAAATGCGTTAGCTGGACTTGGTCCATAAAATTGTCCTATTTGTTCAACTAGTTTTGATGGTGGTACTGTTGGGTCATCTCCTATATAAACATCACATTGATATCCTGCTTCTATTAAAGCATTAATATTTTGGAAAATAGTACGATGTCCACCAGAACCTTTTAATAGTGCTGGTACAAACCAAGCTACACGTCCTTTTTTATTTAAGTTTTCTTTACTTTCACAAAATCCCATCATTCTTCTCCTCTCAATTTGTCTTTCTAATGTAATATCATCTAATTCAAATGAGTTTTTAGCGTCATCTTGTATTTTTAATACTTCACTATATTCAATGTTTCTTTTTATTGTAGTAGAAACTGATCTTTTATGTTTTCTAAAATAATTTAGAGATTCACAATTATATGCTATTTTTCCTTTTTTTAATATTTGTAAGTAAATATACCAATCTCCAGCTACTTTATAATCTTTAGCTTGTTCAAATATATCGAAACACTCTTTTTGATTTTTCCATACTAAACTTGAGACATTTAAGATTGTATTATTGTAACTTAATGCTTCTTTGATTTCTTCTTCTCCTGAAGCAATATATGATTTATCCCATCTATGTGTATGGAATATATCTGACCAATCTCTAACGTCTTCCCCAGTAATATTATTTTCTTCATCTATTTTTCTTGATTCAGCATATGATAATACTACTTCTTTATCTTCTTCAAATGGTTTTATTACTTTCTCTAAGAATGTATTATCACAACTATCATCAGCTTCAGCTATCCAAAAATAATCTCCAGTAATATTCTTTAATCCTTTTTGCCATTGAGAAAAGACTAATCCTGAATTTTTTTCATTTTTAATAAATTTAACCTTTACATCTTTTATTGTTTTTATCTTTTCTTCAATTACTTCTACACTATTATCTGTGGAACAATCATCTAATATTACTAATTCATATATTGGGTATGTTTGTAATAGAATAGAATCTATTCTTTCTATAATAAATTTTTCATAATTATAATTTGGAATTATAACTGATACTTTAAGTGGTTTTTCTATATCTAATTTTTTACTATTTTGTTTATATATATTTACTTTTTTCATTTTATCAATCCTTATTTTTTTAACATATATACATAGTGTTTACTGTAGTTAATATTATAAAATCTACTACAAACTAGTTTATCGTTCCATTTTTTTAACATATATTCTGTTTCTTGTTTTGTTTGTTCTAATTTCTTTTTATCTAAATCTAATCCTCTTGATTTTGATTCATAATGATATAATTCTGCTTGTGGTACAAAGATATTATAGTAACCTTTTTCTAATACTTTTAAGTTGAAATCAACATCATTAAAGTTAGCTTTTAATTCTTCTTCTAATCCACCTACTTCTTCATATTTCTTTTTAGAAATCATTAAGCAAGCAGCAGTTGTACCATCATAGTTAAATGGAACTTCTAATCTTCCGAACTCTCCTTTAAAGTGTCTATCTGCATTAATATATGCATGTGAAGCTATTCCATTAATTCCTAAAATTAATCCTCCATGTTGTACTGTATTATCTGGATATAATAGTTTAACTCCTACTGTTCCAATATGTGGACGAGATGCATACATTAGCATTTTTTCTAACCAATCTTTTGATATTACTTCTGTATCATTATTTAATAATAATACATATTCTCCTTTAGCAATTTTAACGGCTTCATTATTAAGATATGAATAATTAAATTCACAATCTAATCTTAATACTCTAAAGTTATCATGTTCTTTTTTATATTTTTCAAATAGATCTAGTGTTTCTTGTTTTTCACTTCCATTATCTACAACAATTATTTCATAATTTTTGTATGTAGATTTTTTATAAATTGATTTTAAGCATGTTTCTAATGTTTCTGCATAGTCTCTAGTTGGGATAATAATAGATATTAGTGGATTATCTATTTCATAATTAACTATATATGTTCCATCATTATTACTAGAGTCTACTGTTCCTTTTATTTTTCGTCTTTTTAAAGCATCTTCTAAGGCTCTTTTTCCTGCATCTACTGCTTTTGGTTTTGCGGAAATAGTATCTGAAGTAGATCCAGGTATTATTCTCCAATGATATAAAATTTTTGGAATATGATGAATCTTTTTAGCTTTTTCAGTTAATCTTAAGATTAAATCATAATCTTGTGCTCCATCAAATTCACTTCTTTCTCCTCCACCTACTTCTTCTAATAATTTCTTACTAAAAGTTGTTAAGTGACAAATATAATTATTACTTAATATAGTATCTGGAGACCAATCTGATTTAAAGTATGGATCACAACGTCTTCCTTCAGAATTTAATTTATCTTCATCTGAATAAAGAAAATCTATTTTCTTATCTTCATTTAATGCTTTAGCTACTTCATATAAAGCATCTTTTGTTATGACATCATCATTATCTAATAAAGCAATAAAATCACCTGTAGAAATATCAATAGCTGAGTTAGTAGCTTTAGAAATATTTCCATTTTCTTTTCTATATACTACTTTTATTCTCTTATCTATTTTCTTATATTTCTCAAGTGTTTCTTTTACTTCTGGATCTGTTGATTTATCATCTGCAATACATAATTCCCAATTACTATATGATTGATTAATTACTGATTCAATACATTCTTCTAAATATTTAATTGGTGCATTATATACTGGAACTATAATAGATATTTTTGGATTATATTCTAATTTTTTTGGTTCATCATGTAATTCACATTTTGCAATCCATTCATTATATTCATCTATTTTAAATGGGTCGTAGCAATTAATATTTGATTCTTCCCATTCAATTCTTTCTTTTAGTTTTCTAAAATAATATGCCCACATTTTAGGTGGTACTAAAAAGTGGTGTTTTCTCCATAAAAGACGAATTGCTCTATATAGTAGTTTAAATATTGTATAAATCTTTCTAAGTATTTTTTTAATAAATGAATTATTAATTCTATATTCTATAATTAATTTTTCTTTATCGTAAATTTTTAAATTTACTGTTGGTTTAAAAAGAGATATTTTTTCTACTATAGTTAACTCTTTATCTTTTTTCTTGAATTCATTTTCATATATTTTATTATTTCCATTATATACTTCTGCTTTTACATCTATTCTGATTACTCCATCAATATATACTCTTGGTCTAAGTGTTCCAAAGACTTTAAATCTTGATATTAAACAGTCTTCTGCTTGTTTTTGAGTAATTATTTCTAAATCTGTAAATAGTTTTTTTCGAATATTTTCAACTAACCTCATTGTTACCTATACCTCCTCAGCGAAACCTTTTTCTAATTTTCTAAAGATTGCTAAGCCTATGAAGAATAGTACTATTGTTACTCCAAATAAGTAAGCCATTGGTAGTAATTCTGGTAATTTGTGATACATAAAGATATCTCTATAAGCATCTATTAATTCAGTTAATGGATTAATATATAATACCCATCTAATTTTTTGTGGAAATAATTCTGCTGAATATAGAATTGGTGTTCCATAAAACATCATATTAATTACAAATTGAACAATATATTCTATGTCTTTAATATAAATATTAATCGCACTTAAAGCCATAACTATTCCTAGTGTTAAGAAAAATTGAACAATTGCAAAAACTGGCAACAATACTAAGTGCCATGATACTCCTAATCCTCCAAAAATACAGAACAATAATATAATAATACAGCTTATAAAGAAGTTTACTAATCCACTTAATGCTACTGATATAGGTAGTATTTCTCTTGGAAAGTATACTTTTTTAATAATTCCTGCATTCATTCTAACTGCAATCATTCCTTGATTTAATACTGTTGTAAAAAATGTCCATGGAATAATACCTACAATTAAGTATTGTAGATAATTTGGAGTTTGAATTCTCATAATATAAGGAAATACAATTGCATATACTAATACTTGTAGTAATGGATTTAAGAATGACCATAATACTCCTAAGAATGATCCTTTGTATTTTCCTCTTATCTCTTTTTTAACATTACTTTTAAGTAATTCTCTATAATTATATAAGTTCTTTATCATGCAATAACACCTCTACTTACATACCTTTAAATATTCTTCTATTACTTTATTAGCTTCGCCATCCATTTGAACGTGTCCTTGATTTATCCAAATTGCTCTATTACATAGTTTTTTGATACTTTCTAATGAGTGTGAAACAATTACAATTGTTTTATCACTTTTCTTTAATTCTTGTAATTTATTAAAACATTTATCTTGGAAATGTTGATCTCCTACGGCTAATATTTCATCTATTAAAAGGATTTCTGCTTCTACATTAATAGCGATTGAAAAAGCTAATCTCATATACATTCCTGATGAATATGTTCTTACTGGGTTATCAATGAATTGTCCCAATTCAGAGAATTCTATAATATCATCTATTTTAGTTTCAATTTCTCCTCTTGTTAAACCAAAAATTGAAGCATTAAAATAAATGTTTTCTCTTCCTGTGAAATCATCATGGAATCCTGCTCCTAACTCTAATAAAGATGTTAATTTTCCTCTAGTTATTATTTCTCCTGTAGTTGGATAAATAATTTTAGTCATTAATTTTAGTAATGTAGATTTACCACTACCATTTACTCCTATTAATGCTACTGTATCACCTTTTTTAATCTTAACATTTATATTTTCTAAAACAGTTCTTAATTCTGCTTTATTATTCTTCCAAAATACTATTCTTTCTTTTAATGTATTTGGTTTATCATAATAAACTTTAAACTTTTTAGTTACATTTTTTACCTCTATTGAATAATCTTCTTTTTTCATTTATATGTAACCTCCTTGGTCTTTTACATTATAACATATTTTTGTCTATATGCATACATATAGACAAAAAATAGAGACTTACATAGTCTCTATTTTATTTATAGTAATGAGTTGTTTCTGGTTTACCAATCTTTGCTGCTTGCATTGCTACTCCTTCTTGTCTCCATCCCCATTTTGGTATAATATTATACTCATTTAAATCAGTAGTTAGATGGTGTTGATCATTTTGTCCAGGATTATACAATCTGTAAATTGGTACTGTTCCATCAGAATACATTACTGGTCTTCCATCAAAATCAAATACCCATCCATATTTCCTAGTAATAACACTCATTTCATATGTATCTGAAGTATATAAATGATTATTAAACTTAGGATTATATAATCTATATACTGGAGTACCTGATTTAGCTGAATACCAACCTATTCCTTCTTTACCCCAACCTTGTGTTCTATAAATAACTTCTGCTTCATAAGCATCAGTAGTATATAAGTGTTCTCCATTCTTTGGATTATATAATCTATATACTGGAGTTAATTTACTTTCTTCTTCAGTAATTATATCTACTGTACAAGTTGCGGTTTTACCATTACTTGTTTTAGCAGTTATAGTAGCTTTTCCTGAAGAGATTGCAGTTACTACTCCATTATTAACTGTTGCGACTGCTTCATTACTACTTGTCCATGTTGTATTATTATTTGTTGCATTACTTGGTGTTATTGTAGCAACCAATGTTTCATTATTACCTATAATTAAAGTTAATTCTTTTTTATTTAGAGTTATATTTGTTACTTCAATTTCATTTGATGTTACTGTTACTGTACAATTTGCGGTTTTACCATTACTTGATGTTGCAGTTATAAATGTTTTTCCTGGAGAAATTGCTGTTACTTTTCCTCTACTATCTACTGTCGCAATTGTTTCATCATTACTATTCCATGTTATTGTATAATCTGTTACATAATCTGAATCAAGTGTTGCTTCTAAAGACTCATTTGTTCCTTTAATTAAATATAATTCATTTTTATTTACTTCTATTTTCTTCGCAAATATTTCTTCTCCTTCTTTAACAGTAGTTTCATATCGATAAGTTTCAGTTAATTGGTTTTCAACTGTTTCTGAATTATCTTTTTCTAAATAATATGGTTCATATAAATTATCACCTTTATAATAGTCTGGTAATATGTAAATATTAATTAATTTTGTTCTATTACTTAATTTCTTTCCATTCTTTGGAATTGCTACAGCTTCATAGACATACATTTCATTTCTTTTAACTAAATCATCTTTACTTACTAATTTATAAGTATAATCTCCTGTTAGAATATACCAATTTTGAATATAGTCTACTCTATCATCTGTATTTTCCACATATGGGAATTTTCTTCCTATTTGTGGATTTGGTATTTCATATCCTTCAAAATCAAATATAGTATTTTCATCTTTAATTAATTCAAATGTATATGTTATTAATACTTCATAATCATTTATTTTTTCTACTATAGAATTCTTATAGAAATCATCATTTTTTATATAAGAATCATTAATTGTTAGATTATTACTAAAGAAATATCCTGGTTTTGTTTTTAAATTAATTTTTAATTTATATTGTTCATTTTCTTTAAATGATGAAGTAACTAGTTTATCTTCATTATCATACCATTTAGATGATATATCTATATAATTATTTACTAAATATTGTTTATCTAGTTC
>JAEEGL014678302.1_pt1 | contig 16143 bp, 16 predicted proteins | sample 9134231 | NCBI WGS metagenome assembly JAEEGL01 (sample SAMN16246548, study PRJNA631951) | gut metagenome | biome: gut microbiome; feature: rumen; material: fiber-attached | host: Bos | place: Iran: Karaj | collected 2018-10
CGTACCATCACCGTCATCCGCAAGCTCATGCACCCCGAAGGTTACGTCGGCACCGTGAAAAATCGCTTCGAAAACATCAAAAACCGTCTTACCAAGCCACAAGAAAATACGGATGCCGCAGGAACGGGCCTGGACGACCAACTTCCCATAGTCGAAACACAGCCTGCGGAGGAATTAGAGCCATACACAAACGACAATCTCATTTCTGCCGGCTCCAATAAACCGAAACGCGAAAAGAAGAAGCCATCCGACGGAACCTTTAGCGTCACTGCGGGCGAGGAAGAAGAAAAAGCAAGCAGCCAAACACTGGAAACAAAAGACTACGACCCGAAACTGGACCTGGAATTCTATAAATATCCCACGCTTGACCTACTTAAGAAATACGATAACCAGACTACGGCCATCGACGACAAAGAACAAGCCGCCAACAAAGAACGTATCACAGCCGTTCTCAGAAATTTTGGCGTGGAAATCTCAAGTATCAGCGCCACAGTCGGACCCACGGTTACCTTATACGAAATTACCCCGGCACAAGGTGTCCGTATTTCAAAAATAAAGAACCTTGAGGATGACATAGCTTTGAGTTTAAGCGCCCTAGGTATACGTATCATCGCGCCAATACCAGGCAAAGGCACTATCGGAATTGAGGTACCGAACAAGAAACCGCAGATAGTGTCCATAGAAAGCATCCTGAACAGCAGAAAGTTCAAGGAAAGCGATTACGAGTTGCCTATCGCCCTCGGCAAGACCATTACCAACGAAGTTTACATGGCTGATCTCGCCAAGATGCCCCACTTGCTCGTCGCCGGAGCCACTGGTCAGGGAAAATCAGTCGGACTTAATGCCGTCATTACCTCATTATTATATAAGAAACACCCGTCTGAACTGAAAATAGTGCTGGTTGACCCGAAGAAAGTCGAATTCAGCATCTACGCTCCTTTGGAAAAGCATTTCCTAGCCAAAGTTGCCGACGACGAAGACCCCATCATCACCGACGTAACCAAAGTTGTACGCACACTGAAGAGTCTTTGTCAGGAAATGGACGACCGTTATGCTCTTTTAAAGCAAGCTGAGTGCCGAACAATCAAAGAATATAACGAGAGATTCAAATCCCGTCAGCTCAATCCCGAAAACGGGCACCGGTTCCTCCCATATTTCGTCATCATAATCGATGAATTCGGCGACTTAATCATGACTGCAGGAAAAGAAGTGGAACTTCCCATCGCGCGTATTGCACAATTGGCCCGCGCAGTAGGCATGCACATGGTTATAGCTACGCAGAGACCGACGACTAACATTATTACAGGAACCATCAAAGCCAACTTCCCTGCCCGTATGGCGTTTAAAGTCATGTCGCAAATTGACTCGCGCACTATTTTAGACCAAAGTGGCGCCAACCAACTGGTAGGTAAAGGTGACATGCTCATTATTTCGGGCGGCGCTCTCCCTGTTCGCGTGCAGTGTGCCTTTATTGACACGCCCGAAGTCAAACGGATTACCCAGTACATCTCACAACAACAAGGCTATACCACGGCTTACGAATTGCCAGAAGTACAAATGGACGATGAAGGTGGCTCCTCGGGCGCAGGAATTGACGATGGAGAGAGGCTGGATCCGTTATTCGAAGAAGCAGCCCGTTTGATTGTCGTTCATCAATCGGGTTCCACGTCGCTAATCCAAAGGAAATTTGCCATTGGATACAATCGCGCAGGACGTTTAATGGACCAACTGGAACGTGCAGGCATTGTGGGAGGCATCAACGGGGCTAAACCACGTGACGTGCTTTGCTCAGACGAAACTTCATTGCAGAGAATTCTTGACGACCTTAACACAAGGCCTTGAGTGTTTGACATAGGGCCGCGTATCTCGGACTTGGAAAATTCCATATCGGACATAAAACGAACTAAACCGAAGACATTACAGAAGATGAAACGCATACTTTTCTTCATGATGCTTGGCACATTCGCCATGTGTACTATTGCGAAAACCGGAACCAATCCTAAAAGCATCTTGGACAAAACTGCCCGCGTCATCAAGGCAGGCGGTGACATCGAAGCCGGATTCAAAGCCACCAGTTTCGCAGACGGAAAGGAGACAGGAGCCATGAGTGGCACCCTGTATTTGAGAGACAAACAAATACATCTGGTGTCTGACAATGTTATGTACTGGTTCGACGGCACCAACCTGTGGACATACGTTAAAGCAAGCAATGAAGTGAACATCAGTGTCCCTTCATTGAGCGACCAACAAGCCATGAATCCTTACCTGTTCCTGAATCTCTACAAACGAGGTTACGATTGTAAACTCACAGGTACAAGCAGCTTACGCGGAAAAACGTGTCATGTCGTAAAACTAACCGCCCAGCAACCGTCACAAAAGATTCAGGAAATCCTACTGGATATTGACAAGACCACATATCAGCCCGTGTGCATCCGTATGCGCATTGGAAAAAACAGATGGAACCGCATCAGTATCCTCACATGCAAAACAAACCAACGGTTCGCGGACAAAACGTTCACGTTTGACAAGAATGAGTTTCCGGGACTCGAGGTTATAGACTTAAGGTAACGACAAAGAAGAAACATGGAACACATTAAATGTTTGATACTCGGATCTGGCCCCGCCGGATACACAGCTGCAATCTACGTCGCACGAGCTGGAATCAAGCCCATCATATATGAAGGCCTGCAGCCCGGAGGTCAGTTGACCACCACCACACTTGTGGAAAACTATCCGGGATTTTCATCAGGTGTAGATGCGAATGAATTGATGGACAACATGCGTTTGCAAGCACTTAACTTTGGTTCAGAAATAAGACCAAACATGGCTGTCAAAGCTGACCTCGGTTCCGCGCCATACAAGTTCACTTTCGACGACAACAGCGAGGCAGTTGCCGATTGCGTAATCATAGCTACAGGAGCCACAGCCAAATATCTGGGCCTCTCAGATGAAAAAAAATATCAGGGACAAGGCGTCAGTGCCTGCGCAACCTGTGATGGATTTTTCTATCGCAAGAAAGTAGTGGCCGTAGTCGGTGGTGGAGATACAGCATGCGGAGAAGCGGAATACTTATCTACATTGGCAAACAAGGTATATTTGATTGTCAGAAAACCATATTTGCGTGCATCCGAAATACTTCAGAAACGCACGATGGAAAATCCGAAAATCGAAATTCTGTTTGAGACAAACACCTTAGGTTTGTACGGTGAAAACGGTGTCGAAGGGGCACATCTCGTTTACAGAAAAGGAGAAGCAGACGAGCGGGTCTATGATCTGCCCATCGATGGCTTTTTTCTTGCCATTGGCCACAAACCTAACAGCGACATTTTCAAGCCTTGGATAAAGACAGACGAGACTGGTTATATCCAAACCATAGGTGTGACTACCCAAACCGGCATTCCCGGTATTTTTGCCGCAGGCGACGTCGCCGATTCGCGATACAGACAAGCCGTAATTGCAGCGGCATCAGGTGCAAAAGCAGGAATGGAAGCAGCAGATTACCTTAAGCAACTGCCATAATTTTCATAAAAAGCAAAATTAAGCACTCAAAATCTTTGCCGATTGATATAAAAGTTGTAATTTTGCACCCGTTTGGTCCGCAAAGGCTCAATGAAGAGGTCTCACTAAGAGATTCGCCTTACGGAATGCGTTAAAACTTTCACAAAATCATGTACGCAATTGTTAGTATTAACGGTCAGCAGTTCAAAGTCGAAGAAGGCAAAAAGCTTTTCGTACATCACATTCAGAATGCTGAAGCCGGTCAAACCGTAGAGTTTGATAAAGTGTTGTTAGTGGATAATGAAGGCAGCGTTGCCGTAGGTACTCCCACGGTAGACGGAGCTAAGGTTGTCTGCGAAGTAAACACCCCTCTCGTAAAAGGAGACAAGGTGATTGTATTCAAGATGAAACGCCGCAAAGACTCACGTAAGCGCAACGGTCATCGTCAACAATTCACCGAGATCACAGTTAAACAAATTGTAGCTTAATCAAAATTAGAAGAAATGGCACATAAAAAAGGTGTAGGTAGTTCTAAGAACGGACGCGAATCGCATTCCAAACGATTAGGCGTTAAGATTGGTGGTGGTCAAGCTTGTGTTGCTGGCAACATTATCGTACGTCAGAGAGGCACAGTCCACTATCCCGGTAAGAATGTCGGTATGGGCAGCGATCATACTTTGTATGCTCTCATCGACGGTGTTGTAAACTTCAGCCATGACGGCCGCAAACGCAGCGTTGTCTGTGTTAAGCCTGTCGAAGTGGCAACTGAAGCCGAAGCATAAGGATATTTATTAAAGAATATAAGGACTGCGTCGTACGATGTGGTCCTTTTTCTTTTTTATATCAAATATATTGCCCGCTATGTTTGAGATAGCGGGCTTTATATCAGAGTGACTCCGTTGGGATTCAAACCCAAGACCTTCAGAACCGGAATCTGACGCTCTATTCAGCTAAGCTACGGAGCCCTTAAGCGGATGCAAAGGTAGTCATTTTAGATGAAAGAGGGAAATTGAAGCATAAAATAATTTGCAGTTCTGACAAATTAGTCCGCAGATTTCAGTACGGGAAGACTAATGTGGTATTTCACGGCCAACAAGCGCGACGTAAGTACCGTTATACCGCACAGGATCGCTGAAATCTTCATGTCAAGTCCGGCCATGTCGCACAGCCAGAATACTAAACCGCCCAGGACGCAGGCTATCGCGTAGATATCCTTTCTAAAAATCAAGGGAACTTCATTTATAAGCACGTCACGCAAAACGCCACCCGCTGCACCGGTCATTGTCCCCATGATAATGGCCACCCAATACGCGTAACCCATGCCCAAAGTCTTTTCAATTCCCGTTACGGTGAACAAAGCCAAGCCTATCGTGTCGAAAAGAAACCACGTGTTCTTTTGTCGGACCAACTGTTTCCTGAATACTACGACCCAAAGCAATGCTACACCCGAAAGAATCAAACTTATCGGCTGCGTCATCCAAAATGGAGTGATGCCAAGCAGGACATCGCGCAAGGTACCTCCACCTATGGCCGTGGTTACTCCGACAACATATGCCCCGAACCAATCAAAGCGTTTTGCAGAAGCCAGACGAGTTCCCGAAATAGCGAATGCCATGGTTCCAATCAGGTCTAAGACATTATAAAAAGTAATTTCCATTGCTACATATTATTTATGAAACCACATTAATCGGTTTCCCTTTAATAAATGCATCGACATTCTTCACACAAACAGCCATTAAACGTTCACGGGCCTCGCGTGTAGCCCATGCTATATGCGGGGTAATGTATGCATTCTCCAAGTTTAACAACGGATTGTCGCTTTTAGGCGGTTCTTCATAAAGTACATCGGCACAGAATGCAGATATCGTGCCGTATTTAAGCGCTTCCGCCACGGCCGACTCGTCTATGAGCCCGCCTCGTGCCGTATTTATGAGAATTGAAGTCGGCTTCATTTGTGCCAAACGTTTGCGATTGACCATCCCAAATGTCTCTTGCGTTTGTGGACAATGAAGACTCACAACGTCAGCTCCGGCAAAAAGTTCATCAAGTGACTTTTTCTCGACACCATCCGGCAAATCTTCCTTTCTTTTTGAAGTATAGGCCCACACTTTCATGCCTAAAGAAATCGCTATAGAAGACACGGCACGTCCTATGTGGCCCAAACCAACGATTCCAATCACTTTTCCGGACAATTCTGTACAAGGTAGATTCAAATATGTGAAGTCCGGGCTTTCCGACCACATACCCTGTCTGTTCTGAGTGGCATATGCATCGACACGATTTGTGACATTCAACAAATGAGCAAAGACAGACTGCGCCACAGATGCCGTACTATAACTCGGAACATTGCTAACGATGACACCATGCTTGCATGCGGCCTGCATATCCACGACATTGTATCCGGTAGCCGAGACACAGATAAATTTAAGTCGGGGAAGTGAATCCAACAAATCCTCCGTAATTTTGATTTTATTGATTACCAATACATCTGCATCGGCACTCCGGGCGACCACCTCGTCTGTATTCGTACGCGGGTAGACTCTCAGATGGCCCAACTCCTTCATAGGTTCCCATGACAAGTCTCCAGGATTCATCGGGTGGCCATCCAGAACTGTAATGTTAAACATGCTTTATGCTATTCTAACGATTGGGGAAATAACGAAACTCTCTAACGCCAACCAACTGGTCATAGCGTCCGCCTTGTGGGCGATAGTAAACTAATATCGTGTATTTGTTTTCTGTTTCATAGTAGTTGCCTTCGACGGAATCGGTCATTCCCACCCCTTTTCCTTTGTCTGGCAAGAACAAATACTGATAATTATAATAACCTTGTTTGAGTAGCAAGGTCGCTTCATAAGCTTTGGCCGCTTCATTATAGACCATCTTACATTCAGGATAGAAACGGTCGTTTGTAGCTGCTCCGTTCACATAGATATCACCGTCATTTACTGGCTCACGCTCGAGAATGAAATGCACCAATACGTAATCGGCCTGAATATCTGAATTGGGAAAATCAGTGGTTCTGACATAGAAAGCACCGTTTTGGTCTTCGTCGTAAACATAATTGCGCCGGTTCTGGCCGGCATAGAGAGTAATATGATAATATGGGTCAAACCAACGGATATTATCGACATTGAGTGTCCCAACACGAAGGTTAGTCACTTCAAACTTGCGATATTCGTTACCGGCATCAAAGATTAGTGGCTTCGAATACTCCCATTGTATGTCGTTAGGCGTAATAAAATCGGCAGGAGGATTGATTGCCGCGTTATCCCATCGGTTATTCTGCATCACAACTGTTTTGATTTCGCGTCTGGGATCCGTTATTCTCAGACCAGACGGGTTTACGCGGAACTTTATCTGCTGATGGCTCTTGTTCCAGTCAATATCGGTCTTTGCAGTAGCCGTTGCCGAAACGCCCATTTTGTTATCGACGACACTGAAACAGAATACGCAGACATCGCCTCCCTCGTCGTCATCGAAAACTACGATCCGGTAATTGCCAGATTTGGTCACACCCACGCGACTATTGGGAAAAGAGAACGAATAGTGGGTATAGAGCACCGAGGTGTTGAGACTTTCCTGATAATCATCGATTGGCTGGTCGCTAGTTTCGCCACGCAAATAATCAGACGGGAACAGAGACGTCGTAGGTTCCCAATTGAAGTCACAATGTTCCACACGGTAACGGTAACGTCGGTATTCGTGTGTCAAATCGTCAAACGAAATGTTCAGCACATCGGACGAGCCCAGTTCCAGAAGCGGCGTACGGTTCCACTCGCCGTTTACAAGAATCTGCATCGTGCGTATTCCGTCATAATAAGCCTCGTTACGCTGGGCGAACCCCCATGTGGCGGAAAGCAAAAACAACAGTACTACTATTTTTTTCATGCTGCAAAAGTACAGAATTCCATTGAAAAGCCCTAATTTTGCCTTCACTTAAAATATCCTTGACAATGAAATTACGAATATTTTTCTTTTTTGCAGTCATATTGGCTTCCGTCGGCGGCAGCAGCCAGGTTCCCGGCCCCATGTACACTCCGGAAGATTCCATAAAGATTGAACAACTGTTGCAAAAGGCTTCACAGCAACCCAAAGACGTGAACATCGTGCTTTTCTTCGGCAAACAGTTTGTCGGACTCCCTTACGGAGCCGCCACATTGGAGAAGAGCGACACGGAAAGGCTTATTATCAATCTCAATCAGCTGGATTGCACCACGTTTGTTGAGACTGTCACAGCCCTTACCCTATGTCACCGTAACAAAAAGCACCGTTTCGCCGACTATTGCCAAGCTCTGAAAACCATTCGCTATCAAGGCGGCGTTTTAGACAAATATCCTTCGCGCAATCACTATTTTTCAACCTGGATAGAGAGCAATGAGCGCCTTGGAATCGTTACTGAAATCGGCCCTGCGGGACATTCGAAAATCTCTCCCTTTACTGCCGTTCAGCAACTCAACATTCACTTCATGACAAAGCATTCTGAGCTTTACCCGGCTTTGGTTAATCATCCCGAATTTCTGATTCCCATCGGAGAAGCTGAGAAATCGCTGACAGGAAAAAACATACGTTACATCCCGAAGCAAGCACTGGGAGGTCCGAAATACCTTTTGGGAAAAGCCATACACGATGGCGACATTCTGGCGTTGGTGACACAAAAAGACGGATTGGACGTGAGCCACCTTGGATTGGCTGTATGGATGAATGACGGGAAGTTACACTTGCTTCACGCCTCCAGTCTTCGTCACAAAGTCATTTTCGACGACCTCACATTGGAGGAGTACCAGCAGAAACAGCGCACACAAACCGGAGTACGCGTCATTCGCATCAACAAAGGGCAAAACGCATTCAAGTAATCCCTCCTGCGCAAAAACAAGTCCGATATAAAACGAAGCAAGTCCGACGTAGAACAAACTATATCGGACTTGTTTTTTCACTTGGCCTTCTTAAACAACGGCACATGCTTCATTTGCTTCATTATAGCCTGCTGACGCCGCATCATGTAACGCGAAGGACGGGCACTGTCAAACTTCAGCGGATTTGGCAGCGTAGCTGCGATTAAGGCACATTGAGTTCGTGAAAGCTCTTTTGCAGTACAGCCGAAGTTAAGTTGGGCTACAGCCTCCGCACCATAGATTCCGTCGCCAGTTTCTATGACATTCAGGTACACTTCCATGATTCGCTCTTTGCTCCAACAAATTTCAATCAAACCAGTAAAGTATACCTCCAGCCCTTTTCTGACCCACGACGAAGCAGGCCAGAGAAAAACGTTTTTAGCCGTTTGTTGACTAATCGTACTCGCCCCACGACGGCGGCCACCACGTTCATGCTCCTCTACAGCCTGCTGAATGGCGCTGAAATCAAAGCCATGGTGCGACAGAAACCGCTGGTCCTCAGACGCAATCACGGATACGGGCAAATAACGCGACATTTCGTCAAGCGGAACCCAATGACAGCGCAGCCTAATCTTCTCACCGTGACTTACTTGTTGGACACACCGGATAATCATCAGGGGTGTAATGCGCACCGGAACCCATCTGTAAAGCAGTGTAAAGAAGATGCTAGACCCTATAAACAGGATAATGCACCACCGGAGCACCTTTAAGACGAACCGTAACAATGATTTCATGTCACACAACAGGCAAAATAAATAAAAAACGGGATGCAAGGAATCCTACACCCCGTTCCTGTAAAAATAGTAACTATTAACTCTTGTTAGCCTCGGCCTCAGCCTGCTTTATCATTTCTTCGCTGGCATACAGATACACTTCAACGCGACGGTTCTGGGCTCTGCCTTCCACAGTCTCATTAGAAGCAACGGGTAACTTCGAGCCCTTGCCTTCAATCACCTTAAACTGTTTCGTGGAAACGCCACATGTGGAGAGATAACCCGAAACTGATTCAGCACGACGCAGAGACAGCGGGTCGTTGATGGCATCTGAACCCGTACTATCCGTGTGACCGTAAATAGCTAGGTCCATATCCGTGTTCTCTTTCAGCACTTCGGCGAACTTAACTAAAGAAGTCTTCGCAGAAGAACTGAGATCGGCCTTGTTTGTTGCGAACAAAAGGCCAGAATCAAAGGTAACCTTGACTGCTTTCAGGCCATTGCTGTCTTTAACTTCCTCTACTTGTGCCTGAGGTACCTGTTGTGTCACGGCTTGACGGGCTTTGTCCATTTTCTTTCCAATCAAGATGCCGGCACCAGCACCTACGGCAGTACCAATTGCAGCACCAACAGCCGTATTTCCGGCAACCTTTCCAATAATTCCACCTAAAACAGCACCACCGGCGCCACCGATGATACCACCTTTGGTAGTATTGTTCATACTATTGCACCCGGCTAAAATAACAAGCGAGCACATCATTCCTACAAGAAACTTGTTTACTTTCATGACAATATTAATTTTTAGTTATCAAATCTTTGTGCAAAGGTACATTTTTATATTTATAAACAGCAAGCATTTAGACGAAACTTTTTAAAAATAACGATTTCTTTCAAATGACATCGCCGATACTGTCTCCGAGATAAGACAATAAATTGCATAGAGCGCAAAGCAAAATACGGGTATAGCCATATCTACCACAAAACAAATGGGACAAAAGTGGCTATATGAATCGTTCTTACCGGAGATAAACGGACTAAATTCCTAAGTTTTTTGTACTTTTGCATCAATTAATCCTTTGAAATATGGCAAAAGAGCTCAAAAATCTGACAAAACGTAGTGACAACTACTCCAAATGGTATAACGAACTTGTAGTTAAAGCAGATTTAGCCGAACAAGCAGACGTGCGAGGCTGTATGATAATTAAACCATACGGATATGCAATTTGGGAAAAGCTACAACATGAATTGGACAAGCAGTTTAAGAAAACGGGAGTCCAAAACGCATATTTTCCTCTGCTGATTCCGAAAAGTTTTTTCGGACGTGAAGCCGAGCATGTGGAAGGTTTTGCAAAAGAATGTGCCGTAGTGACACATTATCGTCTGAAAGTGGATGAAGAAAGTCAACAAATAGTCGTTGATCCAGCGGCTAAACTTGAAGAGGAGTACGTCATAAGGCCCACTTCGGAAACTATAATTTGGAACAGTTTCAAGAATTGGATTCAAAGTTACAGAGATCTTCCCGTTTTAGTCAATCAGTGGTGCAACGTAATGCGTTGGGAGATGCGTACACGTCTGTTTTTGCGCACAGCAGAATTCTTATGGCAAGAAGGGCATACGGCTCATGCCACACGTGAAGAAGCAGAAGACCGCGCAAAACTGATGCTCAAAGTTTATGCTGACTTTGTAGAACAATTTATGGCCATTCCCGTCGTACAAGGTGTGAAAAGCGAGACAGAACGTTTCGCTGGTGCTTTGGATACATACACGATAGAAGCTATAATGCAAGACGGAAAAGCTCTACAAAGCGGGACAAGCCATTTTTTAGGGCAGAATTTCGGAAAAGCCTTTGACGTACAATTTGTAGACAAGGACAACCAAATGCAATATGCTTGGGCTACGTCATGGGGAGTCAGCACTCGTTTGATGGGAGCACTCATTATGACGCACTCAGATGATAATGGACTCGTTTTACCTCCGAGACTCGCCCCGATACAAGTCGTCATTGTTCCTATATATAAAACAGACGATGACCTGGAATTGATACGACAAAAAATAAGCCCTATTATCGAACGTTTAGAAGGGATGAACATTAGCGTAAAGTTCGATGACGACGACAAACGTCGGCCTGGCTTTAAATTTGCTGAATACGAACTCAAAGGAATTCCCATTCGTTTGGCTCTAGGTGCAAGAGATCTTGAGAATAATACCATTGAAATCATGCGACGTGATACTTTGGAAAAAGAAACCATCGGCTATGACGGCATTTGTGAGCACATCGCCAGTCTGCTTTCAGACATCCAAACAAATATTTTCAAGAAAGCCAAGACATACCTTGATTCACACATTTACGAGTGCGACAATTACGACGAATTTAAGGAACGTATTCAGGAGGGTGGTTTCTTTTTGTGCCCCTGGGACGGCACTCCGGAAACGGAATCTCGTATTAAGGAAGAAACACAAGCCACAATCCGTTGCATACCTTACGGAGTAAGTCAAGAAAATTTGGGATTGGATATGGTTTCTGGGAAACCGGCAAAATACAGAGCCCTTATTGCAAGATCATATTAAATAATGAATGTTGCTATCATAAAGTATAATGCAGGAAACATCTATTCCGTTGTACACGCATTAAAGCGGCTAGGAATAGAACCCGATGTAACGGACAACGCAAACGACATCGGAAAAGCTGACTGTGTTATTTTCCCTGGCCAAGGGGAGGCAACAAAAACTATGAATTACTTGCGTGCAAATAAACTGGACAAAGTTATCACTAATCTCAGACAGCCAGTTCTTGGCATCTGCATTGGCATGCAGTTGATGTGCACCTACTCTGAAGAAGGAGAGACATCGTGTTTAGGAATATTCGACACAAAAGTTTTACACTTCACTCCGGAAAAACAAGAGCAGAAGATTCCGCACATGGGATGGGACACACTCACGAATATCTCGCATCCTCTTTTCAATGGAATTGACGAAGGCGCTTTCGTATACTTTATCCACAGTTATTTTGTGCCTCTTAATCCCTTTACAATTGCGACTAATGACTACATCCTGCCGTTTAGCGCAGCTCTTGCCAAAGATAATTTTTGGGCCACGCAATTTCATCCGGAAAAAAGCGGAATTGTAGGAGAACGTATCCTAAAAAACTTCCTTGATTACTCACAAAAATGTTCCAATGGCCATGTTTGAACCTATTCCCTCAATTGATATAATCGGTGGACAGTGTGTACGACTGACCAAAGGAGACTACGCGACAAAAACAATCTACCCGCAAGATCCAATATCGTTTGCGGTGCAAGTGGAACGGCTTGGATTTAAGCGTATACACATCGTTGATTTAGACGGAGCCAAATCTAGTCACGTGGTTAATCTGGATATTTTGAAACAGGTCACCTCTAAGACAAAGCTATTAGTAGATTTCGGAGGTGGAATCAAATCTGATGAAGACATTCAGGCTGTTTTTGACAACGGAGCCCGATGGGCTACAATCGGAAGCATAGCTGTAAAAAAGCCAGACATATTTGAGCGATGGATAACCCAATATGGGGCTGACCATATCATTCTTGGTGCTGATGTAAAGAATGAAAGAATTTGCATTAATGGTTGGAAAGAAGAAAGTCCGGTAGATCTTTTCGATTTTATCGGTCATTATATTAATAAAGGTATTGAACAGATTCTCTGTACCGACATTAGCAAAGACGGAATGCTTCAAGGAACAGCCTTACCCTTATACACAAAGATACTGTCCGCATATCCGCAGTGCCATCTCATTGCAAGCGGTGGCGTTAGTTGTCTTGATGATTTGAAAGATTTGGATAGAGCAGGCGTTCCCGCAGCTGTTTTTGGAAAAGCCATATATGAAGGTCACATTAGTCTGAGTGACGTGGCCGCATCATTTAACCTAACATAGTTAAAGCGGCCATGAGTTTAGCTAAACGCATTATTCCTTGTTTGGATGTTATGAACGGGCAAACCGTAAAGGGTACAAATTTCATAAATTTGCGCCTTGCAGGAGATCCTGTGGAACTTGGCAAGCGTTACAGTGAAGAAAATGCCGACGAACTTGTATTCCTGGATATCACTGCGAGTCATGAAGGAAGGAAAACCTTTACTGATATGGTCCAGCGTGTAGCTGCTGAAATATCTATTCCTTTTACAGTCGGCGGAGGTATTAATGAACTGGGCGATGTCGAACGTATGCTCAACGCCGGTGCAGATAAAGTCAGCATAAATTCTGCTGCCATTCGCAATCCGGAACTAATCGGCCAAATAGCCTCACATTTCGGCTCGCAAGTTTGTGTTGTCGCCATTGATGCCCATTTGGAGAACAATGAATGGGTATGTTATCTTAATGGAGGTCGGCTTAGAACAGAATACAGACTATTTCAGTGGGCCAAGGAGGCTTCTGAGCGTGGCGCAGGCGAAATTCTTTTTACCAGTATGAATCATGACGGAGTGAAAAAAGGATTTGCCAATGATGCATTAGCCATACTAAGCGAAACACTTCCCATTCCTGTCATCGCATCTGGCGGTGCGGGATGCAAAGAAGACTTTCGCGACACATTTAAACAAGGAAAGAGCGACGCAGCCTTGGCAGCGAGCGTTTTTCATTATGGAGAAATCAGCATTAAAGAGTTAAAGACATATCTAAAACAGGAAGGTATTAACGTAAGACTATAATTGATTAACCATGACCATAGATTTTGAAAAAATGAACGGGCTTGTTCCTGCCATTGTACAAGATGCAGAAACTAAAAACGTCCTTATGCTGGGTTTTATGAACCAAGAAGCATACGACAAAACACTTTCTACAAAGAAAGTCACGTTCTATAGCCGGACACGCAAATGTCTTTGGACAAAAGGTGAAGAAAGCGGCAACTATCTCCACTTGGTTGAAATAAAAGTTGATTGTGACAACGACACTCTCCTTGTTTTGGTTCACCCGGAGGGACCTACGTGCCACAAAGGTACCGATACCTGTTGGGGAGAACAGAATAAGCGTCCCTCACTTCTGTTCTTGTCCGAATTACAAGATTTCATCGAGAAACGATATCAAGAACTGCCCGACGGATCTTATACCACCTCGCTTTTTCGTGAAGGAATCAATCGCATAGCTCAAAAAGTGGGAGAAGAAGCTTTGGAAGCCGTCATCGAATCTGTCAATGGGACAGACGAAAGACTCGTCTACGAAACTTCAGATTTGTTCTACCACCTCATAGTTCTGCTTACATACAAAGGAATACGCATCGAAGATGTCGTAAGAGAATTGGAAAACCGGCATAATCCCGGATGGAAAAAACATTAAGCCCTCATATCTCATGATTGTCGACTATCAGAAAGCGTCCGTCGGTTATGACGGCATCAATATCCTAAATGACATCAATTTTCAAGCCGAAAAGGGAGACTTTATCTTCCTTACGGGAAAAGTAGGTTCGGGAAAGACGTCCTTTCTACGCACACTCTACGGCATGTTGCCCGTTACAGGAGACCGGACATACGTTTTGGACTACGACATGCAAAGCATTAAACGAAAAAAGTTGCCCGAACTGCGCCGCAGGCTTGGTATTATTTTTCAGGACTTCCAATTACTTCCTGACAGAACCGTTTACGCCAATTTGGAATTTGTTCTCAAAGCCACAGGCTGGAAGAAAAGCGATATTCCGGCCCACATAACGGAAGTATTAACCCAGGTAGGGCTAAATGGAAAGGAAGAAAAATATCCTCACGAGCTTTCAGGAGGAGAGCAACAGCGTGTGGCCATTGCCAGAGCCATTCTGAACACTCCCGAATTGATTATTGCAGACGAACCGACAGGCAATCTCGACATTGAAACAAGCAAAGCCATTCTTGAGATTCTTTTCCGTCTGACTCAATCGGGCACAACAGTCATTATGAGCACGCACAATCTAAATCTAATCCATTTGGTCAATGCTCGCGTGTTTAATTTTGAAGACAAGACAATGACTGAAGTCAGCAACTCCACGTCAGAATCTTCTGGAGAAGATATGGCCGAATCACATGAGGAGATTGAAAGTACGAACAACGACGATTAAATCAACAACTAATATTAAGAATCAATGAAAGTCATGAAATTCGGCGGAACCTCAGTTGGTTCTCCGCAAAGATTCAAGGAAGTGGCCAAACTAATCCACAACGGCCAACAAAACTTTGTGGTTCTTTCTGCCATGTCAGGCACTACCAATTCGCTTGTTGAAATTGCGGACTACTATAAAAAAGGTAATCCGGAAAGTGCACAAGCTATAATAAACATATTACGGACTAAGTACAACGATCACGTTGCTGAACTTTATTCTAAATCCGACACGCGGAAAAGAACAAAGGAGATACTCAACACTATATTCAACATGCTCCTTTCTTTCTCGGACAAAGAATACAACGACGCCGTTGAAAAAGAAATTTTGGCGCAGGGCGAAATCATGAGTACAAACATGATGACAAATTACTTAAAGGAACAAGGCATCAAAGCCACCTTACTCCCCGCCTTCGCCTTCATGCGCATCGACGAATCGCGTGAACCGGACATCAAGTACCTCTCCGAGCACCTCATCCCCCTTATCGAAGAGCACAAAGACACGGAACTCTTCATTACCCAAGGTTTCATTTGCCTCAACTCCGAGGGAGGTGTTGACAACTTGCAACGCGGCGGTTCCGACTACACTGCATCACTCATTGGAGCCGCCATAAAAGCCGAAGAAATCCAGATATGGACTGACATCGACGGCATGCACAACAATGACCCCCGTTATGTAGAAAACACACAGCCCGTCCATCAACTCCACTTTGAGGAAGCGGCCGAATTAGCCTACTTTGGAGCCAAGATACTGCATCCCACGTGTGTTCTTCCCGCTAAATTTGCCGGCATACCCGTGAGATTGCTCAACACAATGAATCCCGAAGCCGAAGGAACGCTCATAAACAACGAAACGGAGGTTAAAAAGATAAAAGCAATTGCTGCAAAAGACAACATCACTGTTATCAAAATTGTTTCGTCCCGCATGCTACTTGCATCGGGCTTC
>JAEEGL015494789.1_pt1 | contig 16143 bp, 10 predicted proteins | sample 9134231 | NCBI WGS metagenome assembly JAEEGL01 (sample SAMN16246548, study PRJNA631951) | gut metagenome | biome: gut microbiome; feature: rumen; material: fiber-attached | host: Bos | place: Iran: Karaj | collected 2018-10
AATTGTTTGTCTTGCAAAAACTCTTTAAATTCATCGCTCATCCGTGCTCCTTGATTACCGATCCACTCACGAGTGTCTTCTTCAATCATGGATAGATGCGGTACGGTAAATTTGTAAATACCGGGTGCGTCGAAAAGTATTATATCATATTCTTCTGCATAATGTTTCATTCCTTCGAGCAGAGTAAGGATTGATTCTGTGTTCTCACCTGTTTTTATTGCGTGGTTGACTGCTTTTCGATCGCTGTAGTACAGCCTAAGATTGTATTCAAGATAATTTCCGTCGGGGATCATTACTTGAACTAAACTTCGAATGAGATCGGAATAATTTTCATTCGGCATAAGGGAGAGGTCCCAAAGCATCCCTTCGAAATGCTCGTTTAAACGTTTTTGCTTAAACCGAATGAGTTCGTCTCCTTCAAGGACGTTTTCCATAACGCTGTCGCGCGTCCTCGGAGAGCGTTCCGGCAGCATATCTGCGTATTGCCTTGCCTCGTCCTTTCTGCCGCGCCAGCCGAGAAGCTGCGTGATACCGCTAATAGCGTTGCCGCGTATATATTCGTCGGCGGTGTTTTTTATCACCGCGTCAAACAGCTTTATCGCTTTCTCCTGCTCGGCGGCGTACGTTTCGTTATCCTCGTGCTCAAATGAACGGTTAGAGACCGTCCACGCAAGATTTGAAAGCCACATCATATCGCCCGGATATTCCTTTACCGCCGTCTCACATATTTGCTGCCGTTTTACAAAGTCCTCGGTCGCAAATGTCAGATCAAATTCCTTTTTCAGTTCTTCATACCGCGCGTCGGGCTCCGTATCGTTTATACCGAGCAGCTCATCCGCGGAAACGTTAAAGATCTTTGTTAGCGGCGCTATAAGACTTAAATCGGGGCACGCCGCGCCCGTCTCCCACTTGCTCACCGCCTGATACGATATGCGCAGACGGTCGGCAAGCTGTTCCTGAGTCAGCCCGTTTTTCTTTCTCAGTTCCTTGATTTTTTCCCCTATATTCATATATTTCCTCCGAAAATTCAAAAGCGCTTTTGTGATCATATTATACCATAGCTTTAAGAAAAATCAATAACTTGTTTTTCTTGTATAACTCAACCGGCGGTTGAAAGAAGTTGAGATTTTTCAATATTAATTATTAATAGGGGCAGCTCGCGGACTTAGGGGGCGGGGACGCCCAAACGCCGCTTCGGGCGGCGTATTACTTGAACCTGATCTCCTCTGCCGGTAGGGATCCGACAGCTCTTTGCTTTTTTATCGCGCCCCCGATCTGTGATCGGGTAACGGGGGGGAGGCGGGGTTTGGGGTGGTTTGAGGGGGGCGGGGACACCCCAAACGCCGCATTGCGGCACCGATTCTATTTGATCCTGATCGCCCCGCTGTCGAGGTCGGCTTCGACGACGGTACCGTCCGAAAAAGTCGTTTTTTGACGGCGGAAATCACCGTCTATGAATTCGTGTTTGACGAGCTCTTCGTGAGCGAGGCGTTTTGCCATGCCGCAGGCGAACTTTACGTGTTCTATATCCGTTTCATCTGCGTCAATAGGGCAGTAGACCGGGCAGCCGTAGAGCATCGCGTAGACGTACGCCGAATCGGCTTTCGGTATGCCCCAGCCGCCGCGGCGGTCGGGCAGACCGATCCACGGTACGACTATGCAGTCGTGATATACGAGCTCGAGCAGCGGTATCGGCACGCCCTCGGTATACGAATCTTCTGCGCCGAGTTCTTTCGTGTAAAACGGCGCGTGATGGCACAGTACCTGTGACGGAAGGATGCAGTCAAGCACCTCTTCGGACGACGGGATTATACCGCGTTCGGTCAGGATATCGAGGCATCTTCTGCGATTGTACGCGCAGCGTTCTCTCGTCGTTCTGTGGAGCGGATTATGGCACTCGTCGAGCTCGACGACCGAAAAGACGTCGAGATACGAAGCGTCGATACGTATGCCGAGTTTTTCGAATTTGTCGTAGTTGCGGTTCACGTAGCCGGGCGCAAGCTCGGAACACAGAAAAGTATGCGCGCCGCCGTTCCAGACCGTGTGGAACGGTCTGCTCCCGTCCTTATAGATCACGCCTTCGTCGAGGTCAAAATCGGGGTTGTCGTAATAGTAATCGCGGTACTGATCGTGTATACCGAAGATATAGCCGATCTTTTTACAGGTATCGGAAAGATACTTCATACCCTCGGCGCCGCCGGCGGCTTCGTGCGGCGGGAACGGCGACGGGTGGAGGTTGTCGTAACCGTGCAGTCCCCAGCCGTCAAAGTGCGTGTAAGCGTGATCGAGCCCGAGTTTTTTGAGTCTGCGGAGCTGTTTCGCCCTCTCGTAAAACGACACGTGATGATCGTTATTCTCCGGGTGGTCTTTATCGTAGAACATCGACTCTTTCGCTATATGTACGGCGATATGGGTATGAATGACCGGCAGACCGATCAGCTTTTTCACATTCGGGTTTCTCTGCTCTTTTTCCTTTAACGTGACGAGCTCGCCGCGTTCTATCTTATAAGCTCTGTAATTTTTCGCTATCGTGTTGTGATCGCACGGCGAGTCGAATTTATATATCATACGGCGCGGATACGAAAAGCCGCACAGCGACGTTCTCCACACCGGCGCTATATTGTTTTTCTGCGGTTCGTACGACGCGTCGTACGGCGTGTCGAATATCGCGGTATAACCCGAGCCGCCGCGCACCTGACCGTAAAACGGCATATACGCGTCGCGCTCGAATACGTTGCCGTTAGCGACGTCGATGGGTCTGCCGACCGGGATCAGAAGTCCCTGCATCCTCGGCAGTACGGTATAGCCCTCTCCCTTTTTCGCCGTAAATTCAAACGGCGCGGGATAAAACACTTTGTCTATCAGATCCGGTCTGTCGCCGGTCAAATCGAGCGAAAACGATACTTCTCCGCTCCTTTCATTCACCCGGATCACCGATACGGCGGTAAGGTTCGGATCGGTAAAGCCGCGGTACGTAACGGCGAGCGCCTTGCCCGTACCCGAGCCGAGCTGTTTGCATTCGGTCGGGATCGGGAACGGTTCGGTCGAACCGTCGCAGAATCTTACCGACGGGATCTTCTTCATCGACCATTTCACGCCGTCGGGAAGCGTCACGGTATAAGAGAATTTTTCGGGCTTTGCGGTAAGCGTCACACCGCCGCATGATAAAACGTAAGTTTTCATATTATCGCCTTTCTTTATTTGATGACCGTGCCGAGATCGGGCATATCGGATTCGGTCTTATACGAATATAACTTATTTTTCTCTATCGTCAAACCTGTTTTGACGGCGCCTACGGGTCCGGATCTGTTGATCTTTACTTTCGCTTTGCCCGCCGTCGCTTCTCTGTAGTAAAACACGTTGTCCGATACCGTGAAATTTTCGTTTTCGCGGTTGAAGACGAGCACGTCGTATCTGTAATTACCGTTATAGACGTTTTTCATATTGTTATAGAAGATACAGTTTATGATCTTACAGTCCGTGTTCGGAGTACGGACTTCGGTTTTTGAAACCTGATCGTACACGGCGGTATCCATTACGAGAACGCCCTGACCCTCGTTATTGTCGATAATACAGTGATCGAGAGTTATATTGTGATCGTCACGCTCAAAATCGAAACCGCATCCGTCGGGCTGACCGTTGTTTTTGCAGCCGCTGAAACGGCTGTTTTTTATATACAGATCGCAGCACGAAGAAAAAAGCGCGAGCGTCGTGCCGAACGACATCGTATAAGTTTCCATACCGCCGTCACAGATAATATTCTCAAAAAGGCCGTATCTGCTGTCTTCGGTACCGTCGTAGCCGAACGAGCAGGCGTCGAAATTGAACATCGTCATCGTGTTCTTTGAATACAGGTCCTTTACCGACCAGTTTTTTGTGTATTCCCGGAACTGGTTTTCGCCCATGCCGTAGTGATAACTGTAACAGTTCGCGCCGACGCCGATAACGCACGAATCAAAAGTACAGTTTCCGATCTCGATATCCGATACGACAGTGGAAGGAGCGCAGACGCCGTTTATCTTCACCGCGGCAAGCGGCAGTTTCGGTCTGCCGCCGATATTTATCGCGGTCGGCCAGATATATTCGTACGCTCCGCCGCCGTTGTCGAGCCCTGCCTTTTCTGCGGCAAGAAAGCCGACATCGGTAAGCGCTTCTTCCATAAGCTCAGGGCAGTTTATGTTTACGAAACTGCAGTCGGTGACTCTTATGCCGCGGTTATCGGTGCTTTGATCGAACCTGAAATAGATGCCGAGGCAGGTATTTTCGATCTGAAGGCCATCGATCCAGATATAACCGAGCCCGTCTCTGCGATCGTCGCAGAGCACGGCTATATCGTCTCTGCTCCCGGTGAGCGATATGAGCGGCGCGGGTTTTTCGGGATCGCCGTACGCGCCGACGAATATCCACGCGTTCTCTTCTCCTTTTCCCTTTATGACGAGCCGCTCGCCAAATACGTCGCCGCGCCGCAAAAGCACGCGGTCGGCGGGAGAAAGCGTTATATCAGAGAGTTTTGACAGGCTCTTCCAAGGGCTGTCTTCGCTGTCGCCTATATTTTCGTCCGAGCCGTCGGACGAAAAATAGAACCGCCGCCCGTCTTCGCTCAAATCGTATTTTTCGGTTATTTGTTCTGCAGCAGTTTCGGTCGTCACCGTATTCGTCTCCGTTTCTTTTTCAGTCGCGGCGGTCGGCCCGGTCGCCGTATCGTTCTGCACAAAGTCCGCGCACGAAAACAAGGCCGCCGCAAAGATAAATACGGCAAGGACCGACGATACCGCCTTAACCGCCGTTTTCATACGTCACCGTTAAATTTCTCATAACGACCGCCTTGCCGCGCCACGAATACGCGCGGCGGGAAAACTCTTCTTCGCTCATATTGTCGATCAGTTCTTTCGTCAGATACGGCGTTCTGTTTTCGTAAAAGAACGGTATCGGCGTCGTCTCGGCTTTCTGCGAGAACGGACAGACGTCTGCGCAGATATCGCAGCCCCAGACCGAGCCGTACTCTTTTGTATACGCGATCTCGTCGTCTGTCAGCGCGCCTTTTTTCTGCGTGACCGCCGACAGACACTCCCTGCCGTTTTTTGCAGGGCAGGCGGCTTTGCATCTGCCGCAATGTATACAGTATGCCGTTCTGTCGGGCTGATATTCAAATTCAACGTCGGTATATACCGCGCCGATAAATACGTATGAACCGTATTTTTCGTTTATTATCATACCGTTGTCGCCGCGCACGCCGAGCCCGGCGTATACCGCCGCCGAAACCTCGTCAGCCGGCGAAGAATCCGCCATGCCGATAAACGAACCGCCGTATTTTTCACAGAGCTCCGGGCAGAGTTTTTCAAAAAGCGAGCGCATGAATACGTGATAATCTTCCGATACTGCGTACTTCGATATATTTCTCTCCCCGTCCCCCGTATAATAAGGCGCGAGAAAGACTATCGCGGAGCGCGGCTCGAGTCTCGATCTGAGAAAACCCGCTTTTCTTTCGTTTATGATCTTACACGCCGAAAAAGGTATCGCGGCGGAATACTCTATTCCGTATGACAAAAGATCGCTGTTATCGTATCTTATCATGCGGTGACTGTCTTCGCCGCGTCGTGCAGGTTCAGCAGAGCCACGGCGTCCTCTCTCATTTTATATTTCAGTATCTTGCCGGCGGCGTTCATCGGGAAAGATTTTACGAAAACGACGTAACGCGGCGTTTTGTGCTTAGCCATGTGCTCCCGCACGTAGTCTTTTATCTCGTCTTCGGTGCACTGCACGTTCTCTTTTAAGATAACGCACGCCATTATCTCCTCGCCGTACGCCTTGTCGGGTACGCCGATGACCTGAACGTCTTCCACTTTCGGATGAGTATAAATGAAGTCTTCTATCTCTTTCGGGTAGATGTTCTCGCCGCCTCTGATTATCATGTCTTTGAGTCTGCCGGTGACTTTGAAATTGCCGTCCGGCAGTTTGCGGAGCATATCGCCGGAATGAAGCCAGCCGTCCGCGTCTATGACCGCCGCGGTCGCCTCGGGCATTTTGTAGTAGCCTTTCATAATGTTGTAACCGCGGGCGCAGAACTCGCCGTCCTGTCCGTCGGGGACTTCTTTGCCCGTTTCGGGATCGACTATCTTACACTCGACGCCGAATATCGGACCGCCGACCGTATTGACGCGCGTTTGCAGCGAATCGGTCGTTTTCGACATGGTGGTCGCGGGCGACGCTTCGGTCTGACCGTACGTTATACATATTTCGGGCATATGCATCTCGTTCACGACCTGCTCCATGACTTTGATCGGGCAGGGGCTGCCCGCCATGATGCCCGTGCGCATATAGCTGAAATCGGTGTTTTTGAAATCGGGGTGATTCAGCATCGCGATGAACATCGTCGGCACGCCGTGGAAGCACGTTATTTTTTCTTTATTTATGCAGTAAAGCGATTTTGACGGCGAGAACGCCGGTATCGGCGACATAGTAACGCCGTGCGTGACCGACGCCGTCATTGCGAGCACCATACCGAAGCAATGGAACATCGGCACCTGTATCATCATTCTGTCGGCGGTCGAGAGATCCATACAGTCGCCAATCGCTTTGCCGTTGTTTATTACGTTGTAATGCGTTAGCATCACGCCTTTCGGGAATCCCGTCGTGCCGGACGTATACTGCATATTGCAGACGTCGTTTTTGCTTATCATCGCGGCGCGGCGCCATACCTCCGTCACGGGTATGCGTTCGCCGCAGGCGACGGCCTCGTCCCAGGTAAGACACCCGGGCTGATCCGATTCAACGGTTATGATATTGCGTAAAAACGGCAGTTTTCTTATTCTGAGCGGTTCGCCCTTCTTTGCCGTTTTCAGTTCCGGGCAGAGATCGTTGACGATCTTTATATAATCGGAGTCTTTGTATCCGTCGACCATTATAAGCGTATGCGTGTCGGACTGGCGGAGCAAATATTCGAGCTCGTGTATCTTATACGCCGTGTTTACGGTGACGAGCACCGCGCCGATCTTGACGGTCGCCCAGAAAGATATATACCACGCCGGAACGTTCGTCGCCCAGACGGCGACGTGGTCGCCCTGCTTGACGCCGAGAGCGATGAGCGAACGGGCGAAATTATCGACGTCGTCGCGGAATTCGGGGTAAGTTCGCGTATAGTCGCAGGTCGTGTAGCGGAAAGCGTACTGATCGGGGAACTCGTCGCAGATGCGGTCGAGCACCTGCGGGAAGGTGAGATCGATCAGCCTCTCCTTAGGCCAGACGTATTTGCCCGTACCGCGTAAGTCCGTCTGCAGTTTGCCTGTCATATCGAGGTCGCCTATATATTCGCTCATGAAATTAACAAAGTGCGGGAAGACGATACCGGACGACTCGAGATCGGGCATATACGTTTTGAGCCATTCGAGAGTTATGAAGCCCTCGTAGTTTATGGAACGGAGAGCGGCGATAAAGTCGGCTATCGGCAGATCGCCTTCGCCGAGCAGACGGTATTCGACCCTGCCGTTGTTCATGACGGAGTCTTTTATATGCGTGTATTTGATGTACGCGCCGAGGTTCTCGATCGTCTGCTGAGGCGTTTCGTTACCGTATCTGTACGGGTGATGAAAATCCCATAACGCTCCGACGCTGTCTGATCCTACGGAAAACAGGACGTTTGAAAGCCGTTTCGTATCGGTATAGACGCCGTTTGTCTCGACTAAGAGCGTCACGTTTGCCGCTTCGGCTTCGGGCGCGAGGCGTTTGAGCGATTCGATGACGACGCCGTCGTCGAAATCGGTCGTCGGCTCTGCCGTAAGGTCGCCTAAAATGCGGATGAACGGAGTGCCGAGTTTTTCGGCGAGTTTTATATACGTGCGTATTTCGGATAACGTCTGCTCCGTTTTATCGGCGAAGCGGAGCGCACAGCCGGTCGAAAGACACGGCACCGAAATGTGCATCTTTTTGAGTTTCTCTTTCGTTTTTTCGATGTTTTCATCTGAAAACGGTTCGGCGTATGCGGAAAAGATGCCGTCGCCTATGCCGCGCAGCTCGATTCCGGCAAAGCCTAAGTCCTTCGCCATCGCCGTTATTTCCTGCCAGCTGTAGCCGGGCGTGCCCAGCGTTGAAAATGAAAGCTTCATAAAACCTCCTGTGAATATAAAAAGCGCTTCCGTCTCATCTCAGAGACGAAAGCGCAGCTTCCGCGGTACCACTCTGATTGATGCAAATGCATCCGCTCTGCGAGTACGTTAATACTCCGCCCTGTGATAACGGTGGGCTGCCGGTCAGGCTTACTCTGTTCAGCCGACGGCTCCGGGGTGAGAAGTTTCATTCAAATTACGCCTTTCACCGGCCGGCGCTTCTCTGTGCTTTGAATAACGAAACGGGCTTCCCCTTCATCGCTTTTTCGCATTATAACATATAGTTACGCGTTTGTCAAGTCTTATATTCTTTATTGCGCGGTCTTTTTCTTTTTCGACGCCGCGATGATTATGACGACGACCGCCGCCGCGACGGCGACCGATCCGGCGATTATGCCTATGATAAGACCGGCGTTGGATTTTTCGCTTCCCTGTTTGCCGCCGTCTTTCGTCACGGCTTCTTTCGTATCTGCGGGTGCTTTTGTATCTGCCGCCGGTTCGGTGTCTTTTGCCTCCGTCACGCCGGGAACTTCGGTAACGGCAGGCTCCGAAGTCTCAGTACCGGCTTCGTTCGGATGATCCTTATCGTACATCGCCTTATATCCGGGCTGAGTCCTGTCGGCATAATAATACGCGTCCTTTTCGGAGGCGAAAACACCGATCCACATCACGTCGGCGGTCTCGCCCTCAAGCGAACCGTCGTTTGCAAAATGGAATCTGAAGGCGTTGATCCATCCGTTCCACGTCTCTTCGTCGGTAAGATCAAGTATGAGCAGCTGCCAGCCGTCCGGAACGTCGGCAAGATAATAGCCCTCCGTCCACATAAACGTCACGTACGAATTGCCCGAAGCCGTATAAACGTCGCCGGCGCAGTACCATAATGAACCGTGGCTCGAACTTATCATGTCGAGGTCTTTGTAAAGCACCGCGAATATTGGGAACTGCTGTGCGTCGTACAGATATTTTTTGAACTGCGGATTCATCGTCGGCGAGTCGGCGCCGAACGTTATGTGCATCGTGCCGTCGTCGCCTATCTCGGCGGTCATAGAACTGCCGGGAGATCCGTCTTTGACGCTTTCATAAGTGTAGATATAGCAGGGCTCGCCGGGTATGATCTCGCCCTCGACTCTCGGAGTGATGCTCGTAGGAACGTACGGTTCGATTACTTCGTCGCCTGACGGTTTTTCGCCGTTGAATTCGGTTATCGTGAGCTGATACTGTTTCGGCACGCCCTGATGAGCGGTGACGCCTATGTAGGCCTCGTCGTTTTCCATAAAGTCAACGAAACCCGAAGCCTTCATATCGACGCCGTTGACGTATACGTTATATTTGCCGCCCTCTTTTTTGATCTCAAGAACGAACGCTTCCTGACTGTAACAGTCGAAATTCTGCAGAGTGTAATTGTCGCGGCAGAGATCCATCGCTTTGTAGTCGTTGCACATCCATGATTCGATCGTGCAGCCTGTATGCGTAGGACGGAGCAGGCAGAACCAGCCTCTGCCGTGTTTATGGCTCGACTGTTCGAGGTTCCGGCTGTTCCAGATCGAAAACGAGATCCACTTATCGGCGCCGGAATCGTCGTATTTGTTGACGACGAGAGTCATCGTCAGACCGTCTTTGTAACTGACTTTTTCTTTGGTCTGAACCGTACCGTAAGCGGTGACGTTCATCGCGGCGAGCTGATCGTCGGTCGCGGTGTAGAACTCAAGCCCCGCCTCGGTATATTTAAGACCGGGCACCTTCGGATAATCTTCTTCACTGCCGTACTCGCTCTCGTCTTTATAATCGCCGGGTCTGGCGTAGACCATCCATTCGTTGTCTTTCGCCTGCGCCGTGAATACGAAAACGGATAACGTCATGGCAAGCGCCATTACCAGCGCGAATATTTTTTTCATAGCTGCCTCCCGTTGTATTTCTTACTTTGATTTTATTATATACCGCCCGTTTTGTCAATACGTTTTTTGAAAAATTTTCCGGTACGGGTAATCCGTACCGGGATCGTATCTCATATAACGAACACGTTTATATACTCGTCTTCAAGCACGGGAACGGCTTTTACCGCGTCTTCGCACGGCTTCTCGTCAGATAAGATCCGCAGCGTAACGTCGCCCTCTTCGCCGAAAATGTTCGTCACTTTGTAATTCTGCTGATAGTATGCAACTTCGGAAGACTGACACTTTACCGTCCATACCTTGCCGTCGGCCTTTTTGGCAAGCTCCGAGGGAGAACCGACGTCGGCGACGACGCCTTTTTTCAAAAATATCGCGGTTTTGGCGATATACTCGACGTCAGATACGACGTGTGTGGCGATAAGCACTATTCTGTCAAGCGAGATCCGTGATATATAATTCCTTACCGATATTCTCTGCTTCGGGTCGAGACCGGCGGTCGGTTCGTCGAGAATGAGTATCTTAGGGTCGCCGAGCACCGCCTGAGCGAGCGCGAGACGCTGTTTCATACCGCCGGAAAAGGTCGAGGTGCGTTTTCTTCTGACGTCGTCGAGCTCGACCTCCCGAAGTACTTCGTCTATCTGATCTTTCGGGTCTTTTATACTTTTGAGCGCGGCGATATAGTACAGATATTCTTCAGCCGTGAACTGCGGGTATAGCCCGGGATACTGCGGCATATAACCGAGCAGAGACAGATATTCCGTACCCATTTTGAATATATCCTTGCCGTCGTACGTTATTTTGCCGGAATCCGGTTTGAGATTTTCCGTCAGTATGTTCATAAGCGTCGATTTACCCGATCCGTTCGGCCCGAGCAGCGCGTATATGCCGGGCGTCAGAGTCAATGAAAAATCGGATAACGCCTTGTTTTGCTTATAGCTTTTGCTTACTTTTTCGATTTTAAGTTCCATTTCTTCTCCCTCCGGAACGTTTTTTGATATAAGGAATAAATATAATCAACGGTATAATGATGCAGATAACGGCCGACACCGCGAAAGCTGCGGGCGTCTTATAAAGCTGCATGAATCCGCTGCTGTCAAGCAGAAGCGACGGTTCTGCGCAGCGCGCCGCGGCGTTACCGATGTTTTTGAGCAAAAACGTCGGTACGAGATATATCCACGCCGTCGCCGCCATCGCCGTAATATGGTTCTTGATAAGCGACGAGATACCGCAGCAGAACAAACAAAGCAGTACGACGCCGATAAATCTGAGAATAAACATCAGCGCGACGTATAATCCGAGCGTCATGCCGCCCGTGGACTCAAAGCCCGGTACGGCGTACGTGTTCGCGCCCGGCAGTGTCATTCCGAATTTGAATAATACCGGCAAGAACGTTATGAGTGTAAACGAGGCGTATAACGCGCCGGATACCGTCATCAACGCGGCGAATTTGATCCCCGGCAGTTTACCGCGCCCGTTTTTCGTAGTAGTCACAACGCTTTCCGTGTTGTTCACGCGGTCGTACGTTGCAAGATACGTGCAGAGGAACACGGCTGACAGGATAAGAAAGACATCCGCGCCGGACGAAAAGAACCTTTTATATCCGCCTTCAAACAGTATAGGCGCGTCTTTGCCCTGTGCGTGAAGTTCACAGAGTCTTTCATATTTTTCGCGGAAAAGATTGAAGCCTTCATAATTCGCTATGTAATAGTCCGCCGCCCGGGTCGGATCGTCGATACCTTCGACCGATCTGCCGAAACGCATTGCGGCATAAGCCTCAAAACCGTCGTTTATCTTCTTCGCCTCAGCGTTATATTCGTCTTCTATCTCATAACAGTATCTGCCCTGCCAGCGTTCGCAGTATTTTTTGTAAACCTGTTCCGGGTACGGAAAAACTCTGACCGAAATAACGGATACGACCGCGCCGACAATAAGCATGACGGCTATAACGGCGACGCACAGCCTGCTTTTTATTATCTTTCCGAATTCATAAGCGAAAAGCCCGCGCGGCTTCGCCTGTCTGATCCTGCGTTTGCTCTTGAAGTTCAGCTTCGGCAGCCTTATCGTGACGGACGCGCGATTAAGATGAAGAATAAAGAACGCGGCGCCGAAAAACACGGTAAGCAAAAGCGGCAGCACGATATTTACAACGTAAGCGGGAATCGCCAAACCGAACACGTCTATACACCGCAGCTCGCCGAAAATATTACCCGGTCTTATCGCGGCGAAAAGATTGCAGTTGCGGAAAAAAGCGTTTTTGTTTATGTATGATCTGTTGTTTAACATATACGAGCCGTACATGAACAGAGCCGACACCGCGGCGGATAACGCACCGCTGTTGAACAGATACGACGCGCCGCCCGCGAAAAACGCAAGCGCGATACAGACCGGTATCTTATAAAACGCGGATACGAATACCGCTGATAGCACGCTTATCTCGTTCGGCGCGTATATGAAAGCTTTCAGATCCTGCAGTCTCGCTCCGCCGCCTGTGAAATCTACGAACCCGCCGCGTACGAAAACGCCTGCGAAAGAAGATACGCAGAACAGCAAAACGAGCACGACCGTGGTTATCGCACACGCGGTCAGTTTGACCGCCGCGTATCCGCGCCGCCCGTGTTTATACGCGTACAGCGTCTGCATCTCGCCCGTTTCCTTCTCGCGCCGGAACACGAACGCTGCGCAGAACGCACAGCAGGATAAAAGGAACAGATCTACGTAGATATACGACAGATACTGACCGTACCCCGTGACCGCCTCCGGCTCTTTATCCGTCACAAGCGCGGAGTATTTGTCCGCTATCATTTTGTAATACCGCGCGGTGAAACCGTCCTTGCCCTCCTCCGCGCCGTATCTGCTCTGTGCGTCTTTTATGACGAGCGATATTCCGACGGAGTAGTTATACGTCTGCTCGTCGCTGCTTACATCACAGAGCCGGTATGCGGTGATCATATTCACCGTTATAAGCACAGCGGATATGATTATTATAAACTTATTTCTTAACAGCTTTAAAAGTTCGAATTTCAGGTTTTTAAAAAACATATGCATCACTTGTACGCGACGACAAACTCGCCCGTATTCACGTTTGCTATTATCAGTTTATCCTCAAACATTTCGTCCCCCTCATAACGCGCCGCAAGCAGTGCGAAATAATCTCCGCAAATAAGCGGATGATTCATATCCGACGTATTTCCGGTTATAAACTCGTCCGTATGATAAAGCAGGTGCGCGTCGGAACCGTCCGGGTTTGCGACGTAAACGTTTCCGCCGGTAGGGTCTTTTGTTACGTATCCGCTTTCATCAACGTGAGCGGCTCTCTGCTCATCCCGCGGCTCGGTTATGAAATACACGATCTTATTCTCATAGTAGAAGCAAGGACCTATGTCTTTTAAAATGCACGTTCTTTCGCTCTCGCCCGCAAAAGTGACGTAAAGCGAATACAGCCTGCGCCCGTCTTCGGCAAACTCATATTCCATTTCGTAATAATTTCCGTATCTGTAACCGAAATCATACTCTTTATAATCGTCTCCGTGCAGATCTGTGCTGTAATAATCCTGTTTGCCCGGCAAATGCCATATAATTCGGTCGTCCCTGATCATATAAATAATATTATCCGAAGGTACGTAAGCGTCGTTTAATTTTTCCGTGGTTCCTGTTTTTGTATCATACCAAAAATAATAACCCTTGATACCGCGTACAATATTCTCCGCAACGCGTATTAAAAGCCTGTATTCGTATGCATAAACGCTTGTCATGGACGATTCTTCACAGGTAAAAACCGATTTGGTTTTCGCTGTGTCAGTATCAAACGAATATAAAACGCTGCTGCCCGTTTCATCATGTTTTAAATAGTAAACCGTGTTTCCGACCGGCGAAAACGTCTCCGACTTGACCCCGTAGAACTGACATTTGCCGCTCATGTGATCGCAGAAAGGATCGGGACAGAGATATGACGTTTTACCGTCGTGTACGCTGCATTTTATCGGGAGCGCGTCAGAATTCATACTGAATATGTAATCCCCCTCAACGATGCCGTACTTATACGGCTTATAGTCGGTCGGAGTGTTCGTTTCCGAATTCGTTTCAGTCTGCCCCTGAACGTTACTGCACGAAAACAGCGTAATAATGATTATCAGCGACAAAAAAGCAGATACCGTTTTCTTCATCCTGCGGACCTCCCGAGTTATTCTTTGTATAAATTATACAAAAACTATTTTATCGCATCTTTATTATTTTGTAATATATTTCTTAACAGACGCGCTGTCTGTTAGCGTTTGTTTCCGGTGGTAAAAACGCATTGAATGAGAATGAGTATCACTTGTAATCCGTGATAACGAATTCCCCCGTATTTATATTCGCTATAATCAAATCATCCGATACCGTTTCGTCATTTTTGAATTTGGCTGTAAATATGCCGATATAATCGCCGCAGACGAGCGGATGGCGCTGATCGTCGGTCGTGCCGTACAGATACTCGTCGGTGTGAAACAGCAGATGAGCGTCCGATCCGTCGGGATTCATAACGTAAACGTTACCGCCGAATTCATCCCTTGCGACCCTGCCGTCTCTGATATAATACACATAACGCATCTCATACGGATTGGATTGGTTGCTTTTTTGTAAGAGGGTAACGCGGCAACCGTATGCATTACCTCTTTGTGCGAAACTTTCTTGTTTTACCGACTGAAAAAGAGTTCACACTTGTCTTTTTCAGCGGTATTTTCCTTTTTGAAGCGGAGCCTTTTGCTCCTGTTTCTTTATACATTAACAATTTTATTATATATGTTTTTTATATATTGTCGAGCGTTTTGGCGTCGATGCAAAGCGCGGTCTCGCTGTCGTTCTGTACGAATTCGAGCAGAAACGGGACGTCGCCGGCGGTCGCCGCGTACTCGCTCCATCTGCCGGCGTGTGCGGAGAGCGGCAGACGGATATCGCCCTTATCCCACGCGAAGACGTGGCAGGCGCAGAGATACGGTTTCGTTTTCTGCAGTATCAGCAGGTTTTCTTTATGGCTTATATCGGGGTTCGGCTGAAAGTGGAGCAAACATCCGCACTCCTCAGAAAGTCTCAGGGCGTTATCAACGTTTTCGGTCATAGTCTTTCTGTGGCATTCGAGGCTGACGGCGACGCCGTACCGCTTCGCCTCGGCAACAGCTTTTTTGATATTGTCAGCGGCTGACTGATCGTATTCTCTGCTCCTGCCCGCCCAGATGCGTATATACTCCGCGCCGAGCGTTTTTGCGCTCTCAAGCGCCGGCAGAAACGCCGAAAAACCGTCGGCGGCGTTATAATAGCTGCCGTAGCCGACGGGTATCAGACCGTTATCGGCGCAGAGCTTTGCCGCTATTTCGGCGGCTTCAGTATCTCCCGCGGGCACGTGGATATCGCCGCCCCATTCGATATATTTAAGATCGGCGTTATTGCAGATCTTTACGATTCGTTCCGCGCTGAATTTGCGGAAGGTGATCGAAACGAGCCCTTTTTTCACGCCATCACCTCCAGCATTTTCCTCGTGACCTCGTATCTCGGTTCTTCGCTGTTCAATATACGTTCGAACTCCGCGCACATATATTCGCCCATACGCGCGACCTCGTCGCCGAGACTGCCGGCGATATGCGGAGAAATTACCGCATTTTTGAGCGTACGGAGCGGATGATCGGCCGGCAACGGTTCGGGATCGGTGACGTCGAGCAGTGCGGTGCGCATCGGCTCTTCTTTGAGCGCTTCGTAAAGCGCGTTATGATCGACCTGCGCGCCTCTGCCCGTGTTTATGAAATACGCGTCGGGCTTCATACTTTTTATCAGCTTTGCGTCGAGCATGCCGCGGGTCTGAGCGTTATTTGCAAGATGATTGGAGATTATATCGCACTGCGAAAAGATAAAACCGAGGTCGGCGCGTTTGACGCCGAGTTTCTCAAATTCTTCATCGGGCAGGAATTTATCGTAAGCGTATACGTCGAGTTTATACCGCGAAAGCATACGGCATACGAGTTTGCCGATGACGCCGAGACCGATGATACCTACTTTATTGCCGTAGTTGCCTCTTACCTCGCCCTTTGCGCCGGTGATCACGTCGAAATAACGCTTGCCGCAGAGCAGTATCTGAGATACGGTGAATTCCGCGACCGGCACGCCGTTCGCCTGCCACG
>JAEEGL011138252.1_pt1 | contig 16142 bp, 12 predicted proteins | sample 9134231 | NCBI WGS metagenome assembly JAEEGL01 (sample SAMN16246548, study PRJNA631951) | gut metagenome | biome: gut microbiome; feature: rumen; material: fiber-attached | host: Bos | place: Iran: Karaj | collected 2018-10
AAAGGACTGCACAAAGGTTGACCGTTCAGGCGCTTATGCTGCAAGATATGTTGCTAAAAACATCGTTGCAGCAGGGCTTGCTGACAGAGCAGAGATCCAGCTTTCATATGCTATCGGTGTTGCTGAGCCTACATCAATTCTTGTTGATACATTTGGCACAGGTAAGGTTTCTGATGAGAAGCTTACAGAGGCAGTTCGTAAGGTATTCGACCTTCGTCCAGCTGGAATCATCAAGATGCTTGACCTTCGTCGTCCTATCTACAAGCAGACAGCAGCTTACGGCCACTTCGGACGTAACGATCTTAACCTTCCTTGGGAGCAGACAGACAGAGCTGAGGCACTTAAGGCAGCAGTACAGTAATTTGTTTAAATACATAAAAAACGTGCAGGTCATGTGATCTGCACGTTTTCTTTTTCTATAAGAGCTTCAAATTGCTCAATCAAATCTTTGTCAGCTTTTACTGAGAAAGCTTTGCCAAGCTTCTTTATCTGCTTGGTGTCTGTAAGGTAAATGTTTACCTCATCCTTACCATCGCTGGTTGCTATGATATTGTTAATGGCATCAGCCTTGGCTTCATAGGCTTCTTTATTCGGGAATCTGAGCCAAACCGTCTTTTGAACCTCATCAAAAAGAAGAACCTTGCTGGCAAAAAGCTTGGCGTCTCTGTCATCTTCTACCGCAACTCTTCCCTCAATGAAAACCTTTGAGCCCTCATTAAGCCTTGGAGCATTGGCTTCATAAGCCTTGGGGAATACTATTACTTCCACGCTTCCCACCAGGTCTTCCAATGTGATAAAGGCCATCATCTGGTCATTTTTGGTGTACTTTATCTTCTTTTCATTTATGATACCGCCGATGGTAGCATTGGCATTATCCTTTACAACCGGTACGCCACTTTCATCATCCAGATAAAAATCTGTGGTGGTATTGGTGATCTTCTTTTTCCAGACACCGATGTATTCCTCTAAAGGATGGCCTGAAACATAGATTCCAAGCACCTCTTTTTCAAATTCCAGCATAAGCTCACGAGGGAATTCGCCCACGTTTGGAAGCGGAATCTCGTACTGCTTCTTGGTGTCCTCGCCTGCCAGGTCAAAAAGAGAAATCTGTCCGGCCATGGAGTTTCGGCCTGACTGGTGGAGCTGATCCATTATCTGAGCGTAGATCGTCATGTGCTGCTTTCTTGTTCCCTCGAAGCAGTCAAAGGCGCCGGCCTTGATAAAGTTTTCTATGGCTCTTTTGTTTATTTCATTTTCTTTTCCCTGCATTCTGGTGAGGAAATCATTAAGGTTCTTAAATTTCCCGTTTAGCTGCCTGTCTTTTACGATAGAGGCGATTACAGGGCGCCCAATGCCTTTGATTGCTGTCAGAGCATAGCGAATTGCTTTCTTTTTGCCTGGGGCAGTTGTGATTACAGCACCGGGAAGTGGCTTATCACTGTCGTTTGCGTCTATCTCGGTAACAGAGAAGCCATCGAAGCCTTCGTTGATATCAGGAGGCAGAAGCGGAATATTCATGTTTCTACAGCTCATGATATATCCTGAAACCTTGCCCGGATTGTCTATTACAGAGGTCATAAGAGCAGCCATGAACTCAACAGGATAGTAGTACTTAAGCCATGCGGTCTGCAGCGCAACTACGGCGTAGCAGGCAGCGTGGGACTTGTTGAAGGCATATTTTGCAAAGTCCATCATGGAGTCGTAGATGGCGTTTCCAATTTCTGGGGAGATGCCCTTTGAAGCGCATCCTGGAACGTTTTCCTCAGGGTTACCATTTACAAAGTTTGCTCTTTCAACCTCCATTACGTGCTGTTTCTTTTTACTCATGGCTCGTCTAACCAGGTCAGCGCGGCCAAGAGTGTAGCCGCCAAGCTGCTGAACTATCTGCATAACCTGCTCCTGATAGACAATACAGCCGTAGGTGGGTTTTAGGATTGGCTCCAGCTCAGGTGTCTGGTAGCTTATGGAAGCTGCATCATTTTTACCTGCAATGTATTTGGGAATGAAATCCATTGGGCCCGGGCGGTAAAGAGATATGCCCGCTATGATATCTTCCAGAGACTGGGGCTTTAGCTCCTTCATGAAGGACTGCATTCCGCCAGACTCCAGCTGGAATATACCATCGCACTTGCCGCTACCGATAAGACCCAGAACGGCAGGATCGTTATAGTCTATTTCATCTATATTAATAAAGTTTGGATCGCCCTTTTTGGCACCAAGAGAACGGTTGGCAAAATTAACAGCGTCCTTTATTACGGTAAGGGTACGAAGTCCCAAAAAGTCCATTTTGAGTAGACCCAGCTCTTCGATGGTAGTCATGGTAAACTGGGTGGTCACATTTCCTTCAGCAGAGCGGGACAGCGGTACCAGATCCTCTGCAGGGGCAGAACAGATAACCACGCCGGCTGCGTGAATAGAGGTGTGACGAGGCAGTCCTTCCAGCTTTTTGCACATATCGATGAGCTTGTGCACGGTTTCGTCGCTCTCGTATTGGCTTCGAAGCTCCGGGTTCATCTGGAGGGCCTTGTCCAGCGTGATGTTGAGCTCAGTAGGAACCATCTTTGAAATGGTGTCTCCAAAGCTGTAGGGCAGGTCCATAACCCTGGCAACATCGCGGATTACACCCTTTGCAGCAAGGGTACCGAAGGTAATGATCTGAACTACCTTGTCGGCGCCGTATTTTTCAGTGACATAATCTATTACGTCCTGACGTCTCTCGTACTCGAAGTCCACGTCTATATCAGGCATGGATACACGCTCAGGATTAAGGAATCTCTCAAAGAGAAGATCATACTTGATTGGATCAATGTTGGTGATGTGCATGCAGTAGGAAACAATACTTCCTGCGGCAGAGCCTCTTCCGGGACCGACAGCTATGCCATTTTCGCGGCAGTAGTTGATGTAATCCCATACAATAAGGAAATAATCAACGTAGCCCATTCTCTGGATAACGGAAAGCTCATAGTCCAGCTTCTTTCGCAAAGTGCCGTCATCATCTGGGTAACGCTCATTCAGACCATCAAGGCACAGCTTATTAAGGTATGTCCAGGAATCATACCCCTCTGGAACCTCGAAATGTGGGAGTTTTGTCACCCCGAACTCAATCTCTACGTTACATCTGTCAGCAATCTTCTGGGTATTGTCGATAGCTTCCTGTGCATATGGGAAAAGAGAGCGCATCTGCTCTTCACTTTTTACAAAGTACTGACCGCCTTCATAGCGCATACGGTCCTCGTCGGTGACCTTTTTGCCGGTCTGGATACAAAGAAGAAGGTCATGGGCCTCTGCGTCATCCTCGTAGGTGTAGTGGCAGTCATTGGTGGCAACAAGCGGAATATCCAGCTCCTGAGAAAGGGCAAGGAGAGTGGAATTGACCATGCGCTGCTCAGGAATGCCGTGATCCTGAAGCTCTAAAAAGAAATTGCCGTGGCCAAATATGTTGTCCAGGCGGATAGCAGCTTCTTTTGCCTTGGCAGGAGTGCCTTTTATTATATTTCTTGGGATTTCGCCGGCAAGACAGGCGCTAAGAGCGATAATGCCTTCGTGGTATTTCTCCAAAAGCTCCATATCTACACGGGGCTTGTAATAATATCCTTCTGTGAAACCACGGCTTACAATGTGGGACAGATTCTGATATCCCACGTTGTTTTCTGCAAGAAGTACAAGATGGTAGTATCTCTCATCGGACTGAGAGGTTTCCTTTTCAAAGCGGGAGCCAGGTGCAACATAGACCTCGCAGCCAAGAACCGGGTTGATGCCCTCAGCCTTGCAGGCTTTATAAAAGTCAATAACACCGTACATGACACCGTGGTCCGTTATTGCGCCAGCAGTCATGCCCAGGTCCTTAAGTCTTTTAACGTATTCTTTTATCTTGTTGGAACCGTCCAGCAAAGAGTATTCGGTGTGGACGTGTAAATGCGTAAAGGCCATAAATAAATCCCCAATTCCCCGTTTATATAGATGAAATTATACCACAAATGAGGGTAAATGGATTTGCCAGAAAAGAGGAAGGAAATAATCGTTAAAAAGTTAAAAATTCTTTAAAACATTTGGGGAGGCATTGCAGATTAAAAAAACTTGCGATAATATAAAAATAAGTATGACAAAGTATTGTCAATTCAAGTCTTTTGTATTATATTAAATAAGATTTTTGTGAGAATTCAAAAGGTTAGAATCGAGGAAATAATTATGGCAAAGCAGATTAAAACTATCGGAGTACTTACCAGCGGTGGTGATGCACCTGGAATGAACGCTGCTATCCGTGCAGTAGTACGTAAGTCACTTGCAAACGGACTTAAGGTTAAGGGTATCAAGAAGGGCTATCAGGGTCTTCTCAATGAAGAAATCATTGATATGGACAGACGTAGCGTATCTGATATTATCCAGAGAGGTGGTACAATCCTTGGTACAGCTCGTTGCATGGAGTTCACAACACCTGAGGGACAGGCTAAGGGTGCTGAGATTTGCCGTAAGCATGGAATAGATGGTATGGTTGTTATCGGTGGTGACGGATCATACCGTGGAGCTCAGAAGCTCTCACAGCAGGGAATCAATACAGTAGGTGTTCCTGGAACAATCGACCTTGATATCTCCTGCACAGATTATACAATCGGCTTTGATACAGCTATTAATACAGCTATGGAAGCCATCGATAAGATTCGTGATACATCATCTTCACACGAGCGTGTAAGTATCGTTGAGGTTATGGGACGTCACGCTGGATATATCGCTCTTTGGTGCGCAATCGCCAACGGTGCTGATGATATCCTTCTTCCTGAGAAGTATGATTATAACGAGCAGCGTATTATCGACAACATCATCGATAATCGTAAAAAGGGTAAGACACACCACATTATCGTAAATGCCGAGGGTATCGGACATTCAACATCAATGGCTCGTCGTATCGAGGCTGCTACAGGTCTTGAGACAAGAGCTTCAATCCTTGGTTACATGCAGCGTGGTGGTAGCCCAACATGTAAGGATCGTGTATATGCTTCTATGATGGGATGCTATGCAGCTGATATCCTTGCAGCAGGCAAGACAAACCGCGTAGTTGGTTACCGCAATGGCCAATTCGTTGACTACGATATCGACGAGGCTCTTGCAATGAAGAAGAACATCAACGAGTATATGTACGAGATCGCGCGTATTCTTTAATCCTGGAATATTCTGGCGGCAGGAAATTAACATTTTCCTGCCGCTTATTTTTTGTTATGCTATACTAATAAATAACCTGTCGAGAAATAATGAGGAAGTTTTATGATAACAAGTACAAGTAATGATAGAGTCCGCAAGGTTGTGACCTATATGGAAAAGAGTAAGGCCCGCCGTGAGGATATGGTCTTTGTAATAGAAGGAATGAAAATGCTCAGGGAAGCTCCTGTGCTTCAGGTAAGAGAGGTATACGTTACTGAGCGTTTCCTTGATAAGGCAAGTGAAGAGGACAAAGAGATACTCTGGAGATATGGTGCTGAGCCTGTATCAGAAGAGGTTATGAAGAAAATGGCTGCAACCCAGACCCCTCAGGGAGTTCTAGCGGTAATAAGCCAGTACGAATACACCATGGAAGAGGTTATCGAGGGCTACAACAAGGATAGTGAAGGTGCAGCTCCGCTTCTTCTTATTCTTGAGAATATTCAGGATCCGGGCAATCTTGGAACCATGCTCCGTTCCGGAGAGGGCGCCGGAGTTACAGGCGTGATCCTTAGCAAGGGCTCTGCTGATATCTACAATCCCAAGGTAATCAGATCAACTATGGGATCTATTTTCAGAATGCCTTTTATTTATGTGGATGATCTTCCGGGAGAGCTTGAGAATCTCAAGAAAGCAGGTATTCACACCTATGCAGCCCACCTAAAGGGCCAGAAAAACTACGACGAGTTCGATTATACAGGGCCAACTGCGTTCCTTATTGGCAATGAAGGCAACGGACTTACCAAGGAAACAGCAGATGCAGCTGATACATATATTCTGATTCCAATGAAGGGGGAGGTCGAATCCATGAATGCGGCTACTTCCTCTGCAATTCTTACATTTGAGGCGTCCAGACAAAGACGAAGCTGATTACAAAACTTTTTAATCACGAGGAGGGGCACTAGGATGACAATTGGTTTTATCGGATTAGGCAACATGGCAAAGGCGATGATTGGCGGTATTCTTGCAAAGGGACTTATGGGACCTAATGAGATCATCGGAACAGCGGCTACAGAGGCAACCTGCCAGAAGGTGGCAAACAAGTACGGTATTCAGACCAGAAGCTCAAATGAGGCGGTGGCAAAAGAGGCAGATATAATTTTCCTTGCTGTTAAGCCCCAGTACCTGAAGGTGGTTATCGCAGATATTATGGATAGCGTTGATGACAATAAGGTGATTGTCAGCATTGCGGCAGGAAAGACAATAGCGTGGTTTTCCAAGGAATTCGAAAAACCGGTTAAGCTCATCAGAGTAATGCCTAATACTCCGGCTCTTGTACTTGAGGGATGCTCCGCAGTTTGCAGAAATGACCTTGTAACAGATAGTGACTTCCACTTTGTTATGGAGCTTTTAGAGAGCTTTGGAAAAGCATACACGGTTCCTGAGAGCATGATGGACGTGGTGGTAGGAGTAAGCGGCTCATCACCGGCTTACGTATTTTTGTTCATAGAGGCAATGGCAGATGCTGCAGTAGCAGGAGGTATGCCTAGAAAGCAGGCATATGAATTTGCAGCCCAGTCTGTTCTTGGAAGTGCAAAAATGGTTCTTGAAACCGGCAAACATCCGGGAGAGCTTAAGGATATGGTCTGCTCACCTGCAGGTACTACTATTGAAGCGGTCAGAGTCCTGGAAGAAAATGGTTTCCGAGGCACTGTAATGGATGCTGTCACAGCTTGTATTGAAAAGAGCAGAAGTCTATAGAAACTATAGCCAATGGTTGTAGTTCTCTGCGGAAAAATAAACAAAATATACAGGAAATTGAGCAAATCGAGTCATTAAATTTGACAAAATTTAATATATTTGCTAATATCTATATGTTTTCGTGGTGGTAATAAATTGCAACACTTTTGTAATAATTGGAAGTGGGCATAGCCATCAACAAAAATGTAAAAGAGGATAGCAAGGTATGAACAAGGCAATGAAGTTATCCTTTTGGGGAGCAAGGCTCGTATTTATCTTAGGTCTTGTAAGTGTTTTATTTATTTCCCAAGGGTTAACGGTAAAAGCTAGAGGCAACGATACTATCACAACTGTTGCAGCTGGAATTTCCAACGTAATCAGTCCTATTTCACCTCTTGGCATGGATGCTAACGCAGCAGAAGTTAAAGCAGCTGAGAGCATCGACAAGTCATCATCTGCAAGCAGCAGCTCACAGCCTGAGGCTACAGAATCAAGACTCGTAATGGCCAATGTATCAAGGGCAATGAATGTTAGAGAAGAGCCCAGTGAAGAGGCAAACAAGGTCGGAGTTCTTTACAAGGATTGCGGCGGTAAGATTTTAGAGAGAAGAGATGGATGGACCAAGCTTCAGTCAGGAGACCTGATTGGATGGGCCAAGGATCAGTATCTTCTTTTTGATGAGGACGCTACAGCGCTTGCTGCTGACGTTGGCAAACAAATAGTTACAAGCCAGTGCAGTGCTCTCAATGTTAGAGCAGAGGCATCTGATAAGGCAGAGGTTTTAGGTGTACTTACAGAGAAGACCTTTGTAGATATGATCGAGGATCTGGGCAATGGCTGGATCAGTGTGGATTACGATGACCAGACAGGGTATGTTCAGTCTGATTATGTAACCACTGAATTCAAGATCGACCAGGGAGAGACAATCGCGGCGATCAAGATTCGAGAGGAAGAGGCCAAGAAGAAGGCACTTACTCAGAACCGCGGAAGAGTCAGTGCAGACGCTGATGAGGTCAAGCTCCTTGCAGCTCTTATCCAGTGTGAGGCTGGTAATCAGCCATATGAAGGACGAGTTGCGGTTGGTGCAGTTGTTCTTAACAGAGTAAAGTCTGGAGCTTATCCAAACACAATTTACAATGTTATTTATGCATCTGGCCAGTTTACTCCTGCGCTTAACGGTAAGGTTGCCCGCGTTTATGACAGCGGCAAGATTTCAGATATGAATTACCAGGCAGCACAGGCAGCAATCAACGGTGAGACTACAGTTGGAGCAGCGCTCCACTTTAGAAGAGCCAACGGACGAGAAGGAATTGTTATTGGTGCCCATGTATTCTGGTAAAACGTGGCAAAGATAAGCTGAATATGTTATTATTTAAGGGACTGCTGTTATTGCGGTCCCTTTTCGTTACTATTTTAGGGCATTTCCAAAGGAGGAGACTATGAATTTATATGGACGTGACTTGCTGAAATTACTAGACTATACACCAGAAGAAATCCTGTACCTTGTTGACCTTGCAGCTAAGCTTAAGGACAAGAAGAAAAATGGTATTCTTCATGATGAACTCCGAGGCAGAAATATTGCTCTTATTTTTGAAAAAACAAGTACAAGAACAAGATGCTCTTTTGAGGTGGCAGCAAGCGACCTTGGAATGGGCTCCACATACCTTAATCCAAACGATTCACAGATAGGCAAAAAGGAAAGCATTGCTGATACAGCAAGAGTTCTTGCCAGCATGTACGATGGAATTGAGTACAGGGGCTTTGATCAGGAAATTGTTGAGACCATTGCCAAATACAGTAAGGTACCTGTTTGGAACGGCCTTACCAACGAGTTCCATCCTACACAGATGCTTGCAGATATCCTTACCATCAGAGAGCACTTTGGAAAGCTTAAAGGACTTCATCTGGTTTATATGGGTGATGCAAGATATAACACCGGCAATTCCCTGATGGTTGTATGTGCCAAGATGGGAATGCACTTTACCGCTGTTTCCAACAAAAAGTATTTCCCGTCACAGGAGCTTATTAATACCTGTCAGGATATAGCAAAAGAAACCGGCGCAATCATTGATTTTAACGAGGATCCAATCGAAGGCACCAAGGGAGCTGACGTTATCTACACTGATATCTGGGTTTCTATGGGAGAGCCGGACAGCGTATGGGAAGAGCGTATAAAAGACCTTGAACCCTACAGGGTTACAATGGATATTATGAAGAATGCAGGCGACAAGAGCGTGTTCATGCACTGCCTTCCATCCTTCCACGATCTCAACACTGGAATCGGCAAAGAAATCAAAGAAAAATACGGCCTTAATGAAATGGAAGTTACAGATGAAGTATTTGAATCTGACAGATCCATTGTTTTTGAAGAGGCAGAAAACCGCATGCATACCATAAAGGCAGTAATGCTTGCGACACTTAAGAATGAATAACAACATAAACGTAGCAGACAACTTGTGTTTAAACTAAAAAGGATTAGTTTATGTTTAATGGAGAGGACTTAGCAAAGGCGCTAACAACTAAATGGGCAGGGGGAAATCTTGTTTTTTTAGAGGAAACAGGGTCTACTAACGATGACGCCAAAAAGCTGGGGGAGGATGGGGCTCCCCACGGAACTTTGGTAGTTGCAGACCATCAGAATACTGGTAGAGGCTCCAGAGGCAGAGACTGGGAAACTCCATCTGGAACCAATATAGCAATGAGCCTTTTAATAAGGCCAACTGCGCCGCCAGAGAGAATATCCATGCTCACCCTGATTATGGGCTTATCTGTGGCAGAGGGAATCGAGGATGCTCTCATCCTTAAAAACGATGCCAATATCAGCAGGTCTACGCTTGTTGATATCCCAAGAGAACTGATTTCTGAAGTTAAAAGTTACCCACAGATAAAGTGGCCTAACGACATTGTGATCAATGGCAAAAAAATATGCGGCATCCTGACGGAGCTTCATATGAATGACGACAATACCATAAATAACGTGGTCATTGGCGTTGGCATAAACGTAAACATGCAGGATTTCCCGGAGGAGATAAAGGATATAGCCGGATCAATCCTTACAACAACGGGAATTGAGCTCTCAAGAGAAATGGTGGTAGCCTGCTGCATGAGAAGGTTTGAGGAAAACTACGAGAAGTACAACACCTCTTTTGACCTGTCTTTATTGCAGGAGCAGTATGAGATGAGGCTCATAAACAGGCACAAGCTTGTAAAGGTTCTTGACCCCAAGGGAGAATTTGAAGCGATTGCCCATGGTATAAATAAGTATGGTGCGCTTATTGTCTCCGATGAAGAGGGTGAAGAATATGAGATAAACGCCGGAGAGGTTTCTGTAAGGGGACTCTACGGATATACATAATAGGAGGCTGGCAAATGATCCTTGTTATTGATGTTGGAAACACGAATATAACCTGCGGAGTATTTAACGGCGACAAGCTCGTTTCATCTTTTCGCCTGACCACAGGAACAGCGAGAACCTCTGATGAGTACGGCATAGAAATAATGTCTATGCTTTTCATCAATCATGTTGATAAGGATAAAATTGATGGTGTCATGATAGCCAGCGTTGTTCCGAAGGTTATGCATGCCCTTGTAAACTCTATTGTAAAGTACATCGGCAAAAAGCCTTACATAGTAGGCCCTGGTATCAAGACCGGTATCAAGATTGCCACTGATAATCCAAGGGAAGTAGGACCAGACCTAATTGTGGATGCGGTAGCTGGATATGAGATTTACGGTGGTCCTGTGCTTATTATCGATTTCGGAACAGCCACCACCTTTATCATGGTTAATGACAAGGGCGAGCTTTTTACCGGCGTCTTTTCACCTGGCATCAGAATATCTGCCAAGGCATTGTGGCAGGATGCGGCCAAGCTCCCTGAAATCGAGATCAAAAAGCCAAAGAGCATTCTGGCCAAGGAGACAATCTCCAGCATGCAGGCAGGACTTATTTACGGTCAGATTGGTCAGTGCAAATATATCATAAACGAGATGAAAAAAGAGTCCGGCTTCACCGATGCCAAGGTAATTGCAACGGGAGGTCTTGGAAGACTTATTTCCGAAGAAACCGAGGAAATTGATGTTTATGATCCAACGCTGACCCTCACAGGACTTAAGATTCTATATGAGAAAAACAGAAGAAGTAAGCCTCAGCTCAAGGAATTTGACAATGAGGACGCTCCCGAGTAATATGGTTGCACCAAGAAATGTTTTTTAAGGAAATAGGATATGAGCGCAAAAGATTTTGAAGAAGAGTTTAACAAAGAGTTTAATGAGGATATCAAAAGCGAAGACCTCAAAATAGACGAGATGCAAAAGACTAATAAGGGCAGAGTGTTTGAGCAGGCAGCAGGCGGCAGAGTTGTATTGTGCGGAGCCAATGCCTATGAGCAGAAGTACTACTTTAACCCTGTATTCAAGCAGATTCCCGAGAGTATCAAAAAAGAGCTTAATATCATAAGCGTACTCTTTACTCAGGAGGCTGGTGGAATATTTACCATCGTCTTTGAGGAGGACGGCGGAATCAGCATCGAGACCAACGCAGATGAAGAGGACATCACCTACGACGAGATCACGGCAGGTCTTCTTGTCAGTGAAGTCAGAAGAAAGAGACAGGACCTCTTTGAAGCCCTGGGACTCTACTACAGGATTTATGTTCTCCACGAGAATCCAGCGGATATTTTGGATTCGGATAATTGAAACTGAGATAGGAAATCTATGATTTCCGTGATCGAAGTTTGTTCTGGCTCGCATAATGTATGCGAGAGCAGAACTTCATTATGAATTAGGAGTGAAGTTTGGGATACGGTAAGTTACAGATAGGGAACGTAACCCTTGAGAATAATATAATACTTGGACCTATGGCAGGCGTATCAGACCTGCCTTTTCGTCTATTATGCAGGGAAATGGGCGCCGGCCTGGTCTGCATGGAGATGGTAAGCGCCAAGGCAATCACCTACAAGAACAAAAACACGGACATGCTTATGGAAATACATCCTGACGAGCATCCGGTTTCGCTGCAGCTTTTTGGTTCAGAGCCTGAGGTTATGCAGCAGGCAGTTCTTATGATAAAGGATAAGCCCTATGACATCCTTGATGTGAATATGGGATGTCCTGTTCCTAAGGTGGTTGGAAATGGCGAGGGCTCAGCACTTATGAAGAATCCGGCCCTGATAGAAAAAATAGTAAAGGCCCTTACAGAGGTTTCTGACAGGCCTGTTACAGTTAAGATAAGACGAGGCTTTACGGAAAACAGTGTCAATGCTGTTGAGTGTGCTCTTGCAGCTCAGGAAGGCGGCGCGGCAGCAGTTGCGGTTCACGGACGAACCAGAGAACAGTACTATTCCGGCAAGGCAGATTGGGGCATAATAAAAGAGGTAAAAGACGCACTTAAGATTCCTGTTATCGGAAACGGGGATGTGGTAGATGGAGAGAGTGCCAAGAGGATGTTTGAGGAGACCGGCTGCGATGGGGTTATGGTAGCAAGGGCTGCTCAGGGAAATCCTTTTATCTTTAGAGAGATAAAAAGCTTTTTTGAAGAGGGAACAGCGTGTCCTCGTCCTACAAAGGAAGAGATATACGAGACAGTTATAAGACATGCAGATTTGCAGCTTAAGTATAAAGGCGAGTACACAGGAATCAGAGAGATGCGCAAGCATGTTTCATGGTACACCTTTGGAATGCCAGGCAGTGCCAGGTTCAGGAATGAAATAAATCAGATGACTGACATGGATTCATTAAAAGAGGCTTGTGCAAAAGTCATGCTTGGATAATGAGAGTAATCGGGGATTAGGGGAATGAAGGTATTTTTGGTAGAGGACGAATTTGTCGTCCGGGAAGGAATTAAAAACAATATAGACTGGGCAGGTCATGGATATGACTTCTGCGGCGAGGCAGGCGACGGGGAAATAGCCTACTCAATGATCCAGAAGCTCCAGCCGGATATTGTTATCACAGATATTAAGATGCCCTTCATGGATGGCATCACCCTTAGCCGTATGGTTAAGGCAGAGTTTCCATGGATAGAGATAATTCTTTTAACAGGATATGAGGACTTTCAGTATGCAAGAGAGGCTATTAAAATTGGCGTCTCATGCTATCTGTCCAAACCAATAAGCGGGGAAAATCTTCTTAAAGAGGTTGATACAGTTGCTGAGCGCATCTATGAGATGAAGCAGGAAAGAGAAGCTGCAAGGCGCTACGAAGAGGAAATGAAGGAGCGCACGGAGCAGGAAAAGAAAGAACTGTTTAAAAACCTTGTCACAGGAAGTAAGTCTGTCTCTGAGCTTATCAGCAGCGCAAAGAGACTTCACATCGATATTTCCGGAATTCGTTACAACATAATGCTTATAAAGGTGTGGTCCACAAGGCACGATGCCTTTGAATATTCAGGCAGCGTAGTTGAGGCCGAGGACGGCATCAGAATGGTGGCAGAAAATTACGGTGCTATCTGCTTTGACCTTAACATTGAGGGCATGGCTCTTTTGTTCAAGGCAGATGATGACAGTACTTTGGAAGAGAACATCAGAAGCGCCATAAAAGAGCTGGAGAGCATTTTCAGCAACTATCACCATATCAGATACTTTGGCGGGATAGGACAGAGCGTAGAGAGAATGACTGAAGTACCACAGTCATTTGGCTGGGCAAGCAGAGCCTTTGCACATATTTACCTTACTTCCGACAATGGCTTTTTGTACGGATCAGAAGAGACACTCCATTCCTCAAAAGAGGATGTGGTTCTCTCACAGATCGATCCAAAGCACATAGACAGAAGACTTATCAGAGAGTTCCTGCGCCGAGGCGAAGAGTCTGAGGCAGGTTACTTCATGACTGAGTTTATAAAGGGCATGGGAGAAAGCGCCATCAAATCCACAATGCTAAGACAATACGTGGCCATGGATGTGTATTTTTGCGTGGCGGACTTTGTGGAAAACGAGCTGGGCCTTTCCAGAAAGGATCTGGGAGATGGCATGGACACTCCAACTCCGGAGATTCTTGCAGATGAGAAAAAGACTTCGGATTTCCTTGTAAGGATTTTGCAGCAGGGAGTGGAGCTTCGTGAGGAGAACTCCAGCAGCCACTACAAGGATGTTGTAAAGGACGCTCTTTCCTACATTGAAAACCACTACACCGAGGAAGAACTGTCTCTTAACGTTTTGGCAGCTCAGGTCAATATTTCTCCGAATCACTTAAGTGCAGTTTTCAGACAGCAGACAGGACAGCCCTTTATAAAGTATCTGACAGATTTCAGAATGAGCGCAGCAAGGGACCTTCTTGCCACCACCTCCAAAAAGAGCAATGAGATCGGTCTGATGGTTGGCTACAAGGACCCTCACTATTTTTCATATCTTTTCAAAAAGACACAGGGAATGACACCTACACAGTATAGAAACGGAATGCATGTGGAGGCAGAGTGATGGGTAAAAACGGTGCACGAGTAAAACAGAAATCACGTCTTGCTACACAGATAAGAATAACCTATCTGGTGCTTCTTTTACCGAACATCATATTCATGGTGTTTGCCTTTTATAATCTGTGGACTAGTAATGTGCGCTACAACGACATGATAAGCTCCGTAGTGTCTGCCAGTGAGTTCTCGCTGGATTTCAAAGAGGATTTTGACTATCAGACTTATCTATTGATCGTTGGAAATGTTTCACCTGAGGAATCTGTTCTTCCTCAGATGCTTTCAGATGCCCAAAAGGTTGTAGATGGCCTTAAGGATTATACCGGTACTGAGGATAATCAAAGGCGTCTTTTAAGTGCAGAAAAATATCTGAACAATCTTGAGACCTATATCTCAAGAATCCAGGAAAACCTGGAGTACGAAAACAAATACGAAGCAAATATGCTTATTTGGGAAAACGACGTACAGATAGTTACGGCTCTTTTGCAGGAAACCATAAATGAGTATATTTACTACGAAAACAAGCAGCTTCAGATAAACCAGGCCGCCAGCGAGTCCATGTACTTTAGGACAGTGATAATTACGGTGGTCATCTTTGCATTTATCCTGGTCAGCATCATCGTTGTGTCCTATGTGGGACCAATCTGGATCACAAGACCTATCGAGGAACAGGTCAAGCAGGAACAAAAGCAGCTTCGAAAGGCGGAGTTTGAGCTTTTGCAGGCCCAGATAAATCCGCACTTTCTTTACAATACTTTGGATGCCATAGTCTGGTCTGCAGAAGCTGGTAACAACAAGCAGGTTGTGAAGATGGTGGGAAGCTTATCTGACTTTTTCCGCACCTCTCTTAACAAGGGAAAAGAAATTGTAACGATAAAGGAAGAGCTTCAGCACGTAAGGAGCTATTTGGAGATCCAGCAGATACGTTACCAGGATATCCTTAGCTATGATATCGACGTGGATGAAGCAATCTACGACTACAGGATTCCCAAGATTTCCATTCAGCCTATTGTTGAGAATGCTCTTTATCATGGAATCAAGAACAGAAGAGGCGGGGGAACCATCAGGATCACAGGGACTGAAGAAAAAGACAGCATTCTGATCACGGTTTTGGATGATGGAGCGGGAATGACGCCGGAAAGACTTAAGGAAGTCCGCATTGGGCTTGTCTATGGCAGCTCGGACACCAATGTTATTTACGGATTATACAATGTTAACCAGCGTATCATGCTGAATTTTGGCGAAGAATACGGCGTTGGAATCGACTCTGCACCTGAGGCAGGAACTGCAGTTACGATCCGTTTGCCGAAAATCTTAACCGAAATCGTAAAAAATTGAACCATTATAAAAAAACGATAAAAAAATCAAACACATTTAGTTTTTTATTCAATGGCGTTTTTTCTCCAGAAAAATAGAATAATTACATAAGGGAATTATCCCAACAACTTTTATTCATATTTTCTAGGAGGAAGAATGTTATGATTAAGAAAGTATTGTCATTTGTTGTGGCATCTGCCATGGCACTCAGCCTTGTTGCGTGCGGCGCACAGTCAGGCGATTCAGCAAGTGCACCTGCTTCAAAGGGTGGACTTATCAAAGTTGGTATCATCAACAACGATCCTAACGAATCAGGTTATCGTACAGCTAACGATAACGACCTCAAGTCAAAATTCACAAAAGAGAATGGATATGATGCTTCTTTCGCTTACAGCTTAAAGAACGACGAGCAGATTCAGGCAGCTCAGACATTTATCCAGGATGATGTAGATTATCTTCTTCTTTCAGCAGCTGATAAAGCAGGCTGGGAATCAGTTCTTAAAGATGCACAGAATGAAGGCATCAAGGTTATCCTTTTTGACCGTACTAT
>JAEEGL011592336.1_pt1 | contig 16142 bp, 21 predicted proteins | sample 9134231 | NCBI WGS metagenome assembly JAEEGL01 (sample SAMN16246548, study PRJNA631951) | gut metagenome | biome: gut microbiome; feature: rumen; material: fiber-attached | host: Bos | place: Iran: Karaj | collected 2018-10
ATAAAGGCTTGCGGACGATTTCAGGTACCCAAATGTCATATAATCAAAAAGTACCTGTTTTCAGGTACCTGTTTGTCATATAGACCGTTCTTTATCGAAAAGAAATCAGACAGTTCTAGCAAGTGGTTGTTTTTCTTCCGCTATTTGCATAGGTTACGAAAACTTCCTGAAGCGCTTTCTGAGAAAAAATTCAAGCAGTTGACGGAGTGTTCTCGAGTATCTAGATTTACTAAGAAAGAATTTGAGGCCTATCGAAAAGTGTATCACAAAGAATGGGATCATAATGCCATGGTCGATGGCATATTTGAGGACTTCGCGGACGAAATCAACGCGAAGATTGCCGAGAATGTTTCTGATGCCAAGCGTGAAATCGCCAAGAAAATGAAAGCTTTGAAAGAGCCTGTCGAAAAAATCGCAGAAATTACAGGTCTTACCGAAGACGAAGTCAACGCTTTGTAGGTTCCCAATTTTGGAATTGAGAAAAAGAATGCACTAGATCGCTTGCGGGTAAGCAATGCGAATCCAGAACTTTTGAAAACCATGGAGCAGTACATGTTCGACGAAATGCATGCCCCGCATCTTTAGTATCTTTTATTTCGCAAATTAACATTATGCGGCTTTGTTGGCTGCCCCAAGGAAGGTGAAAATGTCGAGTTTAAAGTCTATTTTGAAAACTGTTCAAGAAAAGATCAATCCGCCCAAGGAGCGGAACTCCATCACGGTAGATGATGTTTCGATGGATTTTCCGCTGGTGTTCGATGGCAACGGCAAGATGTATTTTTTCAAGCTGGACCGTTACGTTTATGTCAAGGGTACGCGCTATACCAAGCTCGATAAAAAGAGCCGCCCGTTCTTGCTGACTTGCCGTTTCAGAAGGGGCTTTATGTCCGATGGCGCGTCTGCACCCGAATTTGCAAAAATGTTCGTACCCGATATCAAGAAGGGCGATGATATCTACAATGCAGCCCCGTTCATCCACGATGGTCTTTATATGTACCAGGGCAATATCAATGGCCTCAACATGACTCGCGAAGAATGCGATGATATCCTCCGTGGAATCTGGAGGATCGCTGGCCTGAGCCGCGCTGTTGCCGGAGCTGCCGATGTGGGCGTTCATGTTTTTGCGGGCTCACCGACCCATTGGGGCAACGATTCCAACAACTGCAAGCATCTGTTCGAAGCAAAGTTCGAGTATCGCTAATAAAGTTGTAAAATTTAGTTTAAATAGCTTGTTTTTGTTTTGTTATTGTATATATTCTATAGTAAATATAAATTAAAGAATGAATTTACTATTAAGCTTAACAGAACAATGTAATTTACGTTGTAGCTACTGCTACTATAAATTAAGCCAGGTTGATCGCGAACTTGAAATGAGCGATGAAATACTTGAGGCCTCGATTGCGCTTGGGCTCGAACGGACTATCAAGCTGAAACAGGGCTTTTTCAATATCACTTTTTTTGGAGGGGAACCGCTTTTGCGAATGCCCTCCATTCGTAAAGGTGTGCGTTTGGCCAAGTCGATGGTTAAGGCGCGTCGTGATGAACTTCCTGAAAATTTTGAGCTCCGTTTCGCTGTCAATACAAACGGTACGCTTTTGACGGACGAAATTTTGGAATTCTTTAAGAAGGAAAAATTCCAAATTTACATTTCGCTTGACGGCCCCCAAAGAAAGCATAACATATCTCGCGTTTATGTCAATGGCAAGGGCTGTTTTAAGGATCTTGCTCCTCATTTGCCTAAACTTGCGGAGATGGGCGCTGTTGCGTTGACTGTGGTTACCCGCGAGCATGTGCGCGGTTTGGCGCGTTCGGTCCAGTGGATTTACGATCAGGGCTTTATGAGCATGACGACCTCGGTTGATTTTGACGGCAAGTGGACTGTCGAAGATTTTAACGCGCTGGCTTTGGAATACCAGAAAATGGCTCAGTTCTGGGTGAATGAAATGAGTCGCGGCCATCAGATTTACTTGGGGACGATTCAGGACAAGGTGTCGTATAACATCCTGGGCTTGCGCCAAAAGAATCGTGCATGCCATATTTTTAAAGGTGGTCTTGGAATTGCAGCCAATGGAAACGTGTTCCCTTGCAGCCGCTTTATCACGAGTAATCCCGATGCCAAGTATGTTTTAGGCAGCGTTTTTGACGGTTACCGTCGGTTGTTTTCGGGGCCTGTGGCCAAGGATATATGCCGGTTCTTGAAATACGACAAGCCGGAATGTAAAAATTGCGCAATCCGTTACCGTTGCGCCGCGCATGAATGCGGGTGTACTTCGTTCTATACCACGGGCTCCATTTATGGCGTATCTCCAGAAGTTTGTACTCACGAACGCATCTTGACTGCGATTTGTGACGAAGCCTTGGCAAAACGCATGGCGTCAGGTGTATTTGTTAAACCTCAATAAGGAAGGAAAAAATGGCTAATGAAATAAATGCTAAAACAAAAGCTATGTCTAGGTCAACGGCAAAACGTGACGTCGCGAAGCGCGCCGCAACTCGTCGCCCAGTTGCGACAAGTCGTATTGCTAGCAGAATTCGATTCGACGAAAGATGCGGTATGATTATCGACAGGAAGCTTTGGGAAGAAATTATTAAAGCTCATCCCGATATTATAAACGGTATATATATTGACAAGAACTTGCTTAAAGCAAGTGAAAAGGCGCTCCTCAAGAACAGTGCTAAAGCAGATCTTGCTACTGTTAAAGACCTTTCTGGTGTTTTTGCTATTCAGACCAAGGATGGTTTGATTGAAAAGGCTTCGTTCATTGAAGGCGTTAATGTCGCAAAGATTCAGTCGGCCATTGAAGTCAAGCCGGTGCTTGAAGCTAAGCCGGGTCTTACTAAGGCTGGTGCAACGCTTAAGGCCACTGCGGCCAAAAAAGTCGCCGCAAAGAAGAAGTAATTTTTTTATTGTTGAATGTTCGATGCTCAACCTTTAACGGGTTGGGCATTTTTTTATGAAAATTTTCAGATAAATGGTGAATAAATGCTTTTAATTTTCTTATTTTAATGGATAAGAAGGAATTTTGGTATGAGAAAATTTGATTTTGCAAAAATGTCCAGCTTCAAGAGCGTCTTGTTGTTGCTAGTTGGTGGACTTCTTTTAAATATTATCCCCGCAAAACTTGCTATTGCCTGTGGTTTGCCGCTGTTCCTGGACTGTACGGGAACAGTGCTTACGGCGATGGTTGGCGGGTATTTACCGGCCATTGTTGTCGGATTCATGTTGAACGCCATTAACGGCATGTCGGACCCCGTTACCACGTACTATGGTGTCTTGAGTATTTTGATTGCCGTCGGTGCGGCGCTTTTTTATAAAAAGGGATTTTTCAAGAGCGCCTTGCGCTTGCTTGTGGTCATCTTTACGTTTGCCATTATCGGCGGCGGCTTGGGTTCCGTTTTTACCTATTTCTTGTTTGGCTTTAATTTTGGCGAGGGAATCTCTGCTCCGATTGCAATTGCTTTCCATGATGTCATGGGATTTAGCTTGTTCAAATCGCAGTTCCTTGCCGATATTGTCATTGATATTTTTGACAAGGCGATAATAGTTGTACTGGCTGTCTTCTTGTTCCGCTTTATTCCCCAATCATTCCGGGATAAAATGAATAAAGTCTTTTTGCGCAAGGCCCCCTCTAGTAACGGGTTTGGAAGTGCGATGGTTAGCAATTCCTTATTGCGCAAAGTCATTATCGTGATGATTATTACCGAGGTGCTTTTGGGAACTTTGGCCAGCGCTATTGGTTTTTACTTGTATCATGAAAAATCAATCCGTAACTTTACCGACATCGCTTCTGGTGCGGCGCAGGCGGCAACCGTGGCGGTCAATGCCGAAAAAATTGATGATTATATAGAACATGGTTATGCGGCTGAAGGTTATGAGCATACAAAATGGGTGCTGGAGCGCATCCGTGAAAGTTTCTCGCAAACAAAATTCCTTTATGTCTATAAGTTCATGGAAGACAGCGTTACGGTCGTATTTGATCTTGATGCAGAAGGAATTCCAGGTGTAGAGCCCGGCAAAAAAATAAAATTCGATCCATCGTATAAGCCTTATTTGCCAAAGCTCTTGGCTGGCGAAGAAATCGAGCCGATTATTTCAAATGATATTTATGGTTGGCTCTTTATGGTCTATAAGCCCATCAAAAATTCAGCAGGGAAGACCGTTGCGTATGTGGGTGTAGATATTGCGATGGCAACCATCAAGACAGACGAGGCCGTGTTCTTTATCAAGCTCCTGTCGCTATTCTTTGGGCTTTCCATTTTGATTATTTGCGTTGTGATCGAACTTGTGAAACGCCGTGTCGTGGCACCGCTGAACGATATGTCTTTGGCAGTGTTCCAAATTGCGACGAATACGATGCTTGCCAGCGAACTCGACGATGAAAACATGAATCTTAATAAAATTAAGAAATCCGTTGACAAGTTGGTGAACTTGAAAATATGCAATCACGATGAAATCGGAAAGTTATACGAAGACGTGAGCACCATGTCCCGCGATACGTACAACTTTATGTGGAAAGTGCAGGCGCAAAGCCAGCGCATCCAGCGCATGCAAGAAGTCATCATTATGGAATTTGCAGAAATGGTCGAAGCTCGCGACAAGAGCACCGGCGACCACATCAAGAAAACGGCAGAATATGTCGAGGCGATAGCAATCCAGCTTCGCATTGAAGGCAAATTCAAGGATGTTCTCACCAATGCTTACATCCACAAGCTAAAACGCGCAGCCCCGCTCCACGATATCGGTAAAATTGCCGTCTCGGATTTGATCCTGAACAAGAACGGCAAACTCACTGATGAAGAATTTGTCATCATGAAAAATCATACCGTCGAGGGCGGCAAGATTCTTAAGAAAATCGTCGAAGATGCTCAGGGTGCATTCGATGCCGACTACTTGAATGAGTCGATTGAAATGGCGTGTTACCATCACGAAAAGTGGGATGGCTCCGGTTACCCGTACCGCCTCAAGGGTGAAGAAATCCCGCTCTCCGCGCGAATCATGGCCGTTGCCGACGTATTCGACGCGCTCATTGCAGAACGCATTTACAAGAAAGGCTTTAGCTACGAGAAGGCTATGGCGATTATTACGGGAGGTGCCGGCACGCACTTTGACCCCGAAATTGTCGAAACGTTCACGCACATCTCGAAAAAGCTTTACGACGAACGAACCGTTATCGATGCGGCCCAAAATGCGGAAAATGCCCAAAATGCGGAAGCCGCAGGGAAAGCGGACGAGAAAGGTGCAAAGACGTAAAATGTTGGGCGAAAATGCCGCGGCTGCATGCGGTGTTGAAACGTAAGTGGCGCAGAAATTTTTATCGCATAAACAAAAGGCTGGCTTTCGCCGGCCTTTGCTGTATAAAATGGAAATCGCCGATTACTTTTTACAAAGGAGTTTTTTCTACAATTTCCGTGTTTTCCATAGGTTCGTCGTCTGTAGCGGATTCTTCATAAGGCTCGTTCTCCGAAATTTCTGTTTTTTTCGGAGATTCGTTTTTCTCATAGGATGGACTTGTAGGTTTCTACAAATTCAGAAATTGAAGACACTTGTTCGTTTTCTCGCATTTCGTTTGACATGGATTCAAATGGAATGCTTTGGTCTGCTTTCGTCGCTTCAAGAAAATAGCCTATCAATTGCGTGGAATCGATTCTTACTGTTACAGTATTTTCGTGAATCTGGGTGCTTGTATTTGTTTGCTGTGAAAATGAATTTTCTGTTGCGTTTTGGAAAATCAAAAATCCACGACCGGAAGACGCTTGCTTTTCGATGGCTCGATATTCTGTCATGATATCTTTTTTTTCTTTTCCGGTGAATTCAAATGTAATTGTAATGTCGCGCGCGATTATCATGGCTACTGGGTAACAAGGGAAAATACATTTTCTCATGTCTTGTAGGCGCTGCTCGGTTACACCATCGTAATTGTCGGAAGCGGGGGATATCATGGCTGTTCCGAGCTTGAACATGTCTCGGGTTAAGGCGAATACGCCCGGATTGAACCATTCTCGCTCAATACCTACTTTTGCAATATTCATCCCGATATGAATTTTGCATGTCTTAAAAAGTTCACTGTTAAAAATGCTGGAACTGCTTTTTTGTGTGGATACGCTATTAAATAAGTAGTTTGCTCCTTGCCTGTATGTGCTATTGGATACCGTATATTCTGTTTGCTTTTCAATAGATTCCATGTCGGAATCTATAACAATGTTGGTGAATCCTTGAGGGACTACAGATGTGGGCAAAGGCACATTTTTCGTATTTGATTCGATACAAGAAGAAAGCGATAACTGTTTTTGGAGCTCGCTTATTTTCTCGTTAAAAACCTCAATTTGTTTTGTTATTGGATCAAGGTAACTTTGGATATTTTCGAGATTTTGTTCTTTAATCTCTGATCTGATAGCTTCTTCTAATTTTTTTATAGCCGTTATGTATCTGTTTCGCTGGTTGATATTTGTTCGGATATCTCTATTGATTCTTACAGCGAGTTGCGCGTTGTCCATCTTGCTTTGTTCCTGCAAACGTGCGTTTTGAGCAAGTCGTTGCACTAGTTGCATTGATACACTACGCTTTAAGAATGGTTGAATGTCGGCAAATGGAGATTTAACTACATAATCCCTTGCGTTTTCGCCATATACGCTTGCTACTTTGGTAAGCGCTTTTTCCATTTGTTTTTTTACGGTGTCAACTCTTTTGAGTAGAGGCGTAATTTTGCTATTTGTAATCAACGCTGCAATGTCTTCTATGTAGGAATACAGTTGCATTCTTCGAATGGAATAAGTCTGGATATCTGATGCGATGGCTTCTGTACTTTTTGCCATGTCGGTCGGTGTAAATGATGTCCCTAGCATCTCAAACCAGTTTGGTGGATTGAATCGCACTGGATATACGTACGAACCATTCGGTGTCAACTTTCTGACTCCGTTTAAAGCTTGCCTAGCTTCTTGCAGTTCCGCTCCAGTTCCGCTGTCCAGAACCCCTTCGAGAATCTTCATATCGGTAGGGGATAGAATCGATAATATTTTTGCCTTTTTTTCGTTAATGATATTGAGATGTTTTTCTGCTTCGCTTTCGTACCATTCTAGATAAGCGCTTTTTTTTCATATGCAAATATTGAATGGTGCTTCGGCTCCTTTATTTGCGCAAAAATTCTTGCCAGATGTGAAAGTTGGTGATGACGTTTACAATGCGGCCCCTTTCATTCACGATGGCTTGTACATGTGGAAGGGGCGTATCGATGGTATTCGATTGAAACGTGAAGAATGCGACGATATCCTTCGTGGAATCTGGAGGTGTAGCGGAGTTGGGCGTGTTGTTGCAGGCGTTGCTGATGTTGGAATTCAGTTGTTCGCAGGGTCGGAAATGCATTGGGGTGATGATACACTTAATTGTAAGCATTGTTTTGAAATCTCTATGAGGTATGTATAGTTGAAACGATAAATTCTGTTTTTGTGCGAATCTTGTGTAACCTGCATTCCGTTGTGCAGGTTTTTTGTTTGCTGTAAAATTCTGTCTGTTATCAAATAGCAGTTTGTTCCTAATTGTAAATTAAATTTTTACCGTTATGTGAATAATTTGATATTATATTATTAACAATTAGGAAGGATAAGTGAATTTAGAATTAAGCATAACAGAACAGTGTAATCTTCGGTGTGATTATTGTTATTACAGGGATAGTCATGCCGCTCGTAAGGCTGTTATGTCTGAAGAGGTGATGGAAAAGGCTGTTTCTCTTGCATTCCAGAGAACTGTTGAATTAAACCACTCGTTTTTGAATATAACGTTTTTTGGTGGCGAACCTCTTTTACGAATGGACTTTGTCCGTGCAACCGTGCTTTTTGCAAGAACAGCGGCTAGATTGCGCAAAAAAGATTTGCCAAAAGATTTCAAGCTGAACTTTACCGTCAATACGAATGGAACTTTATTGACTGACGATATCATCAGTTATTTAAAGAGAGAAAAATTTTCTGTAGCCCTGTCTCTTGATGGCCCAAGGAACAAACAGGATTTGTCTCGAAAAACTATTGATGGACGGGGGAGCTTTAATTACATAGCTCCGTATATTCCTGCTTTAGTTGAAATGAATGCTGCTGTTTTGATGGTGATAACACCAAGGCATGTGAAGGGCTTTTCTGATGCGGTAAAGTGGGTGTTTAAGCAAGGTTTTACAAGTGTGGGCTCATCGCCTGATTTTGACGGAAAATGGACCGCAGCTGATTTTGATGCGCTGACATTGGAATATGAAAAACTGGCTCGGTTCTGGTACACTTCGAAATTGCAGGACCGCAAATTTTATCTAAGTACAATTCAAGATAAAATTTCAATGGCGCTTCTTGATCGACGTCAGAAAGACTATACGTGTTTTATTTCGTCGGACGCTATTGTTGTGGCGACGAATGGAAATGTATTCCCGTGTTCTCGCTTTATATCAAGTAAGAAAAATGCTCCGTATGTCATGGGAAATGTTCTTGATGAACAGAGCGGTGTATATAAACGGATGTTACCAAAGACGATTAGTGATTTTATAAGGAAAGACAAAAAGGAATGTAATGGTTGCGCAATCCGTTACCGTTGCTTAGCGCATGAATGTGGTTGCACATCTTTCTATACGACTGGCCGTTTGCAAGGCGTTTCTGGTGAAGTTTGTGCTCACGAAAGAATTCTCTGTGCAATTTGCGATGAGTATGCTTTAAAACTGAGCAATAAAATTCAAGTAGAAAATTTACTATAACATTATAAACCCTAAACAAAGAGGATAAAATGCCTACAAAAAAAACTCCTGTAAAAATCCAAAATGTAAAAACGAAGAAGAAGGCTTCGGCAGCTGAAGAAAAAATGAAAAAAAAGGCCGATGACGCTCTTCGTAAGGAAAAGATCAAGGCTGCAAGAGAAATTGCTGCTATCAAGACCCTTATGAAAAAGCTTGATGATAGAATTGCTCAAGCAGCGATTCGCATTCCGCCGCAGATTATCGGTATTCCTGTTTGGCCGGATTTCAGAAATAGTCATAAGCAATTCAGAGCCGAATATACAAAGGCTTTCAAGGCTATTGACAAGAGCCTCAAGTAGTAGATTTAGGCGCTTTTGCGCTTAAAGAATCCTTTTGAGGATTGTTATTTGTTGATAAGGCGTCCGCTACCGTGAAAGCGATGGCGGGCGTTCTTTTTTACAGAATTTGGTGTTCCGCTTGATGAATTCCGAATTTTTTTCTATATTCGCATGCGCTAATGAGCCTGGTTAGTTCAGATGGATAGAACGAGTCCCTCCTAAGGATTAAACTCGCGTTCGACTCGCGAACCGGGTATAGCAGAAGAGCCCCCTTTTTAGGGAGCTCTTTTCTTATAGATTTGCAGTGCGCTGTTCGGCGCGTTTCTCATTCTTGCTGCGGTGGAAATGTGCGCTTGTTGCGGTTATTCCCTTGGCGGCGTTGGTCGTTGGCCGGCAGCACCTTTGGGCAGTACCAGCTTTATGATTATCGGTACGAACAGCATTATCAGCACTTGTGCGACGACAAGGCAAATGACTTGCGAATGGATGAACATCGGCAAGAATGGTGGTTTGTGTCCAGCGGGCATCAATACGAAGTAAACGAACGTGACCATCGCCGTTGTAATGAGCGGCGTGTAAATCAAGTTCGAGGCGAGCGATTCAATGAAATGAACTTTTGGTGTGCGCGGTTGCAAGTGGAACTTGCGGGCGAGGGCTGCATTTACTTTGGGTATTGGTACAATCAGGCCAATTGCAAAGCTGATGACAAAACTCAATGCGAAGCATTCGACAAACCCGATGACAGATGCTATCATGGGCATCTCTGGTGGATGTTCCGCCATCAGGTTTCCTGTGAGCGAAAGTGAAAAACTCATCAAAAGCGCCATGATGAAAGCAATTTTCAAACCGATCTTTTTCATTTGCTTTTCGATTTCGGCCGAACGGATATTTTGTTGTTCCATATGAATCTCCATACACTTTTTTAGTGTTTTAATAATATATCATAATTTTGGCTATAATCTTCAACTTTTAAGTAGAAATGTAAAGAAAAATATATGCGGATCGTGCGAATTTCATTAATTATTGTAATTTATAGAGTGTGAATATTGAAGGAGATTTTTATGGATAATGAATTGAAGTTGTTGATCGGCGATGACGAGAAAATTATATATGCGGGTAAGCCCAACAAAAAATGCTTCATCTTCGAAAGTATTTTCAATCCGCTGCTCCCGTTTGCGCTGATTTGGGGCCTTTTCGATTTTTTCTTTATCGGGGCTGCGTTCACATCGGACAAAGCGAACGAGGCGAAATTTTTTATCGTTCCGTTTATGTTGCTCCACATGATGCCGGTCTGGATTTACTTGGCTGGTGCGCTGTTGTCATTTAGACGTTATCAGAATACAAGTTATGTTGTTACGGATAAGGCGATTTATGCCTCGGGAGGCGTGTTTAGCCGCACGTACAAGTCAAAACCGTTCACGGAGCTTTCACATGTGGATTTGCATCGAGGCATTTTTGACCAGTGGTTTGGCGTGGGCGATATCATCACGACCTCGGCTCAGGCAAATCCTGCTACGATGAATGGGCGGAGAACATCCACCAACGCGGGCATTTCCATAGACAGCATTGCCAATTACGCGGAAGTGTACCAAATCGTGAAAAAGTTGCAGCAGGATATCTACACCGATGTGATGTACCCGAATGACCTGCGCCCCAAGGGAAATCACGGATACAATACAAAGTATCGCGGATAATAATTTGAATAGTTACGGAATGGGTTGATCCGCTGATCAAGTTCTAGAAAATTTTTTTCATGCGGGTGCAGTCAAAGACGCCCCAGCGGTGTGGTTTGTCGCCTGTATGCTTGTATCCAAGCTTCTCGTAAAAGCCTGTGGCTTCCAAGCGGCTGTCGATGATAATCTGTTTGTAACCGCATTCTTGAATCCACCTTTCGGCTTCGCGGACCGCCATGGCACCGAGTTTTTTTCCGCGGTATTCCGGCATGACAACTACGCGCCCAATCGTTGCTGTATCTGCGTCAATTTCGTAGAATCTGCACGTAGCAACAGGGTATTCGTCATCCAGCAAAACAATGAACTTTGTACCGTCGCAATCGTGCTCGTCGAATTCGTCTCGGAGCGAAATGTGATATGCTCGATTCATTGCTTGGATGCGTACGCTGTACGCACCCGCACGTTGCCATTCTTCTGTTGCTCGGAGTACTTTGATATCCATTGAAATACCTTTGCGGTTTACGATGGCCTCAAAAATAGATTAATCAAGCTTGTTGAAGAAAATCTCGCCGCCTTGTTGGACGATTGTGATGGTGTGCGTTCCTTTATTGCCCATGTCGTTGTAATGGACTCGGTATTTGTTTTTTCCAATGGGTTCGATTTTTTCGATTTCGCGAATGTCTTCGCCATCCTGAGCGTCGCTGCGGAATTTCCAGACCGCGTAGCCGCCACCGTCGCTGTATTCGCTGTCGTAATCCTTTCGGAGTTTTTTCGCTAAGGCCTTTGTGCAATATTTTGCAATGACGGAATCGTTCGGAAACTCGTTTCCGAAAATATGTCTGCTGTAGAACGTCTGGATTTTGTCGAAAACTTTTGCATCAAATGTGTTGCCGATGCTTGAAGAAGATGCCGTAGCACTCGATGAAATTTCGATTGAGCTAGAAGATGACTCTGCTACACTTTCGGATGACGAAGTCTCGACAGTCGAAACTGCCGCTGCTGCAGAACTGCTTGGTTCTTGCAGTTCAATGGCTTGCATGTCATCGACTGATTTCTGTTGCTGTTGCGCCTGCTTGTCGCTACAAGAAAAGGCAGTTGCAGCCGCTAGTAAAATTAAAGATTTTTTCATGGGTGTCATTTGATTTATTTCTCCTTGCAAATTAAAGATTGTTGGATGTTGACTGTTCTATTTTATCCCTAAACCAGTAAATTGCATTGATTGCTATAAAAAAGTGAAGGGCTGTTGTGATCAATATGAAAATTGCTTCAAAACGACCGCCTAAAAAGCAAAGAAAACTGAGCAAGAAAAGTATTCCCGAGCAAGCAATACCGAATCCAAGGGGAATGGTTGCAATCCGCTTGGCCACATTGGTACTTAGATTTCTTTTGAAAAGGAATATATTCAGCAGACTCAAAGGGATGGCGAGCAGTCCTGCATATGAAATGAGGAAAAGTATTAGGACTATGTAGTCTTCGGATTTGTGCGAATATTCTGCAAATCCGAAAGTGCCTGCCACGAGAATGAAGGGCATGAACATGCAAAAAAGCATCCAGCCTAGTATGTGCATTGTCTTTAAATTACTCATGACAAATCTCTGGACGTGCTTGTGTTTCTTCTTGTCTCATGGCATTGGAGCAAAATGTTGAACTTGATTATTCACAACCTGCTCTCTTTTTTAGATTGTCACGGTCGGATTTGCACGATGTTGCCATGATTTCGCATACTTCGTTCTTCCTGTTGTCGCGGAACAATTGGTACGCGTAAATGCAGGCCGCTTTTTCGTTGCCCGCTTCAATTTCGCTCTTGAACAAATTATCTGCTTCTGCCAATTTTTCGCTATTGTTTTCGGCCTTAGCAATTTCTCGAAGAGTTATGGCGTATTCTGGATTCAGTATTTTTGTGTCGCCGCCGAGACTGAATGCCTTTTCATAATAGTGCTTGCTTGATTCAATTTTTTCCTGTTTTCCTTCGGTTACAGCAAATCCCCAATAGACTTCCCATCGGGTCGAATCGATGAGCCATGCTTGGTTAAATCGCTTGACGGCGGAGAGAATGTCTCCGCGTTGTATAAATGCCCATCCGGCGTTAATCATTTGGTCTGCTGCGTCAGGGTGCTTTTGTGCAATGGCCAAAAATTCCTGGTCGGCTTTTTCCTGTTCCGGTGATTTCGGCTGATGACCGTATTCGGGCACTTCGTTGAGGATTGGTTGACGTGGCCCCGATGCACATCCGCCCAGAATGAAAAGTGCTAAAAAGAAAAGAGTTGCAAAACGTTTCATAACCATCTCCTTCAATGGAATTTTGTTAAAAATATACTTTTTTTTGAACAAGTTACTCTAATGAGCTATGGATCAATGCTTATCGGCGTTCCGTCTTTGACGGCGTCGTAAATTTCTTCGATTTCGTCGTTAGTGACGGCGATGCAACCGGCGGTCCAGTCTTTCCATTTGTGCCAAAACTTAAAAAGAAACGCCGGAACTTTGTTCGGGTAGCCGTGGATCATGATATCGCCACCGGGCTCGTAATTGCCTTCTTTCGCGGCCTTGATTTGCTCCGCGTTCGGGTACGAAACTTTCAGCGATAGATGAAAAGCGCTTTTGGGGTTGTGAAGCACGATGGTGTAGTCGCCTTCGGGTGTCTTGTTGTCGCCGGACTTGACCTTCGCTCCCACGGGATTCTTGCCAAGCGAAATCCTGTACGTCTTGACGATATTCTCGCCGTTGCGCAAGTGCATTTGGCGTTTCGCCTTTTCTACGAGAATGTTGTCAATGGGTGAGGTGAACATGGCTTTTGGGGATTCCGTTTCTGAAGTGCAAGAAATAAATAGGAATGATGTTAGAAGTAAAAGAAAAAATGTTTTCTTTGGCGTAGTTTTAAGGAGCTTGTTCATCTATTGTTCGTGTGCAATCAAGGGTTGCTTTTATGGAATTTTAACATTTCCATGTTGATAAATCGCGAAATCATTTCCCTGTAAAGAGCTTCGACCATGTCGGGATTGGCGCCGTAGAGTTCGGCTTTTTCGCATACCTTTTGGATGACTTTTTCCACACGCGAAGTGTCTCTTACGCCTTCTTCGTTTTTTTTGAATTTAGAGGCCTGCGCGACGAAGCCACCACGTTCGGCAATGAGTTTAATAATCGCATCGTCGATGCGGTCGATGTTTGAACGAACTTCTTCTAGGCTTTTGCAAATCATAGATTATAATATACTTTATTTGTTTATGGCGTATCCGTGAGTTGTCGTGAAATCTTATTTTTCTGACGTCAGAAAAACGCTCTAATTGGGTAGCTATTGAGGTAAAGAGGATGCTGTGAAAATGCGCTTTATTAGTAAGGATGTGTAGGGAACCGATTGGCTCTCATTCGGTCCCATCGGAACTTTTCGCCCTGAAGCCGAAACCAAAGTTTGTCTCCTCAGCTTCCACTGTCTCCAGCTTCAGCCCCTTTTCTTGGAGGCCCTCGACCTCGTCCATGGTGGCTTTCACACACCTGTCCCATTGAACCTTGCCGTTCTCGATTACAAGTGGCGATTCATACATATAAGTTTTTTTTGAATATACCTTTATTTATGAGGGTTCGTGTGCGCTATGTAAAATTTTTTCTCACCTCTTGCCAAATAATTAAAACTTAGGTACAATTACTGCATCCCCGAACGCATCTCGTCTAAGAAAGGCGAGGTGCGTTTTTCGTTAAATAGGCTATAGCTCTGTTTTGAAAAACGCCTCTAAAAAACAACCGGCCGCAAATGCGACCATAACAACAGAGGCTATATGAAATCTAAAGAAATAAAGGAACTCTTTAATAAGTTTGAACAAATTGCGTGCGAATATGACGGCGTTGAATGCTGGAGCGCTCGCGAACTCGCTATTCTGCTCGGGTATGGCAAATGGGAAAATTTTCAAAAGGTCGTTGATAAGGCGAAAGAGGCTTGCGAAAATGCGGGAGCATCTGTGGACGATCATTTTCCTGACGTCAGGAAAATGATAACTCTTGCAAAGGGTGCTGTACGTGAGGTTGCTGATTATATGCTCACTCGCTATGCCTGTTATTTGATTGCGCAGAATGGTGATTCCCGTAAGCCGGAGATTTCTTTTGCTCAAAATTACTTTGCAGTTCAGACTCGTGTTGCAGAAATTGTAGAAACTCGTATTCATGAACTTGAACGTGTTCAAGCTCGTGCAAAACTTGCACAGACAGAAAAGATTCTTTCCGGAGTCTTGTTTGAACGCGGCGTAGATAGCAAGGGGTTCGCTATTATTCGTTCGAAGGGTGATCAAGCTTTGTTCAATATTGATACGAATTTGCTTAAGCGCAAGTATAATGTTCCTGCAAGTCGTCCGTTGGCAGATTTTTTACCGACGGTCAGTATCAAGGCCAAGGACCTTGCTGCTGAAATGACGTCTGTCAAAACACAAACCAAAAATCTTTTCGGACAAAAGAAAATTGAAAAGGAACATGTGGACAACAATCGTGCCGTCCGTAAGATGTTGCTTGATCGTGGTATCGTTCCTGAAAAGTTGCCGGCAGGTGAGGATGTCAAAAAGGTTGAAAGACGATTGAAAAAGGGTGTTGAAGTGAATGGGGGCCGATAATGAGTCGCAGTTACAAGAAACCGTTTGTGAAAATGGCAAAGGATGTTGAATTTCAGAAAATGGCGAATCGAGAGTTTCGTCGTAAGGCAAAAAATGTCCTGCGGGGGTCCGCCGATCCCGAACGCCACATGCCGGAAAAGAACCGCAAAGAAGGGGATTGTTGGGGGTGGCCGTCCGAAGGTGTCAAACTGCCTATTTCCGACCCGAAGGGCATTAGGAAATAGCGAAAATCGCTCGAAAAAGCCAAATGATTTACATTTGTTATGTCGCATAAAAAAAGGAAAGTATAATGTTGTCTTTTAAAGAACATGCGAAAAAGTTCAATCTCGACGAAGAGGAGCAAGAACTCCTTGCCGATTTCGAGGCGAGCCATGCTGGCAAGCCACAGATTACCGAAGAACGCAGGAAAGAACTCGCTTCGTTGGCAAATGCGTCCTCGATGGAAGGAATAATGCTAAATACCATGCAGCGGCTTTCTGCCGATGCGGCTCGTGCCGGCGGTTCTGAAATGTCTTTGGACGAAATCAATGCCGAAATTGACGCGGCAAGGAATGGTCGATGAAGCGATATTCTAAGGCTTGATGGTTATTGGAGTGCCGTCCTTGACGGCGGCGTAGATTTCTTCGATTTCGTCGTTCGTGACGGCGATGCAGCCGGCAGTCCAGTCTTTCCACTTGTGCCAAAATTTAAAGAGAAATGCAGGAATCTTGTTCGGGAAGCCATGAATCATGATGTCGCCGCCGGGCTCGTAATCGCCTTCTTTCGCGACCTTGATTTGTTCCGCGTTCGGGGACGAAATCCTCAGCGATAAATGAAACTTGCTTTTGGGGTTGTGAC
>JAEEGL012468107.1_pt1 | contig 16142 bp, 13 predicted proteins | sample 9134231 | NCBI WGS metagenome assembly JAEEGL01 (sample SAMN16246548, study PRJNA631951) | gut metagenome | biome: gut microbiome; feature: rumen; material: fiber-attached | host: Bos | place: Iran: Karaj | collected 2018-10
AAAAGAGTCTCGGAAGTAGGACGTACACAGTATCTCTCGGAAAGCTCCTCAAGACCGCCATGAGTTACCCATGCGACCTCAGGCGCAAAGCCCTCAACGTGGTCCTTCTCCTTCTGAAGAAGAGACTCAGGAATAAACATAGGAAGGTAAGCGTTCTGAACGCCTGTCTCCTTGAATCTTGCATCCAGGTGCTTTTGAATGAGCTCCCAGATTGCGTAGCCTGCAGGCTTGATTACCATGCAGCCCTTGATGTTTGAGTAGCTTACAAGGTCCGCTTTGATACATACGTCGGTGTACCATTGTGTGAAATCCTCATCCATGGATGTGATCTCTGATACGAGTTTTTTGTTGTCAGCCATGTTTTTCTCCTTTTTTCCAAAAATTATTGAGTTACCGGGAAATGAAGAAAGAATAAAAATAGAGCCTTCAGATCCCTTAACAGGGACCGAAGGCTCGGCGGTACCACCCTATTTAAACTGTCCTCCGAATATTCAAGACAGTTTCACTCAATTTGGCCCTTAACGCGGGATACGCTGTATTTAGGCTCTTTAATGAAAGGTTTGTCATAAGAGCTTTCACACAGGACTCCAAGGCAGGTTCGCTGTTTCGTCATAAGAGCCTTACACCAAACGGCTCTCTCTCTGGGATGCTTACGCAGTTACTAGTCCTCTTCAACGTCTATTTTATTATGACCAATTTTATGAGCATTACAGTTTATTGTCAAGTATCAACCGGAGATTGTTACTCCGCCTACCAGAATGCTGGGAATAGCCATCTGGCCGTTGCAGAGCTGCTCCTTGGAAATAGATTTGATATTGTTGACCATGTCAAAAATGTTGGTGCTTATCATGGTTTCGATGACAGCGCCCTTCACCTGACCATCCTCAACATAGAAAGCATTCTTGGCAACACCTGAGAGTTCTCCGCTTGCTCCGGGTGTTCCGCAGGATACGCTGCCTACGATAAGGCCCTTCTTGATACCTTTTACCATGTCCTCATAGGAAGTGTCGCCCGGATCAACTACAGGATAGAAGTCTGAGCAGCAGGCTCTTTCTACACCGCACTTTTTGGAACCATAGAGGCTTGCAGCAAAGGATTTTAGAACACCCTTGTCGATCAGGGTACCATTTTCTGATCTGAAGCCATCATCTGTATGTACCTCATGAGCTATGATCCTCTCATCCCATGGCTTTGAGTGGATGGAAAGAAGAGGAGAAGCTACCTGCTGACCAAGCTTGTCGATCCATTTGCTGGTCTTGTTGATGAGCGAATGGTCAAGAAGCGCGTTGTAGAGAACAAAGCCAAGGAGCTGATAAGCACAGCCCGGAGTAAGGATCACATCGCCCTCAAACTTATCACCCAGCTTGATAGGATTAAGTGAGTTCTCTGCATCGCGAAGTTCTTTTCTTATGTCAGCCAGGTTGATGAGCCTGTCATCAAGGCTATCAAAAACAGCCCAGGAAAGGTTGATTCCTGTGGAAGCATCAGCATCATTTCCTGCATATTCCATAACTACCTGATAGTAGCCTGACTCAGTTTCATCACAGGTTCCGTTGGTGTTGATAAAAATCTCATTGCTGTGGATGTATTTGACATACATCTCAACAAGTTTGATCTTTTTATATTCTCTGGCAATATCCTCTGCCAGTTCCTTTGTCCTCTCCATGAGCTTTTCAATATCAGGCTCAAGAACGCCTTGTTTAAAGCTTTCAGGAGCAAGGCCGGGAGCTATGTCAAAGCACTCGTCGGGACTTCCGGATTCTGCGGAAGCTATAGCCTCATCGATTGCAGCTTCCACAGTTTCTTTTGTAAAGGTGTTGATGTGTTTCGTGCCTTTCTTCTGATCCTTGATGACCTTGATCTGAAGATCGTTATCAAAAAGTGTCCTGAAAAGAGTGAACTTGCCGTCCTTCATGCTGATCTCGCGCTGCTCTGACTCGGAGATGGAAAAATCGGCCTTGATATTGCCTTTTGTCTTAATATATTCGGTAATGATCTTTGAAATTTCTCTATAGTCTGCCATTTATCTACCTCCGATCGAAATCTTGCACTTGATAGCCGGGCCACCCATTGCAACAGGCATGGGCTGCTTTTTGCCGCAGGTTCCGCACGAAGCCCAGATGACAGTGTCTGAGACCATATCAACAGTCTTTAGCATGTCAAAGGCAACACCTGAAACAGTGGTGTCAAGGATTGCTCTGCCAAGCTTACCGTTCTTGATCTCGTAGCCAAAGTTAATGCCGAACATAAACTCACCGGTAAGGTCAGCCTGTCCGTTTCCAGTGCAAAGAAGATAGTATCCATCGTCAACGGAAGCGATCATATCTTCAAGCTTGTCTTTTCCGGGAAGAACAGCGGTATTTCTCATTCTGATAAGAGGCTCATCTGAGAAAATATAGCCTCTTGCATTTCCACAGGGGTCTACTCCGTAAGCTTTTGCACTTTCTCTGTCGTGCATGTATCCCTTAAGGATTCCGTTTTCAATAAGCATTGCATCCTTCGCGATAACTCCCTCATCATCGATGTAAACAGGAAGGGGAGCAGTCTCGCCAAAGGCTGTGTGAGCGTAGTCAACAATGCTGATAAGCTCGGAAGAAACCTGCTTTCCAAGGTTGGGGCCAGCTACAGATCCGCCCTGAACAAGGTCGGCTTCTACAGTATGGCCAATTGCCTCGTGGGCGATCATTCCGGCAACGTCAGGGTGAAGAATAACTGTCTTTAAGCCGGCTTCGGCGAATACGCCTTCAGTTTTTTCGGATACTCGTTTGTATAAAAGATCAATCTTTTCATAGAGCGCATCCAAATTGCCGAAGTTGTCTCCTGCATGGCCAAAGCCGCCAAATACCTCAAACAGCTCCTGAGGATTTCCGTTCTTGTCCATTTTGCTAAGCTTTACAATCATGTTGCACCTGGGATAAGCAACATGACCGTCAGCAGCATCGGAGGTTACGATGAGCTTTTCCATGGTGTCCTCTCTGTAAGTGAGGCTGCGGCTAAGAAGATCCGGATAGGTCTTCTCGATATGAGCATCCACCTCCTGACAGAGCTCTACCAGCTTTTTCTGTTCATAGTCGATTATCATTCTTGGTGATGTCAGAAAATCATTCACTAAAGAAGGATAAGCTACTTTTTTGTCAGTGTTGAATTTGTCCAGATATCTGGCGTTTTCTGTTGCAGCCTTTATTACCTTTGCAGCAGCTGCTTCTGAGTAATCAGCTGCGGAGGCAAAGCCGTAGGCTCCGTTACAATATACTCTTGCGCAAACTCCGCGGTCCTCAGACCTTGAATTTGCTACAAGGTTGCCATTCTGGATAGAGATTGTTCTGTACCTGTTTTCCTGACCGCGAAGGACAGTCTGCAGGTCGGTTTCAAAGAGACTTTTTTGTTTTAGTAAGATGTCTTCCAGCATTTATGCTCCTCCAAACATTATATTTCCCCCAAAACCCATTGTAGACAAGGCTTTCGGGAGATGCAAGAATGATGTCAAAATATTCCACATTCTGTTGCGTGTAAGCACTTACATTTGCATATTTTTACTGTATAATGGATTTATCAGTAACACTGATTTGCGGAAATTGATGGTTATTTTTCAAAAAGAAAAGGAGGCCTTCATGGGAGATGGAAGATTTGATCTATTGACCTTTGGTGAGATTATGCTTCGCCTTTCACCGCCTAATTATGAGCGCATGACCAGAGGTGATGTGTTCGACAAGAGGGCAGGAGGCTCCGAGCTTAATGTGGCGTCCGGTGTTGCTCTGCTTGGGCTTCGCACCGGCGTTATATCAAGGCTTCCGCAGAATGCTCTTGGTACCTTTATTAAGAACAGAATTCGATTTGAAGGTGTATCCGATGACTATCTTATCTATGATGAGTCGCCGGAGGCAAGGCTTGGCATCTACTACTATGAGAACGGAGCAGCGCCAAGAAAGCCCTCGATCGTATATGACAGAATGAATTCATCTATCACAAGGATCTCTCTTTCAGAGATTCCGGATAGTGTATATACCTCCACAAGGATGTTCCATACCAGTGGAATATCACTCGCTCTTAACAAGAACACCTGTCAGGTTGTGACAGAGATGATCAAAAGGTTTAAAGAGGGTGGCGCAATGGTGTCCTTCGACTGCAACTACAGAGCGAACCTCTGGAGCGAGGAGGATGCCAGGGCAGCAATAAAAAACATTCTTCCCTATGTTGATATTCTCTTTGTTTCTGAGGAAACCTCCAGGAGAATGATGCAGAAGGAAGGGGAACTCTCAGATATCATGAGAAGCTACACCAGGGACTATCCGGTAAAGATTGTATGCACCACTCAGAGAGAGGTCATCAGTCCCAGGAAGCACAACTTCACATCAACTATTTATGATGCTAAAAAGGATGAGTTCGTTACAGAAAAGCCTTATACGAACATTGATGTTATAGACAGAATCGGTTCCGGAGATGCCTATGTATCAGGCGTTCTCTACGGAATATTGAAATATGATGATGTCAGGAAGGCACTTGCCTACGGAAATGCAACCTCCAGTGTCAAGAACACTATACCTGGAGATCTTCCCGCCAGTGATCTCAAAGAGATTGACAGCATCATAAAGAATCATCAGTCCGATGGCCCAACCAGCGAGCTGAACAGATAAACCAGATGATTTACGTTCGCCATGACGTATTTCCTTAATAAAAACCTCTAAAAAAAGAAAAAGGCCGGTTCCTCCCGGCCTTTTTCACATTAATACGTATATTATCTCTTTTTTGTGTAATGTGACTTTTTGCATTCATACATTCGCTGATCAGCCAGGATGAATACTGAGTGTGTATCGCCTTCTTCGGCTTCGGATCTGTAAGCATAACCATAGGAAACGCTGTGGTTAACCTCCGGGTCTTCTTCGTCCAGCTTGGCAAGTCGCTCATCAAGAGTCTTAAGCCTGTCATCAAGTTCATTTTTGGCTATTTCCTCTATTAAAACCAGGAATTCATCACCGCCGGTTCTGCAACAGAAGCCGATGTCTGAGAAGGTGTCGGAGAGTGCTTTTGCAAAGGACTTAAGAAGCCTGTCTCCTGCGGGATGTCCGGCATTGTCGTTCACTTCTTTAAGGCCATCAAGGTCAAGACTGAGAATACAGTATTCCTTGTCTGATTTACCGAATTCCAGGATCTTTTTGTCGCAGCTTGCTCTGTTTGGAAGGCCGGTAAGGTTGTCTGCATAGGCAATCTGTTTGAGCGAAGCGTACACCTTTTTCTGGGTCGAGGTGTGTGTCATGAATATCAGGTAGTTAAGGAGCTGTAAAAAGGCAAAGAACATGGCTCCAATAGGCAGGAACTGGAATATGAGATTCTGCCTGTAGTCGATATAATCGCCGAAAAGTGAATACATTGTATAAATTAGATAAATTATTCCAAGGACACAAACACCAAGCATAAGTGTGTTTGTGGTGGGATTTTTTACCCTGTGTTTTATGTCTGCTCTTACATAGTAGAAAAGAATAATAAGTCCAACGAGAGAAATCCCAACGTAGGGAAATTGGAAATGGTTTATGTGGACAATATTAAGGGCATGAAGCAAAAGAAACAGGATGGTAAAGAACATGGAAGCAGACCCCAGTACAATTACCACAAGATTATTATATCTTTTATGGAGATTGTAGATGAGCAGGTATACCAGAGGCATCAGCAGATATTCCGATGCGTAAGCCCAAAATGTGCAGAAGGGATTGGTAGCCACAAAGGAAGAACAGTCGTAGGCAGTGATTATCCAGACACCTATCATCATACTCAGCATTGAGCATGTAACCTGTGTTGATACTCCTGAGGAGCGCAGATAGAAGAGCAGCGAACGAATAAGCATAACCTGGCCGAACAGCAGCAGGAATATACCAGCAAACAAAGGGAATTTGACTTTGCCAAGATTCTCTCTGTACAGGTCATCGAAGTTTCCAATCCTTGGGCTCATCAGATCAACTATTGTATTGTTTTCTGTGACATACAGCTTCATTGTCAGCTTTTCAGCTGTTGCACTTCGTGGCAGAGGAATATTCACATAGCCCATTCCAACGTAGCTGTTGCTGTCCAAAGCATCCAGATATTCGGAATAAATAAGATCATCGTTGAAAAAGATCTCATATGCGCAGAAGCGGGATTTGAACCTCATATACGGAAAGGGTACATCGGGGGTGCTTATAGGCTTCGTATAGACAAGAGTGAGCATATCTCCTCTGTTAAACTTCTGGCCAATCTGGGCGCTTATCCTCTCCAGATTTGTATTCTGGTACTGCTCATTATGATAGGTAACCGTCCAGCCTTTTTCCAAAACGGTGATAGGATATTCCTGGTTGAAGGTAAGGAGCTTTGTTACCAGAATGGCAAGAGTGACTATGATGAGTAAAGTGACAAACAGGAAAGTAATATTCTTACGCATTTCGAATTACCTCCCTCGTTAAGTCTTTCTGGTGCTCACGCTTCATTTCATACATTCTGCTGTCAGCCAGCATATATACTTCCTGAGCTGAACCGTTGGGAACCTCGTAGCTGTAGGCATACCCGTAGGAGGCACTGTAGCTGAAGGCAGTTTCTTTGCGATTCCAGTCATTTAACATTGTGTAAAATTCATGAATGCGTTTTGTCGTGTTGAGAGCTCTGTCATCTATCATGATGATTATGAACTCATCACCGCCCATACGTCCGATGAGATTTGCATCCCAGAAGCAGTCGGAGAGGATCGTTGCAAAGCCGGTAAGAAGCCTGTCACCCTCATGATGGCCAAGGGTGTCATTGATCATTTTCAGCTTGTTGAGGTCAAGGCTTATGATCGTGTAGGCATCATGCTCTTTTGTAAGGACAGACATCATCTGTTCACAGCGTGCCCTGTTTGAGAGACCTGTAAGCGGGTCTGTGTAGGCCAGATCTGCAATCCTGCTCTGCTTTGAATCATAATCGGTGTTAAACAGATTATAGAAAAGATAGCTAAGAAGCAGGCAGGAAACCAGAGCAAGAGAGCCTAAAGTGGTTCCATCAAGTGTTGAATAGACCTCTCCTGAAGAAGAGACGTATTTGACGTAATTGTATTGGAAAATATCATAGGACGCACAGATGCCAAAGGCCAGTATGCCGGCCAGGAATATGCTCTCAGAAGTGACGGTTTTTCTCTCTTCGGCTGTTTTTGTGGTAAAAAAGAAAAAGACGATCAGTATACTAACTACAACAGCTTCAGCCATGGAGATGGTATGAAGTATGATCGTATATTCAGAAAACCTTCTGATATTTAAAAAATGCAGTACAACAGAGGAAAGGAAAAGGCCTACGTCAAAAATGAAAATACCTGTGAAGATTTTTTTGGCTGTGCCCTTGTAGGTGACCATAAGATATCCCATGAAAACTGTAGGGATATTGAAGAGCGAGGTATATTCACACACAGTGTTAAGAAGCGGATTGTTTACAAGTCCGTCGATGATTCCGTAGAAGGAAAGAATATAAACACCAAGTGTTACAGAGATAAGGCCGTTAAAAAGAAGCCGGAGGTCCTGATTGTGGAAAATAAACAGATAGGGTGAAAGAATAAGCAGCACCAGCCCCAGAGAAAACAGGAAAATGCCCGTAAAGAAGCTGGTTCTGAAGGTCATGATCCTGGAGGTCATAAGGTCTGTTCTTGTACCGAAATAAACAGGAGCAAGACCGGAGAAGGAATCCTTTTTAGACCCTGTAGTGATAATCTTCAGCTCTTTTCCGGCATAGTCATCTCCCAGAGGAACGACATTGATCTTCTGGGGAACGGTGAGATTGTCTTCATAGTAATTTTGGCCGAAATTATAGATATGCTCGCCGTCAAGGTAGACGTCGACCATTGCGTGGATTGTGTAGTATGCAAAACAGGCGGGTGCAAAAGGAAAGGCTTCAAGCTTCCTGCTGATGGTGATAGATTCCCCTTCATTGACTACGCCTATATCGGCGGAGCTTAGGGAAACGGTGCTGGTGCTTCCATCGGCCTTTGTGATGACCCAACCCTCGGTAACAACCTCAAAGTCAGTATAATTCTTCATGATTTTTTCGTTGTATCCAAGAAAAAGAAATCCTCCAAGAATCAGAGTGAAGAAAAAAACTGTTATTACCAATCGGCGAAATTTCCAATATTTCATATTTTAATCCTCAGTATTCCATATATTTAAGTATATAACCTTATAGAGAAAATTCATAGAAAAATATGGTATTATTGACGTATGAAGATAATTTTACCGAATAATGCAAAAATGATACTGGATACCATTCACGAGGCAGGATTTGAAGCCTATGTGGTTGGTGGATGCGTCAGAGATGCGCTGCTTGGCAGAGAGCCCGGGGACTGGGACATAACAACCAATGCGCTTCCGGCGGATATAAAAAAGCTCTTTAGAAGGACTATTGATACAGGGATTGAACACGGAACTGTTACTGTTATGGTGGGAAAAGAGGGCTACGAGGTCACTACCTACCGGATAGATGGAAAGTATGAGGACAACAGACATCCCAGCGAGGTCACTTTCACAAAGAGTCTTACTGAAGATATGCGCCGAAGGGACTTTACCATAAATGCCATGGCCTACAATGAGGAAGAGGGCCTGATAGACAGATTTGGCGGCGTAGAGGACTTAAATAACAGAATAATACGTTGTGTGGGAGATTCGACGGCACGTTTTTCTGAGGATGCACTCAGAATCATGAGGGCTGTGAGGTTTTCCGCGCAGCTTGATTACGGTATCGAAGAGGAAACAAGAGCGGCTATAAAGGAGCTGGCTCCGACACTTTCAAAGATAAGCGCCGAGAGAATACAGACAGAACTGGTTAAACTTCTTGTTTCGCCACACCCTGAGAGACTTCGCGACGCCTATGAGATGGGCGTGACAAAGATCATTTTGCCTGAGTTTGACAGATGCATGGAGACTGAGCAGAACAATCCTCACCACCTGTACAGTGTGGGAGAGCATATAGTGAAGTCCCTTACTTTTGTCGGGCAGGACAAGGTTCTTCGCCTGACCATGCTGATGCACGATCTGGGCAAACCTGCTACAATGACAGTAGATGAGCAAGGAATCAGCCACTTTTACGGTCATGCAAAAGAAAGCGAGAACCTTGCCAGAACAATTTTCAGAAGACTTAAGTTCGACAGAGAAACCATGGACCTGGTGTGTAAGCTGGTCAGACACCACGACGACAGGTTCCCGGCCGATGAAAAGAATGTGCGAAAGGCCATGAACCGCATCGGGACCAAAGAGCTTTCGCTGCTATTTGAGGTAAGACGGGCGGATACTCTGGCCCAGAGCCCTTTGAAAATGGATGCAAATCTTCAGCTGATTGAGGATACAAGAGCAGTTTATCAGCATGTTCTTGAGGAAAAGCAGTGTGTCACTATAAAGGCGCTTTCTGTGAACGGAGGCGATCTGATCTCAAGAGGGATTGCTCCCGGTAAGCAGCTGGGCGACATTCTGCAGGCCATGCTTGAAGATGTATTGGAGGACCCGGTAAGGAACACCAAAGAATATCTGCTTGATGAGGCGAGGCTTGTGGCCTACATAGAGAAAACAGCCACAAAGACCGACCATGAGGGGTAATTATGAAAAAGATAAAAAATGCAGGAAGGATAGTCATAGCACTGCTTCTTTGCCTGATGTTTTTTGCATCGGGAACCTTTGATGTGACTTCGTTTGCGTCAAGCAGCGGAAAGATCAATGTTTCTCTTGTGGGAAAGTATGACTCGGCTGATGTGGCAGCAATAAGAGACATTGATCTGGATAAGAAGATCATCCGGTTTAGGAACCACTCAACCGGAAGAACCTACACCCTTTCCTATGACAACACCAGCATGATGTACGATAAGTACGGACAGCCGCTGTCTCCCGGCCTTCTTTCAATCGGCGAGATTGTGGAGGTGACCTTCCTTAAGAGTACTAAGAATATCACGACGCTTAATATATCAGACCAGGCCTGGACCATAGAGAATACCAGAGATCATGATCTGGTAAGGGGCGATGGCACAGCAAGGATAAAAAAGGACATCTACAAGCTGGATGTGAGAACCCTTGTGATGGCAGAAGATGAGCTGGCACTAGCAGAGGACGTCCTTGCAACTGACAGGATCACAGCAAAGGGAATCGGCAAGGATGTCTACAGCGTAGTAGTAACAAGCGGACACGGATACGTGAGCCTTTCCTCTGACACAGTTGAGGAAAGAAGCCTGGTGGGAGCCTGGATTGAGCTTGATAACGAAGTCATTCACAAGATCTCGCCAAACATGCTGCTTAGTGCTCCCGAGGGAGACTACAAGCTCCAGATCCTTGGAAACGGAGCCAATTATCAGTCCAACGTAAGCATAAACAGAAACCAGGAAACAGTGGTTGATACAGGCAAGGTGACAATTTCCAGACCTAAGGAGGGACTTGTTACCTTTGAGATAAAGCCTGAGGAGGCAGAGGTCTTTGTTGATGGCAAAAAAGTGCTCACAGGAACTCCGCAGACTATCCAGTATGGCTATCACAACCTGAAGATAATGGCTGACGGGTACGAGACCCAGACCAAATATCTCAAGGTGGGAACTCCCAAGTCTGTTATCAGGATAGAACTTGAAAAAGAGTCCTCCGCAGCCTCGGAGAGCTCCAGCGAAGCCAGTGATAAGTCTTCGGATGAGGCATCAAAGAAGGCTTCAAAGACTGACAAGACCAAGGAAAAGAGCAGCAAAGATTCCTCAAAGAAGGCTTCCAGTGCTGCAAGCTCGGCATCAACAGGTTCAGTCAGCGAAAACAGCTCCTCCGGTAACAGCAAGAACAAGGTTATCAAGGGCTACAGGATCTATGTGGACGAGCCTTACGAGGTAGAGCTGTATCTGGATGGCAATTATATAGGAATAACGCCTACCAGCTTTACCAAGGTTTCCGGAACTCACGAGATCATTTTGAAAAAAGAGGGCTACAAGACCAAGAGCTACAGAGTGAGCATAGATACCGAGGAAGAGGATTATACCTACAGATTCCCGGATCTTGTAAAGATAAAGAAGGACGAATCCTCAGAAGGAAAGAGCTCAGACAAGCCTTCGGATTCATCGTCAGAGTCTTCTTCAGAAGCACCTTCGGAGGCATCTTCTGAAAGCTCCTCCGGATCAGATGGCGGATCTTCAGCTTCCTCAGAGACTTCAAGTTCGGGAAGCTCGGAAGACGACGATTCCGGGGCATCAACAGCTTCTTCAAAGGAAAGCAGTGATGAAGGGGCGACAGATGGCTCCTCTGAAGCAGGGACCGGAGCTTCCGGTGAGGATGACGAGGCAGGAGATGCAGCAAGCGCTGCCTCGGGAAGTAATTAGTATTGGAGATGAAAAAATGAGACTTGATAAATATCTTAAAGTAACAAGACTGATCAAAAGACGCACTGTCGCCAATGAGGCCTGTGATGCAGGCAGAGTCCAGATAAACGGAAAGCCTGCCAAGGCATCCGCAGAGGTCAAGGTTGGTGACAAGATCACAATCGGTTTTGGAAATAAGGATGTCAGCGTAGAAGTGCTTGATGTACAGGAAACAATCCACAAAGAGGATGTGACCAATCTCTACAAATACATCTAAGCTTCAGTATTTGACAGCTTCTGTTTTGCTGTATTAGAATTGTATCAGAGGTAGTATGTGTAATTAAAAAAGAACAGATGGGGTTTTTTTATGGCAAGCAGAGCGCGTTATAAGAGACGTGGCATCCAGAACAAGGCGGGCGTTGTACTTATTGGAGTCGTGGTTCTGATCCTGGTGACAGTAGTAGCTGTCAAGGGCTTTGGACTTATGAGGAAGGTAAACTCATTAGAGGCCAAAGAAGCATCCCTTCAGCAGCAGATAGAGCAGGAGCAGACCAGAAGTGAAGAGATCGCCGAGTTCGAGAGGTACACGCACACACGAAAATATATAGAGGACACCGCGAAGGATAAGCTTGGACTGGCTTATCCGGGAGAGATCATCTTTAAGAACACCGGTGATTAAGAAAATGACAAAGCGCAGACATTGTACGAGGAACGTAACTGTCTGCGCTTCATTATTTGGAGTACATGAAAGAGACCATGAACAGCTTTGAGAGAAAGGTTTATAGTTTCATAGAAAAGGAGCGAATGCTCGAGGGAAAGACCACAGTAGTTGTGGGCTTTTCCGGCGGTGCTGATTCTACAGCCCTGATAGCAACGCTTTTTGAACTTAAAGATCTTTTGAAGATCAGGATAAAAGCAGTTCATGTTAACCACTGCATAAGGCAGGAGGCAGGCGAAGACGAGGCCTTTGTAAGAGATTTTTGCCAAAAACACCGGATTGACCTTCTGGTTGAGTCAAGGGATATTCCGGGTCTTGCAAAAGAGTGGGGAATGACAGAGGAAGAGGCCGGGAGAAAGGCCAGGTATGAGGCTTTTGAAAAGGCAAGAGAGGGCGATAAGGCAGCAGTTATCGCAGTTGCTCACCATAAGGATGATGTGGCTGAGACTCTTCTTATGAATCTCGCAAGAGGGACAGGGCTTCACGGAGCCGGCGGAATAAGGCCTGTGAGGGAGAAGGTGATAAGACCGCTCCTTTGTGTTTCCAGGCAGGAGATTGAGGAATATCTCAGGGAAAAAAGCCAGAGCTTTTGCACAGATAAGACAAACGCAGAGAATGTCCACACAAGAAACAAGATTCGAAACGTTGTGCTCCCGTATCTAAAGGATGAGATCAACGAGGCGGCAGCAGAACACCTTATGGAAGCTGCACAGTCTTTTTCCAGGGCAGACGAATATATAGGAATGCAGGCCAGAAGGCTGTTTGACGAGCAGGTAAGTGTCAGAAAAGGCGAGGGCGTAGCTTTTAACGTAAATGCGGTTACAAAAGAGCCTCATATTATCAAAGAGTACTTCATAATAAACTGTTTTGAGACTCTGGTTCCGGGAAGAAAGGATATTTCCAGAGCGCATGTGGAGGCTGTGGTGGATATGCTAAGCAGCTGCCGGGGCAGTGCAAGCCTGGATCTTCCATATGGCCTGATGGCACAAAGAAGCTATGAGAAGCTAGACCTTTTTTTCAAAAGAGAGGACAAGAGCAGCAAGGTCTTCGAAGGCGTTGATATTATAAAGGCCCTTAAGGAGAGCAGTACACAAAAAATTAACATAAATTTACCGGGGCTGGGTGTGGCAGAAATTGAGATTTTAGAGTACAATGTCGAGACAAAGTATCCTACTGCTTCATATACGAAATGGCTTGATTATGATAGAATACAAGCAGCTGTTTTCAGAACCAGACAGGCAGAGGATGTTATAACCCTTGATAAAGAGGGCAAGTTCTATACAAAGAAGCTGTCGAAGTACATGACCGATGAGAAGATTCCGGTTGCTGTCCGGGATGAGATGGTGGTTCTTGCAGATAAGAACCGCATTATCTGGGTTCCGGGGTACAGGATAGGCAGTGACTTTAAGGTAAGTGAAAAAACCAAAAATATTTTGGTATTTAACATTATCAATGGAGGAAATAACAATGGCTGAATCAGTTCGTATTCTACTTAAAGAGGAAGAGGTTGATAAGAGGATCAGTGAGCTTGGCGCCCAGATCAGCAAAGATTATGCAGGTGAGACAGTACACCTTGTATGCGTGCTTAAGGGCGGCGTTTTCTTTATGTGTGAGCTTGCAAAACGCATTACTGTGCCTGTTACCATGGACTTTATGTCTGCTTCAAGCTATGGCAGCTCAACTAAATCCAGCGGAGTAGTAAAGATCGTAAAGGATCTGGATGAACCTTTGAAGGACAGACATGTTATTATTGTTGAAGATATCGTAGATTCCGGAAGAACCCTTTCCTATCTTATCAAGATGCTTGGCGACAGACATCCTGCCAGCATTAAGCTTTGCACACTGCTTGATAAGCCTGAGAGAAGAGTTACTGACGTCAAGGTTGACTACACAGGCTTTGAGATTCCCGATGAGTTTGTTGTGGGCTATGGACTTGACTACGACCAGAGATATCGTAATCTTCCCTACATTGGAGTTGTAGAGTTTAATTGATGATCAGTTAAACGAAGAAGAATAAAATGTATTGTATCAGGGGGAAAGAATTTGAACCATCAAAGAAATTTTAGCTCGATTTTTATTTTTGCCATAATACTTCTGGTATTTGTGGTGCTTCTTGAGTATGGAAGCAGCCTTATGACAGCCGGAAGCACCAACTATTCCAGGTCGTCTCTTGAAAGTGACGTTCAGTCGGGTAGGGTAAGATATGTTGTTATCATGCCAAATGCCGAGACACCGACAGGATCTGTCAGGGTCAGCTTTAACGATGGTGCTGATGACGTGTCTTTTTACTCAACAGATGTAGCTTCCATTGAGGACTATTTATCAGAAAATCATGTGTCTGTTGAGGTCAAGGACATTCCGTCAGAGAATGTGCTGATAAGCGGTATTATTCCTATTATTGTGGGCCTTGTTGTAATGGTATTCATATTCACAATGATGGGAAACATTCAGGCGGGCAATTCCGGAAATGCACGTATGATGAATTTCGGAAAGAGTAGAGCCAAGATGTCCACTGGTGAGGACAATAAGGTTAAGCTTGACGATGTGGCCGGACTTAAGGAAGAGAAGGAACAGCTGGCAGAGATCATTGAGTTTCTTAAGGATCCTTCCAAATTCACAAAGGTTGGCGCAAGAATTCCAAAGGGCGTCCTTCTTGAAGGAGCTCCCGGAACAGGTAAGACTCTTCTTGCAAGAGCTGTTGCAGGAGAGGCAGGAGTGCCCTTCTTTAGCATCTCAGGTTCTGATTTCGTTGAGATGTTCGTTGGTGTCGGCGCTTCGAGAGTAAGAGACCTTTTTACTGAGGCAAAAAAGAATTCGCCCTGTATCGTATTTATAGATGAGATTGATGCAGTTGCCAGAAGACGTGGAACAGGAATGGGCGGCGGACATGATGAGAGAGAGCAGACCCTTAACCAGATGCTTGTTGAGATGGACGGCTTTGGTGTAAACGAGGGAATAATCGTTATGGCAGCCACAAACAGAGTAGATATTCTTGATCCTGCGATCCTTCGTCCGGGCAGATTTGACAGAAAGATCACCGTATCAAGACCTGATGTGGGCGGAAGAGAAGAAATCCTCAAGGTACATGCGAGAAATAAGCCTCTCGCAGAGGATGTTGACCTTAAGCAGGTTGCTCAGACTACTGCAGGTTTTACCGGCGCAGATCTTGAGAATCTTTTGAATGAATCAGCTATCAATGCAGCTATTGGAAACAGAGGCTACATAAATCAGAACGATGTTAACAAAGCCTTTATCCAGGTAGGTATCGGAACAGAGAAGCACAGCCGTATCATCTCCGATGAGGAGAAGAAGATCACGGCTTATCACGAGACAGGACATGCTATTTTGTTCCATGTTCTTCCGGATGTGGGCCCTGTTCATACAATATCCATCATTCCTACGGGACTTGGCGCAGCAGGCTACACAATGCCACTGCCTGAGAAGGATGAGATGTTTATCACAAAGAGAAGGATGCTTCAGGATATCATGGTTTCTCTTGGAGGCAGAATTGCTGAGGAGATCATTTTTGGTGATATCACAACAGGTGCATCCAGCGATATCAGAAAGGCTACCCAGGAAGCCAGAAACATGGTTACCAAGTACGGTATGTCTGATAATATCGGCGTGATCAACTATGATGAAAACGAAGAGGATGTCTTTATCGGATATGATATCTCTCACAGCAAGAAGCACAGTGAGCTTATGGCAGGAGAGATTGACAGAGAGGTTAAGGTCATCATCGACAAGTGCTATGCAAAGGCTAAAGAGATCATACTTCAGTATGAGGATATTCTTCATGCCAGCTCAAATCTCCTTATGGAGAAGGAAAAGATCGGCAGAGAGGAATTTGAAGCGCTTTTCGAAGGACACACAATCACTTCAGATGTGGAAGTGGTATTTTAAGAATAATACAGCATTTGTGCAAAATAGACAAAAACACGGCAATGCTTTTAGTAATTTTGTGAAGTATTAGTCTTTACGTGGGTACATGGGGATGTTAGTATAATATGCGTAACCCCCCAATACATTATATAGTTTTTTGCTATACCCCATAAGAAAGAAATACCTTCTCTTAAAAGACAGCTTGCCGCTGTCTTTTTTGCTATATACATATAAGGAATTATCAATACA
>JAEEGL012566195.1_pt1 | contig 16142 bp, 15 predicted proteins | sample 9134231 | NCBI WGS metagenome assembly JAEEGL01 (sample SAMN16246548, study PRJNA631951) | gut metagenome | biome: gut microbiome; feature: rumen; material: fiber-attached | host: Bos | place: Iran: Karaj | collected 2018-10
CGCCCCGCCGAAAAAAGCAAGCGAAAAATACGCTTTTTTTCAAAAAACCAATTATTTTTTTTCGACAAGGAAGAAAAAGGGCGAGGTCGGGGAGTTAACTATGCGGAGTTTGCTCACGCATATCTCCCTCCTGTCGAGACCGGCAAAGAATTCATCGAGCATTTTTCCCTCAAGCGTGCCTTCCTCGTGACCGGGATAGACCGCGATAAGCAGTCCGCCGTCCGGCCCGAGAAGTTCGAGCGCCGCCGTGACCGCCGCCATAGTCGACGGCCTCATCGTGGTGATTTTTCTGTCGCTTCCGGGAAGGTATCCGAGGTTGAACATCCCGGCGCATATCTTTTCCCCGACGTAATTCCTGACGTTTGAGTGCGAGTCGCATATGAGCTCGCAGTTTTTTCTCCCGTGCTCTTCAAGCCGCGCGCGGGTGTTTTCAATCGCCTGCGGCTGTATGTCAAAGGCATAAACGCGTCCGTCGTCCCCGACGGCCTCCGACAGCCAGAGCGTGTCGTGACCGTTTCCCATCGTGAAATCTACTGCGACGCCGCCCTTTTTCACGTGCGGGAGAAGAAGACTCTTTTCAAGGTCGATGAGATCGATCATTTTCCCGTGTCGAGATAAGGCAGATACGCCCTCATGTAAATAACGCCCGATATAACCGCCAGCACGGCCGAAACGGCGAGCAGCGCCATCGTCGGTATATACATGGTGTTGATATTCGTGATCTTTATGAAAAGTGGTTCGACTATCGCGACGTGAAGCGCGATCATCTGCATGGTGGTTTTGGCTTTACCCCATTTATTGGCCGCGACGTCGACCTTTCCCATGATAACGGCGCGGATAGAGGTTATCCCTATTTCCCGCACGAAAATCAGGAAAGCGCACCAGAAAATCACGCTTGACGCGACGGGCTCCGTCCTGCGGGCAAGGACCAGGGAAAACATCGTCCCGAGTACAAGCATCTTGTCGGCGACCGGATCGATGAATTTTCCGAAATCCGTTACAAGTCCGCGCTTCCGTGCTATTTTACCGTCGAACATGTCGGTAAGCGACGCCGCCGTGAAAAGCAGAAGCGCCGTTATCGGAGTGACTATATCTCCGAAAACGGGATATATTATGAGCACCATACAAACCGGAGCCAGTATGATCCTTGCGATTGAAAGTCTGTTTGGAAGATTCATTCCCGTCTCCTCCGTTATTTTGTAATCTCGCCGATGAGATCGTAGTCTTCGGCGTCGGTCACCATGATCTTGACAAAATCACCCGGCAGAGGCCAGAGAGCCGTCTGCCCGCGGACTCTGCCGCCGGTGAAATAGACCTTTCCGTCGATATCCGGCGCGTCCGCCTCGCTCCTGCCGTAGAATACCCCGGCCACGGGATCGTAACCTTCGCAAAGCACGCGGAGTTTCCTGCCGATTTTGCGGCGGTTCAGTTCCTCGTGTATGCCGAGCTGGATCTCCATTATGCGGTCGTATCTGTCCTGCTTGACCTGCTCGTCGATCTGGTCCGGGAAATCGTATGCCGGAGTGTCCTCCTCGCGCGAATATGTAAACGCGCCGAACCTGTCAAACCTCGCCTCGGTTATATAATCGCAAAGCTCGGAAAACTGTTCGTCGGTCTCGCCGGGGAAGCCGACGATCGCTGTCGTGCGGATCGTGATCCCGGGGACTCCCTCGCGGAGGCGCCGGACGGCGTCCTTTACCACGTCGGAATTGCCGTGACGGTTCATGCGCCGCAGAATATCGTCCGAGATGTGCTGGATCGGAAGATCTATGTATTTCAAAAGTCTGGGGTTGTCCCGGAACTCTGCTATGAGCTCGTCGGTAATCTTGTCGGGATAGCAGTACAAAACCCTGAACCACGGTATGGAGGTCTTTGCCGTAAGATCTCTTATCAGACGGGCGAGACTGTATTCGCCGTACAGATCGAAGCCGTAACGCGACGTGTCCTGGGCGACTATGACGAGTTCTTTCGCCCCGAGCCTTTCAAGATCCCGGGCTTCGGCAACTACGTCCTCGATCGGTCTCGAGCGGAATTTCCCGCGTATGCCGGGGATCGCGCAATACGTGCACCGGTTATCGCAGCCTTCCGCTATCTTGATGTACGCCGAAAACTCCGGCTGGATGAGAAGACGGTCTCCGCCGAGCCTCAGTTCCTCGTTCGGTTTGCAGGAATAATATTTTTCACCCCGGGAGACCGCCTCGACCGCTTCGAGAATATCGTGGATTGATCCGGTCCCGAGCACGGCGTCGACCTCGGGGAGTTCCTTAAACACCTCTTCGCGATATCTTTCCGCAAGACATCCGCAGCAGATTATCCCCCTTAGTCCCCGGTTTTCCTTCAGCCAGGCAACGTCAAGTATGTTGTCGATCGCCTCTTTTTTCGCGCTTTCGATAAAAGCGCAGGTGTTGACTATTACAATATCGGCTTCGGTTTCCTCGGCGGTGATCTCATATCCCGCCGTGATAAGCTCGTGAAGCATCACCTCGGTGTCCGTCTGATTTTTCGGGCATCCGAGCGAAACGAATCCGATTACAGGTTTTTTCAAAGATCATCACCTCTTCCGGAAGTATTATAACTCATCATCCCGAAAAAGTCAATTTCCGGACAGCCGCCCGGCGAGTCGTACGGCCGCGAGACCGTCCCGCGCATATCCGTCGGCACCTATAAGATCGGCGTATTCCTGAGTCAGAACGGCTCCGCCGACCATTATCCTGACGTGAGGAGCTTCTTTTTTCAGAAGTCTGACGGTCTCCTCCATTGACGGCAGAGTCGTCGTCATCAGCGCGCTGAGTCCGCAGCGATCCGCGCCCGTTTTTTTCACGGCGTCGAGGACGGCGCCCGGAGGGACGTCCTTTCCGAGATCGATGACCTCAAATCCGTGACTTTTCAGAAGCAGACCGACGATGTTCTTCCCGATGTCGTGCGCGTCTCCGCGCACGGTCGCGAGGACGATCTTCCCGGCGAATTTCTTTTCTTCGGATTTAAAACACGTCGAAAGAACGTCAAACACTCTGCTCGCCGCGTCGGCGCACGCAAGAAGCTGAGGCAGAAACGCCTTTCCTTCGTCATAGTCCCTGCCGACGTCGTCGAGCGCCGGTATTACGGAACTGTTTATCGCACCGAGGGGATCGCTTTTCGCATCATCGGCCGAAGCGAAAGCGACGGCGGCGTCCTTCATTCCGCGATATACCGCGTCCCTCAGATTTTCGGCGGACCTTGTACCTGCGGCCGGCGCGGAATTCCCGAAACAGGCGACGTATTTTTCAAATCCGGGATCATATCCGTAAAGCGCACGGTGCGAAAGAAACGCGTCTCTTATTTCGGGCACGGTGGGGTCGGCTATCGCCGCGCCGAGCCCGAGCGACAGCGCCGACGTCAGGAACGCGGCGTTGAGCTTTTCACGGTGAGGCAGGCCGTAGGAAACGTTTGAAACGCCGAGAACCGTCCTCCCGCCGAGCTCGCCGCGGATTGCGCGGAGCGTAGTCAGAGTGACGTCGGCCGCCGACGGATCGGCCCCTACGGGGAGCGTCAGCGCGTCAAAAAATATATCGTCCCTGCCAATGCCGTATTTCCCGGCTTCCCGAAGTATCTTCCCGGCAATTTCTATTCTTCCGGAAGGGTCTGACGGGATGCCGTTTTCGTCAAGAAGCAGCGCGACGACAGCTCCGCCGTACTTTTTCACGAGCGGAAAAACGGCGTCCATGCTGTCTTTTCTGCCGTTGACGGAGTTTACGAGCGGTCTGCCGTTGTAAATCCTCATTGCGGCCGCGAGCGCCGCTGGACTTGACGAGTCGAGCTGAAGAGGCGCCGTGCAGGCCGCCTGCAGTTCCGTGACGCAGCGGACGAGATTTTCGGTTTCATTCAGACCTGGTACCCCGACGTTTACGTCTATGACGTCGGCGCCGGCCTCGCACTGATTCACGCCCTCCGAGACCGCATAGTCAAAATCGCCTTCGGTTATCGCCTTCCGCAGCGCTTTTTTACCCGTGGGATTGATGCGTTCGCCTATCAGGATCGGTCTTTTTCCGAGCTCGACGGAACGGCATCCCGAGCATACGACGTCAGGTTTTACGACCTGTCTGTCTGAAATTCTGACTTTTTTAAGCAGTTTGGAAAGTTCTTTTATATGTGAAGGCGTGGTCCCGCAGCAGCCGCCGACGGCAAACGCCCCCTTTTCGGCTGCCAGTGCCGCGGACGCCGCGAACTGTTCCGGTGTGACGTCATATACCGTTCTGCCGTCCCTGAACTGCGGCAGACCGGCGTTCGGTTTGAAAAACACCGGGGCGGCTGAATATTTCAGGTAAATCTCAAGCACGGGCATGAGCGCGTCCGGGCCGAACGAGCAGTTTACCCCGAGCGCGTCCGCTCCCAGCCCCGAAAGGGTCGCGACGACCGATTTCGGGTCGGCTCCCGTCATAAGACGGCCGTTTTCGGAATAAGCGCATGAAACGAAAACCGGGAGTGAGGTGCTCTCCTTCGCCGCAAGCAGCGCCGCCTTCGCCTCATAGAGATCGCTCATCGTCTCTATGACTATGAGATCGGCGCCGGCCGCCTCGCCGAGGCGGGCGGTCTCGGAAAAAACGCCCACGGCGTTTTCAAATTCCATGTCCCCGAGCGGGGCGAGAAGCCTTCCGAGCGGACCGATATCCAGGGCTACGAGCCCGGTTTCCCCGCGACCTTTTTCGGCGGCCGCCTCGCGGGCTATACTTACCGCCGCAAAGATTATGTCTTTCAGTTCACCGGAGCCGTATCTGAGACTGTTTGCGCCGAACGTGTTGGTGAAAACGACGTCGGAACCGGCGTCAAAATACGCTCTGTGAATGTTTTTTATTGTTTCTCCGTCAGTAAGGCAGAGTCTTTCGGGATAATTCGTATGCGGAAGCCCGAGTTCTCCGAGCATCGTTCCCGTCGCTCCGTCGAGTACGAGCGGACGTCCTTTTCCGAATAATCCGTTTATGTCATTTTTAACCATTTCTACTGTTCCGACGCTTTCCGACTATCGCCGTCACCGATTTTGACGGAGACATTATCATTTTTTCACTGAGAACTATCCCGATATTTTTACCGGGATTCAGAAAGTCAAAGATCTCACGCTGAAAAGACAGAGGAAGATCTCCGTATCCGGGGCTGAACCTCTGCTCGTATCCGTCTCCGAGCTTCGAGCAGAAAGCGTCGCAGAGAGCTTCCACACGCTCGGCTCCGGCCGCGTGTACCAAAAGCGCGCGCAAAGGATCAAACCTTTCCGCGCGGGAAAGAATATCCGGTTCAAATCCCACGGTCGCCGCGAAAACAACGGCCGTACCGCAGTCCGCAAGCCGTCGGGACAGGGACCGCGAACGTGCCCGGGAAAAGCCGAAAAATACGTTTTCCCCGTCGGTTTCAACCGACGTTTCGGCAAAACAAACGCGGTAAACGAGTCCGGGAAGCAGGTCGTCAAGAACTCCGTCGAGGAGTTTCCCGACGTCGGGCCCTTCCCCCGCTCCGGCATATCTCAGTATTTCATTTTTATCGAGAGGCGGCTCGGGAAACGAGAGCACCGACACGCCTCGCGTTATACCGCCGCCGTTCATCGCCTGAAAATTATATCCGAAAGATTGTTTATTATCTTTTCCGCTACGTCCGGTTTGTTCATCGTATAAACGTGGACGTTTTTTATGCCGTTTGCAAAAAGATCTATGATCTGATCGCAGGCGTAGACGATCCCCGCCTGCTTCATCGCTCGCTCGTCGTGTCCGAAGCGGTCGACAAGCGACGCGAACCTCTGAGGCACGAAACAGCCGGAAAGCTCCTTCGCTCTTTTTACCTGTTTCGCGTTCGTGATGGGCATAATTCCCGGGAGGACCGGGACGGCTATCCCCGCTTCTCTCAGGCGGTAAAGAAAACTGTAAAAGGCGGAATTGTCGAAAAACATCTGGCTCGTCAGAAAATCGCAGCCGGCGTCGACCTTTTTCTTCAGGTTAATAATGTCCTCGCTGCTGTTTTCCGATTCGGGATGGACCTCGGGATAACAGGCGCCTCCGATACAGAATCCGCCCGAGCGGCGGAGTTCCGAGACGAGATCGCTCGCGTGCGGAAAATCCGTGAACGCCTGACCGTCGACCGGAGGGTCCCCGCGCAGGGCCATTACGTTCTCCACCCCGGCGCGGCGGATTTCACCGACCCGGTTTTCAAAGTCGGTCTTTGACACAGACACGCAGGTGAGGTGAGCGAGGGTCGGGACGCCCGTCCTTTCCCGTATCTTTTCTGCAAGCTCGAGGGTATACCGGCGGTTTCCGCCGCCCGCCCCGCATGTGACCGAGATAAAGGAAGGGCCGAGCTCGGCTATCCGTTCGGCAGCCGTAAAAACGTCCGTCATATCGCCTTCGGACCTCGGCGGGAATATTTCAAACGAAATCGACGGGTGATTTTTTTCAAGCGCTTCGGTGATCTTCATCATTTTATCTCGCTGATGTCGTAAGGCGTCGTCTGGTAAACGAAATAATTGAGCCAGTTCGAGTAGAGCAGATTCGCGCCGGATCTCCAGGTCACCATGGGTGTTTTTGTGTCGTCGTCGCCGGGATAATAATTTACCGGCACCGCGGTATCGAGACCCGCCGCCCTGTCGCGGCGGTATTCGGCGTCAAGCGTGAACGCGTCGTACTCCGGATGTCCGGTAATAAATATCCTTCTTCCGCCCTCGGTCGAGATCGCATATACTCCGGCGACTGGCGACCCCGCGAGTATCTTCAGATCCGGGCAGGCTGCCACGTCCTCCCGCCTCACCTCGGTATACCTCGAATGAGGCGCGTTGAATACGTCGTCGAAGCCGCGGAAAAGGATCGAGCTCCTGCGCTCGACGGTGTGCTGAAACACTCCGAAAAGTTTCTTTTCAAGAGGGTATTTTTTGATTCCGTAATGGTAATAGAGCCCCGCCTGCGCGCCCCAGCAGATGTGAAGGGTGCTGTGGACGTGCGTCTTTGACCACTCCATTATTTCGCAAAGCTCATCCCAGTACTCTACGTCCTCGAAGGCAAGCTGCTCGACCGGCGCGCCGGTTATGACGAGCCCGTCGAAGTTCTCTTCCCTGACGTCGTCAAAGACCTTGTAAAACGAGAGGAGATGCTCCTCCGGGACGTTTTTCGATTTGTGCGACGCCGTGTGTATGAGTTCCGTCTCGACCTGAAGAGCCGTGTTTCCGAGAAGCCGGAGAAGCTGAGTCTCCGTGGCGATCTTCGTCGGCATGAGGTTGAGGATCGCAATCCTCAAAGGACGAATGTCCTGCGACGCGGCGCGGCTTTCGTCCATGACGAAGATATTCTCCCCTGTCAGCGTCCTGTATGCAGGCAGTCCGTTCGGTATTTTTATCGGCATTTCCCCGTACTCCTTTCATATAAGAATAGATCCGTAAAAGTCAGATTGCGTCGAGCGCCTGTCTGATATCGGCGATGAGATCGTCGGCCGATTCGAGACCGCAGGAAAGCCGGACGAGATCCGGCGAAACGCCGGCCGCTCTCAGCTCGTCGTCGTTCATCTGGCGGTGCGTGGTGCTCGCCGGATGGAGGCAGCAGGAGCGCGCGTCGGCGACGTGGGTCTCGATCGCGGCAATGCGCAGCCCGGCCATAAACTTTTCGGCGGCTTCCCTCCCGCCTTTCACCCCGAAACTGACGACTCCGCAGGAGCCGTTTTTCAGGTATTTTTCGGCGAGCTCGTGATATCTGTCGCCTTTAAGTCCGCAGTAGGTCACCCAGGCGATCCTGTCGTCTGTCTGAAGATACTCGGCGACCGCCTGAGCGTTTTCGCAGTGACGCTTCATTCTCACGTGAAGACTTTCGAGACCGAGATTCAGGAGGAAGGCGCTCTGAGGCGACTGAACGGAACCGAAATCACGCATAAGCTGCGCCGTCGCCTTCGTGATGAAAGCGCCGCCGAGCCCGAATCGCTCGGTATACGTCACTCCGTGATAGCTTTCGTCCGGCGTGGTCAGCCCCGGGAATCTTTCCGGATATTTCGTCCAGTCGAACTTCCCGGAATCGACGATGCATCCGCCGACCGCCGAGCCGTGGCCGTCCATATATTTCGTCGTCGAGTGCGTGACTATATCAGCTCCCCACTCGAAAGGACGGCAGTTGACGGGGGTCGCGAACGTGTTGTCTACGATAAGCGGCACCCCGTGAGAATGCGCCGCCGAGGCGAACTTTTCAATGTCGAGGACGGTCAGGGCGGGATTTGCTATCGTCTCGCCGAAAACGGCCTTGGTATTGCCTCTGAAAGCGGCGTCAAGTTCATCGGGAGTACAGTCCGGATCGACAAAGGTGAACTCAATCCCCATGCGCTTCATGGTGACCGCGAAAAGATTGAACGTTCCGCCGTAAATCGACGAACTCGCCACGACGTGATCGCCGTTTCCCGCGATGTTGAACACCGCGAAAAAGTTTGCCGCCTGACCCGATGAGGTCAGCATGGCCGCAGTTCCGCCTTCGAGCTCGCATATCTTCGCGGCGACGGTATCGCAGGTCGGATTCGCGAGGCGGGAATAGAAATATCCGGCCGATTCGAGGTCAAAGAGTTTTCCCATGTCCTCGCCGGTGTCGTATTTGAAGGTCGTGCTCTGGATTATCGGTATCTGCCTGGGCTCTCCGTTTCCTGGGCGGTACCCGCCCTGCACGCAGATCGTGTCTCTGTCCATGTCAGCCCTTATACTCCATTCCGAGTCTGATCGCCCTGAAATTGATCTCAAGAAGGTCGGCGTGACGGGCCGAGACGACTTTTTTGAGCGCGTCCTCAATATTATCGGCCGAAATCGCGTCGCATTCGGAAATCAGTTTTCCGGTCATTACCATATTGGCGAGGGTCGGCGCTCCCATTCCCTGCGCAAGGGCGGTGGACGGTATCTTTACGACCTTTACGTCGGTACGGGAGACCTCCCTGCCGATGAGCGTGGTGTCGTAGAAGATCGTCCCGCCGGGCGCGACCTCCTTTTCGTATTTGTCTAGCGACGGCAGATTCATGGCTATAAGCACGTCGGGGTGCGAAACTATCGGCGAGCTGACGGGCTCGTCGCTGATTATAACGGCGCAGTTGGCCGTTCCGCCGCGCATTTCGGGTCCGTATGACGGCAGCCAGCTGAGCTGCTTCCCTTCGAGCAGGGCCTTGTAAGCGAGAAACTTTCCGGCGAAAAGGACTCCCTGTCCGCCGAAACCGGCTATCAAGATCTGTGTGGTCATGGTCTCACCCCCTGTCTTTGTAAACGCCGAGCGGATAGTAGGGTATCATTTTTTCCTCAACCCATTTCAGCGCGTTCTGCGGAGTCATTCCCCAGTTTGTCGGGCAGGACGAAACGACCTCAATGAGCGAGAATCCCTTTCCCTCAACCTGATTGCGGAACGCCTTTTCAATCGCTTTTTTGGCGTTTCTGACGTTTTTTACGTTGTTTACCGCAACGCGTTCGATATACTGCGGTCCGTCAAGCGTAGCGAGAAGCTCGCACACTCTTATCGGGTATCCGGCAGTTGAAACGTCGCGTCCGTACGGAGAGGTTTGCGTGACCTGCCCCGGGAGGGACGTCGGCGCCATCTGTCCGCCGGTCATACCGTAAATCGCGTTATTTACAAAGATAACCGTTATGTTTTCGCCTCTTGTAGCCGAATGGACCGTTTCGGCCATTCCGATGGAAGCGAGATCGCCGTCTCCCTGATAAGTGAAAACTATATTGTCGGGAAGCGAGCGCTTTATGCCCGTCGCGACGGCCGGGGCGCGTCCGTGAGCCGCCTCGACCATGTCGCACGCAAAATAATTATAAGCCATGACGGCGCATCCGACGGGGGCGACTCCGATGGTCCTCCCCTCGATCCCGAGGGCGTCGATCGCCTCGGCGACGAGACGGTGGATAATACCGTGAGTACAGCCCGGGCAGTAGTGGAACTCCGCGTCTGTCAGACTTTTCGGTTTTTCAAAAACGGCCGCCATATCACTCACACTCCTTCATACGGCATACAGTCCTCACGATCTGCTCGACCGTGGGGATCATGCCTCCGGCTCTGTTGCAGAGGCAGACCGGTCTGAGGCAGTTCTCCGCAAGCTCGATATCCTCTATCATCTGTCCCATTGAAAGCTCGACCGAAATGAACGCCTTCACCTGCCCGGCGAGGCGGGAAATCGGCTCTTTCGGGAACGGCCATACGGTTATCGGTCTGACGAGCCCGGCCTTTATGCCCTGAGCCCTCAGCTCCTGGACCGCCTTTTTCGATACCCTGGCCGCTATTCCGAAGGCAACGAGGCAGTATTCCGCGTCGTCGGTCATATACTCTTCGTATCTGACCTCGTTCTTTTCGACCTCCGCGTAGCGCTGATATCTTTCAAAATTGTATTTTTCCAGCTCCTCGGGGACGAGGAACAGAGAATTCACGATGTTGTGTTTTCTCTTCATCCCCGTTCCGGTTACCGCCCAGGGCTTTTCCGTCACGTTGACGTGTTCCTCGGGAAGGACGACCGGCTCCATCATCTGGCCCATTGTTCCGTCAGCAAGGAGCATCGCCGGCATCCTGTATTTGTCGGCAAGGTCGAACGCGAGGGAGGTCAGATCCGCCATTTCCTGAACCGACGACGGGGTAAGCACTATGAGATGATAGTCTCCGTGACCGCCGCCCTTCGTAGCCTGGAAATAATCCGACTGCGACGGCTGAATTCCTCCAAGCCCGGGTCCTCCGCGCTGAACGTTCACGATCAGCGCCGGCAGATCGGCGCCGGCTATATATGAGATTCCCTCCTGTTTCAGGGAAACGCCGGGCGACGACGAGCTCGTCATGACGCGCTTACCGGTCGAGGAGACGCCGTAAACCATGTTTATCGCGGCGATCTCCGACTCCGCCTGGAGAAACACCCCGCCTATTTTGGGCATTCTTTTCGCCATATACGCGGCAAGCTCGGTCTGAGGCGTGATCGGGTAACCGAAATAATGGCGGCATCCGGCGCGTATCGCCGCCTCGGCGATGGCCTCGTTGCCCTTCATAAGTACTTTTTCAGACATATCCCGATCCTCCTTTATTTCTCGACCGTAATGACGCAGTCGGGACACATCGTCGCGCAGAAAGCGCAGGCGATGCACTTTGACTGATCCGTCATTTCGGCGGGTGAATGACCTTTTTTGTTGATCTTGTCTTTTGCGATGACGAGTATCTGCTTCGGACATACCGAAACGCAGAGCCCGCATCCCTTGCAGAGATCCGTTTTGAACGTGACTTTTGCCATATCTGACCTCACATTACATATAATATCTTTTCTGAAGAACAAGCGGAAAAACGTTTCCGAGTTCATCCGCAACGCTCTTTTCCGCGCAGTTCATAAAGAGCGGCACGCCGCTTTTCACGGAAAGCTCCTCCGCCTTTCCGAACGTCCCGGTGAGGGTTTCGGGGGTGCTCTCGGCGCCGAGATTGCTGTTGTTTACTATTCCGTTGAATCCGAGCCCGCAGGCTGCCTCAATCTCCCGCATTACCGCAAGCGCGTCGGCCGCCGTTCCGGTCAGAGGACGGTGAAAGTTGACGACGTCGAGCATGGCGTAATCGTTTTCCTCGATCAGCCCGGGCACGAGCCGCCCGAGCGCGTACGCGCCCCTGTCGTCTCCTCCGACGTCTATCACCGCGTAACGTTTTCTGTTCTGAACTATCGAGTATATCTCGGACGGGAGCGCCGGGAGATCAACGTTGCTGTTGGCAAACTGCTGCGATATCACGCCTATCCCCGCCGCTTTAAGCTCATCCTCGCTGTCCTTGGTCCGGAAGTACGGGTTCACTATGTCGAGATCGGCGACGACGACGTCATAGCCCGCATTTTTCAGATAAAACGCGTAGTTTACGGCTATATTGGTTTTTCCGGAGCCGTAATGGCCGCAGAAAAGCGTCACCCTTTTCGGTTCGGGAAGATTCAGCATACCTTGTGGATCCAGCCGTGAGTATCCGGTATCCTGCCCCACTGAATGCCGGTAAGAGTATCGTAGAGCCACTGTGTGACCTCTCCGATTTTGCCTCCGTTCACCGTATATTCGCTGTCCTTGTAATTGAGCCAGCCGATGGGAGAGACGACGGCGGCGGTCCCGGTGCCCCACGCCTCCTCGAGCCGGCCGGACTTCGCGGCGTCAAACAGCTCGTCGACCGAGATGAGCCGCTCGGATACCTTGTATCCCTTTTCACGAAGAAGTTCGCAGCAGGAACGGCGGGTTATGCCGGGGAGGACCGAACCGGTGAGCGCCGGGGTGACTATTTCACCGTCGATCTTGAACATAACGTTCATCGAACCGACCTCTTCGATATATTTTCTCTCGACGCCGTCGAGCCAGAGGACCTGAGTAAATCCCTTTTTCTCGGCCTTTTCGCCCGCCCTGAGACTCGCCGCGTAGTTTCCTCCGCATTTCGCATATCCGGTCCCGCCGCGCACGGCTCTGACGTCCTCCGACTCGATCGCGATCCTGACGGGGTTGATCCCCTCGGCGTAATACGCCCCGACCGGGGAGAGTATGACGCAGAAGGTCGCGTTGTGGACGGCGTGGACGCCGAGATGCGGATCGTTTCCGTAGGTAAACGGTCTGATGTAGAGCGACGTTCCCTCGCTGTGGGGGACCCAGTCGGCGTCGATCTTTATGAGCTCGTCAAGGATGTTAATGAAGAGCTCGCCGTCAATCTGCGGCAGGCAGAGACGCTCGGCGCTGTCGTTCATACGTCTGAGGTTGTCCATTGGGCGGAAGGTCTGAATCGAGCCGTCTGCCGTGCGGTACGCCTTCATGCCCTCGAAGATCTCGGCGCCGTAGTGGAATACCGTCGAAGCGGGGGTGACCGGAATCGGACCGAACGGAACGATTCGCATATCGTGCCAGCCCTTGTCCGGCGAATAGTCCATCATGAACATGTGATCCGTGAAGATCCTACCGAAGCCGAGCTTGCTCTCGTCCTGCGGCTTTGCCTTTGGATTTTCGTTTTTTACGAAAGTGTACTTGAATTCCATTTTACCATTTCCTTTCTCAGAGCTCGTGGCGTTTTATCTTGCCGCTTGTCGTCTTCGGCAGCTCGTCGCGGAAGACGACGAGACGCGGATACTTGTACGGCGCGGTGTGCTTTTTTACGTATTCCTGAATCTCTTTTTTGAGTTCCTCGGTAGGCTCGGTGCCCTTCACGAGCACGACGCTCGCCTTGACTATCTGTCCCCTGACCTCGTCGGGCGCGGCGGAAACGCCGCATTCGAGTACGTAGGGCAGCTCCATAATGACGCTCTCGATCTCAAACGGACCGATCCTGTAGCCCGAGGACTTGATGATGTCGTCCACCCGTCCGACGTACCAGAAAAATCCGTCCTCGTCCTGCCAGGCGGTGTCCCCGGTGTGATAGTACCCGTCCCGCCATATCTCGGCGGTCTTTTCGGGATCTCCGTAGTATTCCGTCGCAAGTCCGCAGGGGAGCCCGTTTTTGATATTTATGACTATCTCTCCGACCTCGCCGGCCGGTACCGGGGCGCCGTCCTGTGACATAAGCTCAACGTCGTAGATCGGCGCCGGCTTTCCCATAGAACCGACCTTGTGTCTCGCGCCCGCGAGATTGCCGATTATCATGGTGCTTTCGGACTGTCCGAAGCCCTCGTGTATCTGAAGACCGGTAAGCTGTTCGAACCTGCGGTAAACCTCGGGGTTCAGCGCCTCGCCCGCCGTCGTCATGTGACGAACCGATGAAAAATCATACCTCGAAAGGTCTTCTTTTATCATCATGCGGAGCATCGTCGGCGGCGCGCAGAAGGTCGTTATGCTGTATTTTGCGAACATCGGCATAATATCCGCAGCCGAGAAACGGTCGAAATCATAGACGAATGTCGCCGCCTCGCAGAGCCACTGACCGTACAGCTTACCCCACATGGCCTTCGCCCAGCCCGTATCAGAGATTGTGAAATGAAGTCCGTCGGGCTCCACGCAATGCCAGTATTTAGCGGTATGAAAATGACCGAGCGGATACTTGTGATTGTGTTCGGCGATCTTCGGATACCCGGAGGTCCCCGACGTGAAGAACATGAGCATCGGGTCGTCGCCGCACGGGGATTCCGCCGTCCGTCTGAAATGAGTCGAATAAAGCTGGTATTCCTCGTTGAAATCCCGCCATCCGTCACGCTTGCCGTTTACGATAAGACGGTTTACGACGGTCGGGGACGTCCTGCACGCCTCGTCGACAGCGTCGGGAACTCCGTCGTCGGCCGTGCATATGACCGTCGTGACCGACGCCGCGTTGAAACGGTATTCGAGATCGTGCGCCTTGAGCTGGTTCGTCGCCGGTATCGCTATCGCTCCGAGCTTGTTGAGCCCGAGCATCGCGAACCAGAACTGATAGTGCCTTTTCAGAATGAGAAGGACCTTGTCTCCCTTTTTTATCCCAAGGGCTTTGAAATAGTTGGCGCACTGATTGGAGGCGCGTTTCATATCCCTGAACGTGAAGCGGCGCTCCGTCTTGTCCTTCGCCACGTAGAGCATCGCGAGCTTATCCGGCTTTTTGTCGGCGAGTCCGTCGACCACGTCGAAAGCGAAATTAAAACCCTCGGTGTTTTTGAATTTTATGGAGGTCGGCGTGCCGTTTTCGTCCTCGGTGACGTCGACGTAACCGTCGTATATCCTCGGCTCGGCGTCCTTTTCACGTCTCTGCCTGACCGGCGCCTCGGTCTCCTTCCCGGGCTGAAGCTCCGGGATCGGTGAGCCCGTCGGATTGAGTACGATCGCGTAGAACTCGCAGTCCGTTCCGTTCACGGCGATCATCCCGTGCGGCGTGCTGCTGTCGAAATAGATCGAGTCGCCGGGGCCGAGCACCGTGCTGTGCTCCCCGACCTGGACCTTCAGACTTCCCGAAATGACGAGGTCGAGCTCCTGCCCCTCGTGGGTCGTGAGCTCGATATCCCTGTGCTGAAGGGACTCGTCGTACCCGCTTCTTACGTAAAGCGGCTCGGCTATCCTGTTCTGGAAAGCGTACGCGAGATTGTAATACGTCATTCCGTGGGCGTTCGCGATCTCCTGTCCGTTCCCGCTCCTTGTGACGGTAAACGACCTCAGCGTAGGGCTGTGACCCTCGATAATGTCAGTTACGTCGACGTTCAGCGCGAGCGCGCACCTGTAAATGAACGCGAAGTTCAGATCGTGCTCACCGGATTCACAAAGGGAGTATTCCTCCGGAGTGACGTCGGTTTTGGCGGCCATTTCAAAGACGGTCAGCCCCTCGATCTGGCGGAGCTCCTTAATCCTCCCCGCCATTTCCCTGATCTTGAAATCAAGTCCTGTAATACCTGCCATAAATGCTCCTTTTCAGAACGGGAAAGCGCCCGTCCAAAAATCAGAAATGACTTTGAGACGAGCGCCTTTTAAACGCACGCGGTACCACTCAAATTGCCCTCGCAGAGGGCCTCTCACGGGATCTTTCAATCCCCCCACATTAACGCAGCGTAACGGGAGAGTTCTACTTGCCTTTCGGCTTTCTTCTCTCCGACTCGGAAGCTACGGTCGCAGCGTCCACCCCAACGGCTCGCACCTACCGCCGTCTCTCTGTCGGGTTTCCCTGCCGCTACCCTCTTCGTCAACGTCTTTGAAAAACATTTTGGATATTTTACCACGGTTCCCGTCTCTTGTCAAGACTTTTTTCGCGATATTTTTATTACAGCTGATTTCTTATGATCTTTCCGCTTATGGTCTTGGGGAGTTCGTCGCGGAAGACGACGAGACGCGGGTATTTATACGGGGCCGTATGCTCCTTGACGTAATTCTGGATCTCTTTCTTGAGCGCCTCGGTCGGCTCTGTGCCCTTCACGAGCACGACGCTCGCCTTGACGATCTGTCCGCGTATCTCGTCGGGTGCCGCCGAAACGCCGCACTCGAGGACGTAGGGGAGCTCCATTATGACGCTCTCGATCTCAAACGGCCCGATCCTGTAGCCCGAAGACTTGATGATGTCGTCGACGCGCCCGACGTACCAGAAATAGCCGTCCTCGTCGCGCCACGCCGTGTCGCCCGTGTGATAATATCCCCCGCGGCGGCAGCGGGCGTCGAGCTCGTCGTCGAGACAGTACCTGTCAAAGAGCCCGACGGGATATTTCTCGTCTATCTTTATGACTATCTCGCCGACCTCGCCGTTCGGCACCGGGTTTCCGTCGGGATC
>JAEEGL013272338.1_pt1 | contig 16142 bp, 16 predicted proteins | sample 9134231 | NCBI WGS metagenome assembly JAEEGL01 (sample SAMN16246548, study PRJNA631951) | gut metagenome | biome: gut microbiome; feature: rumen; material: fiber-attached | host: Bos | place: Iran: Karaj | collected 2018-10
ATCCGCGAGCGCGGGATCGCGTTCATCGAAGCCGACGGCGGCATGTGGAGACTGACCGCACGAAACACGATCAAGACATATTTGGAGGCGGAGCTGAAGGATTGTGGCGTCACGGTGATGCTGTAAAAAGTAAAGCCGCCCTGCGGCAACAGGACGGCCCTACGAAAGGAGATATAGTAGCTTGTACGATAAGAATTATACCACGGAGGTGAACCAAATGCAAGACGTCCGCATCACCGCCCTGGAGCTGTCCAACGTGAAGCGGATCAAGGCTGTGGCCCTGGAGCCTGCGCCTGCCGGGTTGACTGTGATCGGCGGCAAGAACGGTCAGGGCAAGACCAGCGTGCTGGACGGCATTGCCTGGGCGCTGGGCGGCGAGCGCTTCAGGCCGGACGCGGCGAAGCGGGAGGGCAGCGTGCTTGATCCGGAGCTTCGAGTGCAGCTTTCCAATGGCCTGACTGTGATCCGAAAGGGACCCAAGAGCGCCCTGACTGTCGTGGACGAAACCGGCAAGCGCAGCGGCCAGCAGTTGCTGAATGAGTTTGTCGAGACCCTGGCGCTGGATCTGCCGAAGTTCCTCCACGCGTCCGACAAAGAGCGGGCGAACATCCTCCTGGGTATCCTGGGGATCCAGGACCAACTGGACGCCCTGGAGAGGGAGGAACGCAGCCTGTACGACACCCGCACGCAGACCGGCCGTGACCGCGACCAGGCACGCCACCACGCGGACAGCATGGAGTGGTACCCGGATGTACCCGCGGAGCCTGTGTCCGTGACAGAGCTGACCATCCAATTGCGTGACGCCCAGGCAACGAATGAGCAGAATGCCGAGCTTCGCCGGCGGGTGGAATCCCTTAGAGCACAAGCAAAAGACCTGACTGAACGAATCTCGAAACTGCAAGATCAGCTCAATTCCACAAACGCATGCCTGGACATGGCCATTGAGGACGCCACAGGCCTGGTAGACCAGGATACGGATACGCTACTCCGGGAGATTCAGGCCGCTGACGCGATCAACACCAAGGTGCGGCAGAACATAGCTCGCACGGAAGCCGAGCAGCGGGCCGACACCCTGGTGGAGCAGTACGCTGCGCTCAGCACCGAGATCGAGGCCGTGCGTGCCCGGCGCGTGGCGCTCCTGGAGGGCGCTGACATGCCGCTGCCCGGTCTGAGCGTCCAGGATGGCGTCCTGTACTATAACGGCCAGCCGTGGTCCTGTATGAGCAGCGCGGAGCAGATGCGGGCCGCTACGGCTATCGTGGGACGGCTGAAGCCTGAGTGCCGCTTCGTGCTGGTGGACCGGCTGGAAACCATGGACACGGACACGCTGCGGGAGTTCGGCGCCTGGGCTGCGGAACGTGGCCTGCAGGTGATCGGCACCCGGGTCAGCACCGGGTCTGAATGCTCAATCATTATTACGGACGGGGAGGTTCAAAGCGAGTTAGGTGACACTCCGGCAGAAGAACAGACAAAATGGAAAGCGGGGACGTTTTAACAATGAGCAAGGTAATTGATCTTGTCGGTAAACGCTTTGGGAGGCTTTCCGTTATTTCTAAATCAGAAAAGCGCAATCCGACTGGAAGCATTTACTGGGAATGTCGATGTGACTGCGGAACGCTTCTACTTGTAGATGGCAGGAGTTTGCGTGGTGGTCTGCAACGGTCCTGCGGATGTCTGCAAAGAGAGTATGCACACAACCAACACAACAACCTCACGCATGGAGGACGCAATGAACGCCTCTATCGAGTTTGGCGAGGTATGTTAGATAGGTGTTACTACCCAAGCAATAACAGGTATCACATATACGGCGGCCGCGGAATAACTGTATGTGATGAATGGCGTACTAACTATGCAAATTTCAGAGATTGGGCAATAGCAACTGGGTATGATCCGGACGCTCCTCGTGGGAAGTGTACGATTGACAGAATAAACGTAGACGGCCCTTACTCGCCACAAAATTGCCGCTGGGTGGATATGAAGGCCCAGGCGGCGAACAAACGGAAAGGAGCATAATATGGCAAGCAGATATCACCTGGAAGGAACGGCAAAGAATAAGCCCGTGAAGTTCGTGATCTACGGCACGGAGGGCATCGGCAAAAGCACTCTGGCCAGCAAGCTGCCCGGCGTGGTGTTCATCGACACCGAGGGCAGCACCGACTACATGACCGTGTGCCGGTACCCGCGGCCACAGAGCTGGGATATTCTCATGGACATGGTGGATGACGCCGGACAGCAGCATGTGGGGACCCTGGTGATTGACACCGCCGACTGGGCCGAGCGCCTGTGCGTGGATGCCCTGTGCGCGGCCAGGGGCTGGAAGGGCATCGAGGACGCCGGGTACGGCAAGGGTTATGTGTATCTCAAGGAGAAGTTCGGACAGCTTCTGGACAAGCTCACGAGCCTCCAGGACAAGGGAATCAACGTCGGTTTCACAGCCCACGCTCAGCTCCGGAAGGTGGAGCACCCGGAGGAAACCGGCGCCTATGATCACTGGGAACTAAAGGTCAGCAAGCAGGTGGGACCGATGCTGAAGGAATGGGCGGACCTGCTCCTGTTCTGTAACTACAAGACCATGGTGATCCACGGGAAAACGCCCATGGACAAGAACAAGATCGCTGGAGGCAAGCGGGTCATGTACACCACGCATAATCCCGTGTGGGATGCGAAAAACCGCTTCAACCTGCCGGAGGAGCTGCCGCTGGACTATGAGGGGATCAGATCTGTATTCGAGCGCCACACGCCCGCGCAGGCGGCGCCTGCGGCCGTTCCTGATTTCGAGCACGTAGAACCGGCGGTCAATGAGCCGCCCCAGGATGAGCTACCGGCGGTACCCTTTACAGGGCCCGAGACCGGCCCGGCACTGACGGAGCCGAAGCCGGAAGCCGAGTGGACCGAGGAGGAAAAGGCATCGGTCCAACCTGTAAGCCTGGCTGATAAGTTCCCGGATCTGGCCCAGCTCATGGAGGCGTCCGGCGTGCAGTATTCGGAGGTCCAGGCCGCGGTAAGCAGCCGCGGGTACTTCCCTGGGGACATGCCCATTGAGCTGTATCCGGCTGACTTCGTAAAGGGCTGCCTGGTGGCCGCCTGGGACAGTGTGAAAAAACTGATTCTTGATATGAGGAGGAAATAATCATGGACAACGACATCGGACGGGAATTGGATTGGGACGAAGCTGTAGAGCTGAATCCGTCAACCTTCGTGCTGCTCCCGGAAGGGGAGTATGACTTCAAGGTCGTGAAATTCGAGCGCCAGCGGCACGCCGGCAGCGCAAAGCTGCCTGCATGCCCGAAGGCCGTGGTTACGCTGGAGATCTCCGGCGTGAATGGTACCACACAGCTGCAGCACAACCTTTTCCTTCACACGCGGACACAGGGCCTGCTCAGCGCGTTCTTCATCAGCATCGGCCAGGGTAAGCAGGGCGAGACCGTGAAGCTGGATTGGAGCAAGGTGCTGGGCGCCACTGGCCGGGCATCCGTCAGCGTGCGGAAGTATACCAAGAAGGACGGGACCGAGGCCGAGACCAATGATATCAAGGCATTCCTCCCGCCGCTGCGCGGCTGGACAGCAGGGGGCTTCTGATGGATCTGCGCCCGTACCAGGAGGCGGCGCGGGCAGCGATCCACGGGGAATGGGACCAGGGGCATAAGCGCACGCTCCTGGTCCTCCCGACCGGGACCGGAAAGACCATCGTATTCGCCGCTGTGGCGGAGGACCAGGTCCGTCGGGGAGAGCGTGTGCTTGTTCTCGCGCACCGTGGCGAGCTGCTTGAGCAGGCCGCCCAGAAGATCGGCACAGTCTCAGGGCTGGGCTGCGCCGTGGAGAAGGCCGAGCAATCATCAGCCGGCAGCTGGTACCGGATCACCGTGGGGAGCGTGCAAACGCTCATGCGGGAGAAGCGGCTGGACCGCTTTGAGCCGGACCACTACGGCACAATCATTGTGGACGAAGCCCACCATATCCTTTCTGACAGCTATCAGCGGGTCCTGGATCACTTCCCGGAAGCAAACGTCCTGGGCGTTACAGCTACACCTGACCGCGGCGACATGCGGAATCTGGGGCAGTATTTCGACAGCTTGGCTTATGAGTATCGCATCACCCAGGCTATCAAGGACGGGTACCTCTGTAAGATCAAAGCGCAGACCATCCCGCTGAAACTGGACATGTCAGGCGTGGGCACCCAGGCCGGCGACTACAAGGCCGCTGACGTGGGCCATGCGCTGGATCCGTATCTTGATAAAATCGCGGACGAAATGCGGACCTACTGTGCAGGCCGCAAGACCGTGGTGTTTCTTCCTCTGATCGAGACCAGCAGGCGCTTCTGTGCGCTGCTGCAGGACCGAGGCATCCGAGCTGCGGAGGTCAACGGCAACAGCGACGACCGTGCCGAGATCCTGGCCGACTTCGCAGCCGGGGAGTATGACGTGCTCTGTAACTCTATGCTGCTGACCGAGGGCTGGGACTGTCCCAGCGTGGACTGTATCGTGGTGCTCAGGCCGACGAAGATCCGCAGCCTGTATTGCCTGGATGAGAAAACCGAAGTTTTAACCGAAACTGGATGGAAATCAGACGTCGAAGTGGGCGAGAAGGTTGCCGCGTTCAACCCCAAGACTTCGGAGATAGAATTTCTCCCGGCACTTGCTAAAGTCCGACGTCACCTGAACGCCGACGAATACTTTGTTTCTATTAAAGGGCCTGCTGTGGACATTCGCGTTACCGACCGGCACCGTATGCTATATGACAACAAGAGGGGAAGTGGGTGGAAATTCACCACAGCTGCCCACATGGCTTCACTTCGAGATGGGTGTAGGATTCCGATCTCCGGCTATGGCAAGTTTTCAGGCGTCCCGCTTACAGATGACGAACTTCGTTTCATCGGGTGGGTGATGACGGATGGCTCTATTAACAAAGCCAACAATGCCGTTATGATCACTCAGGGCGTCCACCAACCGTGGTGCAAGGACATCCAAGATTGCATTGAGGGCTGTGGATTTAAGTATAACAAGTTCATCCGAAAGCGAAATAGTCAGTTTAAGTCGAACAGCGATGCTTGCATATGGACGATAAGTAAGGGACATCCCAGAGGACGAGACAGCCATCTGAGAGGATGGGGCGCTCTGGAGCCGTATCTAAGCAAAGACTTTTCCCTGCGCTTAATGGACATGACCGCTGATCAGTTCGAGGTGCTCCTGGAAGCAATTCATCTTGGAGACGGTGCAAAGCAATCGGGACAGGACTGGACACGTCACAGCTACCACATATCGACGGGGAACCGGACGTTTGCGGACAGGCTTCAGATTGCCGCAGTAATGCGAGGTTACAAAGCTAATATCAGCGAACTGCCAAACGGATCAGACGACCGCAAGATTTACCTCATACACCTAAAGAAAAAAGAATACATGAACGTGGGAAGCGTTTACGATGGGCGGCCTATCTGGCAAGTCGAACCGCACTCAGACGAATCGTGCTGGTGCGTTGAAAACCAGCTCGGAACCCTTGTTACAAGACGAAATGGCAAAGTGACAATCGTCGGTAATTGCCAGATGATCGGCCGCGGCACTCGCCTGGCGCCGGGAAAGGACCACCTGCTGGTGCTGGACTTCCTCTGGCACACTACGCGGCATGAGTTGTGCCGCCCGGCGTGCCTGATCTGCGAAAGCCCGGAAGTGGCCGACAAGATGACCGAGAACCTGGAGCAGGCTGAGGAAGCCATGGACCTGGAGGCCGCTGAGGCCATTGCCCAAACGGACGTGATTGCCCAGCGAGAGGAGGCACTGGCGAAGATGCTGGAGGAGCAGCGGCACCGCAAGCGTGCCCTGGTGGATCCCCTGCAGTTTGAGTATTCTATCCAGGCTGAGGACCTGAGCAGCTATGTCCCCGCGTTCCCCGCGGACATGGCGCCGCCCACGAAGAAACAGCTGGAGCTGCTTGAGCGCCGAGGCATCTTCCCAGATGAGATCACCTGCTTCGGCAAAGCTCAGATGATCATTAACCGATTGATGAAGCGTCAGGAGGACGGTCTAACCACACCTAAGCAGATCCGGCTGCTGGAGCGGTACGGATTCGTGCACGTGGGCGAGTGGGGCTTCCACGAAGCCAGCCGCATGATCTCCCGCATCAGCCAGGCCGGCTGGCGCGTTCCCCGCGGCGTCAATCCCAAAGAATACAAGCCGGCACACCCGGAGGAGGCAACAACATGGACGGATATGATCTCCTAAAATGCCTGGACGCCATTGACCCGGCGAATCTGTCATACCAAGACTGGACGCTGGTGGGCATGGCCCTCAAGGAGGCGGGCTACGCCGCGTCAGTCTGGGACGAATGGAGCCGCCGGGACGCTGCCCGGTACCATCAGGGCGAATGCCTGAGGAAGTGGGAAACCTTCAATGGCGCTGGAAATCCCGTCACCGGCGGGACGATCGTGCAGCTCGCAAAGGAGCACGGCTGGCGGCCGGACGAGGGCCATGAGCTGGCCTGGGACGACGTCCTGGATCTGACGCCGCATGAGATGGCCATTGATCCCGGCTGGCTGGAGGCTGAGACCATCCAGGAGCCTAAGCGCTGGGATCCCGTGGGCGAGCTGTCGCGGTACCTGGAGATCTTGTTTGAGCGGGATGATTACGTCGGGTACGTGACCGAGTGCTGGGCCAAAGAGGACGGCGGCTGGGCGCCCAAGCAGGGTAGCTACGACCGCACCGCCGGAGACCTGCTGGAGAAGCTGGGCAAGTGCAAGGGCGATATCGGAAAAGTTATCGGCGACTATAATCCCGAGGCCGGCGCCTGGATCCGCTTCAATCCGCTGGACGGACAGGGTGTGAAGAATGCCAACGTGAAGGAGTACCGCTACGCCCTGGTCGAATGCGACAACGTGGACAAGGATAAGCAGTTGCCGCTTTATAAGCAGCTGAATCTGCCCATTGCCGTGGTCGTAGATTCCGGAAATAAATCGGTCCACGCCATCGTGAAGATCATGGCCGGCAGCGAGCAAGAGTACCGGCGGCGGGTAGAGTACCTGTACAAGATCCTGAAGGACCGCGGCGTCGAGATCGACACCCAGAATAAAAACGCCAGCCGGCTCAGCCGCATGCCCGGCATCATTCGGAACGGCAAGAAGCAATTCATTATCGAGGAGGCGTCCGGCGCTGAGGACTGGGAAGCCTGGCGGGAATGGATCGAGGCCCAGGCCGACGATCTGCCAGAGATGGAAAACCTGGCCGAGGCTGAGGCGCCGGTCTTGCCGCCACCCGTGATCGCCGGAGTACTGAGAAAAGGCCATAAGCTCATGCTGGCCGGCCCCAGTAAAGCAGGTAAATCCTTCGCCCTGCTGGAGCTGGCCATGGCCATAGCCGGCGGTACCGAATGGCTGGGTTGGCAGTGCACCCGCGGCCGGGTCCTTTACGTGAACATGGAGCTGGCCCGGGAGAGCTGCCTGGATCGTCTGCGGACCATGCAAGAGCAGTACGGCCTGAGCAGGCAGGCCCTGGCTAATATCACCGTTTGGAACCTGCGCGGCAAGTCTCTCACCCTGAAAGACCTGGCGCCTAAGTTGATCTGGCGGCTGCGGAATACACCTGTAGACGTCATCATCTTGGATCCCATCTATAAGCTGATCGGCGGCAACGAATCCGACATGGGCGACGTGGCCCGCTTCTGCGGCCTGATGGATCGCCTGTGCGTCGAGCTGGGCTGCGCGGTGATCTACTGCCACCACCACAGCAAAGGCGCACAGGGCGGAAAAAACGCGGCTGACCGTGCGTCTGGATCCGGCGTATTCGCCCGGGACGCGGACGCCCTCCTGGACATGATCCAGCTGAAGGTCCCGGAATCCATGCAGAGTTTCTGCGGCGTCAGCGCCAGTGCTTCAGCGTGGAGGATCGAGCCTGTGCTACGCGAATTCCCGGAGCCTGGCCCTGTGGACGTGTGGTTCGATTATCCGCTGCATTTCGTGGACAAGGCCGGAGCCCTCATCGATTGCAAACCGGATACCGGAGTGTGGTCCACCAGCGAGATGAACCAGAAGCGGCTGGCAAACGCCGAGGTTCGTCAGGAGAAAACGCGTGCCACCTTTGAACGCCTGATTGCTGAATCGAGCCACGGGATCGTGGCCATTCAGGACATCGCGGATGAGGTCGGCGTCAGCCCCGAGACCGCAAAAAACTACCTGGACAAGCTATACCCTGAGCAACTGAATTTCACCGAGGGAACGCTGACACCACGCAAGGGGAGCAGGTGTAAAGTAAGCGTTTACATGCGGTAAGCACGAATGTCGGAAGTCGGAATTTCGGGAAATTCCGACAAACGTCAGAATTTCCTTAAAAACAGGAAATTCCGGCCATGTCAGAAAACCTAAATTCCGACAATTCTGACAAGCGTCGGATTTTCCTTGATTTCTAGGAAATTCCGACAAGTGTCAGATTTTCCTTTCCCTTATAGGGGGAAAAATCCCCCTTATATAAGGGTTTTTCCCCCATAAAGTTTGATGTTATTCTACGCTGAATTTCTGGAGGTGAAAACGCATGAATGAGGATTGCGCGAATGTGATCAGATCCAAGCTGGAGCGAGCGTATTTGATGCTCGGAAAAATGAAAAAGCAAATCTATGATTTCGACGAAGATGCCTGGAGCTTATTAAGCCAAGATGTGGAAGAGATAAGCGGTTTGGTTATGGACGTTCTTGTTGACATTGAACTGGAGGTAGAAGAATGATCAGCTTTTTCATTCCCGGCGAGCCGCCGACCGTAACGGCCCAGCAGAAGGGCTACAGCCGTAAAACTGGAAAATTCTACAAGACGACTGACCTGAAGGATGCCGAGCAGAAGTACATGGCTTACGCCTACCATGCCAGACCTGAGCACCCGATCGAGGGAGCAGTGCACCTGACTGTGTCGTTTGGATTCAGTGTAACCGGCAAGCATCATGATTGCGAGCCGAAGATCACCAGGCCAGATACGGACAACATGGTGAAGCTGTTGAAGGATTGCCTGACCCGCTGCCGCTTCTGGGATGATGACGCTCAGGTTGCCCTGGAGACAGTGGGGAAGTATTGGAGAAGCACTCCTGGGATCAGTGTGGTGGTCCAGACCTGGGAGGAGCACGTGGAGGAGGTATTGTCATGACTGGAAGCGAAATGAAAGCCTATCGGGAGAAGTATGGGATCTCGCAGCGGCAGCTCGCCCAGCAGATCGGCATCAGCCAGCAGCGTATATCAGCACTGGAGCGTGGGGCGCCGGATCTGAGGTCTGATCAGGTGGGGAAGATCGATATCGGGAAACCGCACCCCAGCTATGTGCCTGTGGAGATCATCGAGGGTATTATGCGGGTGCGTGAAAAAAATACGGCATCAAAGTACCCGGACCCTGAATCGTGGAAGGCCATTGATCCTAAGCGCTGGCATGAAGCGATGCTGCGGCACGTGCTCGCCTGCTGGAATGATCCCTATAGCGTGGACCCGGAGAGTGGTTTGCTGCACCTGGAGCATATCGCCTGTAACGTGGCATTCATGCTGGCGCTGAAGGGAGGAGAGGATAACTAATGGGAAGCTATGATTTCGGCAAGAACGAGGTCTGCGCCTGGGTACGGGAGCGGTTCTCGGCCAGCGCGACGATCCTGGACGTGGGCGCCTGCGACAGCAAGTGGCGAAGGATCCTGCCGGAGTATCCGGCCATGGACGCGGTAGAAGTTTTCGACGGATACCTTGATCGGCTGCAGGGCTACAGGCAGATCTACCACATGGACATCTGTGACTTCCGGTACGACTGGTATGATCTGATCATTTTCGGGGACGTAATCGAGCATCTGACGGTGGAGCAGGCCCAGGCGGTGCTGCGGTACGCCTGGCCGCGCTGCCGGGATATGATCGTGGCTGTGCCGTGGCTGTACTACCAGGGGCCGGTCAACGGGAATGTGCATGAGATTCACATCCAGGATGATCTAACGCCGGAGCTGTTTGACCAGCGGTATCCGGGCTTTAAGGTGCTGTGCCATCCGCGGGAGGATTACTGCTATTTCGTCAAGGGAGATGATGCCCATGTCTAAGCGCTCTGATTCCTGGCGGTGGTATGCTAAGCAGGCTGCTTATGAGTACCCGCTGCTGCGGACCCAGGTGCGAGATATCCAGAGTATGAGTATTACGCCGAAGCTCACCGGCATGCCGGCCGGAGGCGGTGAGCGCCGGACGACAGAGGATGCTGCGCTGCGGCAGTTGCCGGCCGAGGATCAGCGCAAGTTCGACGCCGTGGACCAGGCGCTGGAGGTGTGTAAGCGGCTGACGTCTGGGCCGTTCAGGATCAAGCTGATCGAGCTGGTCTACTTCGCTAAGAGCCACAACCTGCAGGGAGCTGCGCTGCAGATCCCGTGCAGCGTGCAGACCGCGTGGACGTGGAATAACGACTTCCTTCTGTTGGTGTGGTCCAAGCTGAAATAAACACTAGTGTTTTGACCCTGTGTCAAGTGGTATAATCAGTACGCTGAGAGCGGTGTCCAGATGGGCGCCGCTCTTTGTATTGGGCCGGCTGCGGCGCAGCCGTGGGTAAGCATACGGAGGGGACGGGGCCGGGTGCGATATGACAAGCTATGAGTTTTATCACAATCCGAAATGGATCCATAAGCGCGACATGATTCTGCGGCGCGACGGCTACCGCTGCCAGCGCTGCAAGCGTTATGGACGCATTCGTCAGGCCACCACCGTGCATCACATCCTCCACCTGGAGGACCGGCCGGACCTGGCGTATGATCCCGCGAATCTGATCAGCGTGTGTATGGCGTGTCATAATGCTCTGCACCCGGAGAAGGCCGCTGCGCGTGGCCGCGGGCAGCCCGGCCAGGGCCGCCGGTGATCTGCGATACCTCGCCCCCCCCCTTCGAGGGTGCGGGGTGGTCCGGAGGATGATTGGAGGGGCGGGGCCTTTTCCAACTGCGCCGGAAATTTAGGCTAAATGCCCCATAAATGGGTGTATGTGAGGTGATTATCGTGCAGGCATCGGCCTGGAGGGACAAAATTAGACGGCAGATCCAGGCGACCGGCACGTATCGCCCGGCGTTTTGCTCCGTGGTGGACGCTCTGGCAAAAGTCCTGGAGCAGAGAGACGCGGCATATCAGCAGTATGTGGCTGAAGGCTCACGTTTGGTGGTCGAAAAAATATCTGACCGCGGCGCCGTGAATCGCGTGAAGAATCCGTTGCTGCAAACGTGGATGGACCTGAATGCGCAGGCGCTGGCTTACTGGCGTGATCTGGGCCTCACGCCCGCTGGGCTGAAGAAAATCGACGAGGAGGCTATGAAGCCGAAGAAGCAAAACTCTTTGGAGAAGGTGCTGATGGACCTTGTCTAAGAAAAGTTACAAGGACACGGCCCTGGCTTATGTGGATAGCGTGCTGACCGGGAAGCGGAACGCTGGCGCGGACGAGATCGCAGCATGCCGCCGATTCCTGGCGGACTGCGAGCGGCCCGATCTGGAGCTGCGGACGAAGGACCCGGATTTCGTCATCGGCATCATCGAGCGGACGATGGTCCACCGGCAGGGCGAGGCGCTGGACGGCACGCCGCTGGCCGGGAAGCCGTTTTTATTGCAGCCATGGCAGATGTTCTGCGTGTATAACCTGGTGGGCTTTTACTTCCGCGGTACGAATGAGCGCCGGTACAAAGAGGGCTTTATCTACGTTCCGAGGAAGAACAGTAAAACGAGCCTTGCGGGTGGGCTGGCGTTTGCTCTGGCCCTGCTAGAGCGCCGCAGCGGCGCCCGCATCTACATCGTGGCTGCCAGCTTGAAACAGGCGCAGCAGGCTTTCGATTTCATCCTGTACTCCCTGCGGGCGTCCGGGATGATCGAGGGCTTCCGTGTCCGGGACAACAACGCGGAGCACTCGATCCGTTACGAGTTCACGGATGACCAGGGGCGCCCCGCCGGGAGCATTGACATTGAGGCTCTGGCGGCGAATCCTGACGCGCAGGATTCCTTCAACTGCAATATCGCCATCGCGGACGAGATCCAGGCCATGAAAAGCCCGGCGCAGTATAACCGGTTCAAAGAGGCCATGAAAGCCTACACGAACAAGCTGATGCTGGGGATCACCACCGCGGGCGACAATGCGAATAGCTTTTGTTACCAGCGCGTGGAGTACGCCCACAAGGTGGTAACCGGCCTGGTGACGGACGATTCGTTTTTTGCGTATCTCTGCCGGGCGGATCAGAGCGACAACGGAGACGTGGACTATCTGGACCCGATTCAGCACGAAAAGGCGAATCCCAGTTATGGCGTCATAATCCGGCCGAAGGAAATCATGAACGACGCTTTGCAGGCGCAGAATGATCCGCAGCAGCGGAAAGATTTTCTGTCACGCTCCCTGAATATCTACACCAGCGCTATGCGGTCCTGGTTTGACGTGGATGAGTTCCGGCGCTCAGACCGGCAGTATGAATGGACATTGTCAGAGCTGGCCCGTCTGCCGATTGATTGGTACGGCGGCGCCGACCTTTCCCGCATGTACGACCTGACGGCAGCCGCCCTGGTAGGGAATTACCAGGGCGTGGATATTATCATCACACACGCTTTTTTCCCGATCTCCCAGGCAGCTGCTAAGGCCAATGAGGATAACATTCCGCTGTTCGGCTGGGCGGACGATGGTTGGCTGACCATGTGCAACAGCCCCACCGTGAATGCGGCCGACGTGGTGAATTGGTTTATCGACATGCGGCGCCAGGGCTTCAAGATCAGGCGTGTGGGGCACGACCGGAAGTTCGCCGGCGAGGAGTATTTCCCGCTGATGAAGCGTGCCGGATTCGCCATCGTTGACCAGCCCCAGCTGTTTTATATCAAGTCCCAGGGCTTCCGGCACATCGAGAAGGCGGCCAAGGATGGCATGCTCTACTATTTGCATTCGGAGGCATACGAATATTGCGTCAGCAACGTCCGCGCCATCGAGAAAACCGATGACGCGGTTCAGTATGAAAAGGTCCAGCCCCAGCAGCGCATAGATCTGTTTGACGCTTCGGTTTTCGCCGTTGTGCAGATGGTAGCTGCTGAAGATAGGTCCCGGAAGGCCAGAGCCTGGTGGGGCGAGGAGGGAAGCGAATGAGCAAGAAAAGAGCAAGAGGCGGCGCAGCTCCCAGAGACCGGCCCGCTGAGAAAAGAAGCATCGTGTGGCTGGGTGACTGGCAGAATCAGGAGAGCCTGGCGTGTGCCGGCTACACGACCCTGTCACACAATCCCGAGGTTACGACGGCGGTGGATACCATTGCCAGGCTGATCGGCGCAATGACTATACACCTCATGCAGAACACGCCGGAAGGCGACGTTAGGATCCGGAACGGGCTGAGTAACGTGGTGGATATCACTCCCAATCGTTACATGACCCGCTCCAATTTTATCCGCTGGATCGTCCGGACCATGCTGCTGGATGGAAACGGCAATGCTGTGGTCATGCCCGTGACCAATCGCGGGTACCTGGAGGAGCTGGTCCCCATCCCCCCGGCTTATGTGGCTTACGTGCCGACGGGCCTGTGGGATTACCGGATCGCGGTGAACGGGGCGCAGTACTACCCGGACGATCTGCTACACTTCGCTGCGAATCCCGGGGATCTGTATCCATGGCTGGGTACCGGGTACCGGATCGCGCTCGCCACCGTGGCTGACAACCTGAAGCAGGCTGCGGCGACGGAAAAGGGCTTCATGTCCTCCAAGTGGAAGCCGTCGATCATCGTGAAGGTTGACGCCCTGACTCCGGAGTTCGCTAACCCGACGGGCCGGCGCAAGCTGCTGGAGGACTACGCCATGAGCGGAGAAGCCGGCGAGCCGTGGCTGATCCCCGCGGAAAAGTTCTCCGTGGAGCAGGTGAAACCGCTCACCTTGAGCGACCTGGCCCTGGCTGACTTTGTGAAGTTGGATAAGACCACAGTGGCCACTATCCTGGGCGTGCCGCCCTTTGTTCTGGGCGTGGGCGAGTTCAAGCGCGAGGCGTGGAACAGCTTTATCAGCACCACGATCATGCCGATTGCGCAGAACATTCAGCAAGAGCTGACGCGGAAGCTGCTGTACAGCCCGGAGTTTTACTTCCGATTCAATCCGCGGAGCCTGATGAACTATGAGTTGGCTGAGCTGGTGACGGCCGGTGCAGAGATGGTGGACCGGATCGCCATGCGGCGCAACGAATGGCGTGACTGGATGGGCCTGCCGCCCGATCCTGATATGGATGAGCTGATCGCGCTGGAAAACTACTTGCCGGCGGACCGGCTGGGCGATCAGAGCAAGCTGAATAACGGAGGAGGTGAGACATAATGCAGTGCACAAGAACCGCAATGACGCGGGACGCGGAATTCCTCACCCGTGAGGCTGAGGACGGCGCCCGGTATATCGAGGGCTATTTCGCCGTGTACGGCGGGACTTATCAGCTTTGGGATGATGTGTCGGAGACTATTGATCCCGGCGCGTTTGACTTGGCTGCAGACCGGGACGTCCGTGCGCTGACCAACCATGACACGACCCTGGTGCTGGGACGCACCATGGCCGGCACGCTGGAGCTGCGGACCGATGAACGCGGCCTGTGGGGCAGCGTGAAGATCAACGAAAAGGACCAGGACGCCGTGAACCTGTATGAGCGGGTGAAGCGCGGAGACGTGACCCAGTGCAGCTTCGGTTTCGATATCCTGACGGAGCAGATGGAGAACCGGACCGACGGCAGCACGGTGTTTCACCTCCAGAAGGTAAAGCTCTACGAAGTCAGCGTGTGCACGTTCCCGGCTTATGAAGAGACGGGCGTGCAGGCGCGGAAGAAGGAGCTGGACGATATGAAGAAGCGCAAACACGAAGCCTGGGCGGCTGAAATGCGTGCCCGGCTGAAAGGAGAGAAGAAGGAATAATGGCACTCAAAGCTATCATGCTCCGCAAGAGCATCGAGAAGAAAAAGGCCGATCTGGAAGCCCTGCGGGCGAGGGACGAAGAATTCGCCACCCGTGAGGCTGAGCTGAGTGAGGCCATCAATGAGGCCCAGACTGAAGAGGAAGAGGCTGCTGTCACTGAGCAGATTGACGCCTTTGACGCTGAGCACAACGCCCATGAGGCCGCGAAGGACGGCCTGACCAGGGAGATCGAAGCCCTGGAAAATGAATTGGCGGAGGAGGAGCGGAAACAGACCGTTCCCGCACCCGCTGCGGGCCAGAAGCCCGAGGAAAGGAGAGAGGTTATCCCCATGCCCAACACCACCATCAACATCCGCAGCCTGCCCATGAATCAGCGGGCTTTTGAAGCCCTGCCCCTGGAGCAGCGCAACAGCATCCTGGCTCAGGAGGACGTCAAGGAATTCCTGACGAAACTCCGCAGCATGAAGGGCCAGAATCGCGCCATTTCTGGCGGTGAGTTGACCGTCCCCATCGTGTTCCTGGATCTCATCTCTGAGAACATGTTCCGCTACTCCAAGCTCATGAACCGCGTCCGGATCCGTGAGGTCAGCGGCCAGGCTCGGCAGACGATCGCCGGCACCGTTCCCGAGGCCGTCTGGACTGAGATGTGCGGTAACCTGAACGAGCTGACCTTTGTGTTCAACCAGGTCACCCTGGACGGCTACAAGGTCGGCGGCTTCGTTCCCGTCTGCAACGCCCTCCTGGAGGACAACGACGTTAACCTGGCATCCTGGATCATCGAGATGATGTCCGAGAGCATCGGCCTGGCGAAGGATAAGGCCATCCTCTACGGCAAGGGCAGCGCCTACCACATGCCGCTCGGCATCGTGACCCGCCTGGCCCAGCAGAGCCAGCCGGCCAGCTATCCGGCCAATGCTCCCGCCTGGGTGGATCTGCACAGCACCAACATCATCACCCTGGCTTCCAACCTGTCCGGCGCCGCGTTCTGGGCTGCCCTGCAGGTCGCCGTTGGCAACACCTTCACCAAGTACAACCGTGGTACCATGTTCTGGGCCATGAACAGCAAGACCTGCGCCCTGCTGAAGAGCAAGGCCATCACCTTCACCGCTGCCGGCGACGTGGTGGCAAATGTCTATGGCGTGCTGCCGATCATCACCGGCGACATCGATATCCTCGAGTTCATGCCCGACGGCGATATCGTGGGCGGCTACGGCGACCTGTACCTGTGGGCGCAGCGCAGCGGCATGACCATCGGCGCCGACGAATTCGGCTACACCAACCGCGTGCTCGACC
>JAEEGL014059701.1_pt1 | contig 16142 bp, 21 predicted proteins | sample 9134231 | NCBI WGS metagenome assembly JAEEGL01 (sample SAMN16246548, study PRJNA631951) | gut metagenome | biome: gut microbiome; feature: rumen; material: fiber-attached | host: Bos | place: Iran: Karaj | collected 2018-10
CCGAACTCCTTCACCACTACTGCCCATGGATACAGAAACACCGTTTCCACATCGAACATGAGGAACAAGATGGCGAAAAGGTAGAATCCCACCGTGATGGGCAGCCACGAGCTGCCTCGCGTGGGGATACCACTCTCATACGGCTCACCTTTCACCTTCGCATAGGACCGAGGTCCTATCAGCTTGGCTACAACGTAAGCCGCCACCACCAATGTAATAGCCGTCAACAAGACGGTAATTAACAAAGTAAAGTTCATAAATTTAATATAATGTTATAACAATATTGTTTCTTGTCTATTGTGCGACGCTGTCGCAATCCCCTACTTCACCACCTCCGTGATGGCCTCGCCCACACAGCAGTTCGGCTGCTGGATATGCAGCATCTGTGTCACCGTCGGAGCGATATCCGTGATATGCACCTCACGGCTTGTGCTGCCGTGCTCCACCTTCCAGCCGTAGAACAGCAGGGGGATATGGGCGTCGTAGGGGTTCCACTCGCCATGGGTCGTTCCTGTCGGCGACGACCATTTGCCGAACTCATACCATCCTGCCTCTGGCACCACGATGATGTCGCCCGAGCGACGGGGATGATAGCCCATCAGCGCACGGTAGCGGATCAGGTCTGGCAGTCCGGCCGTCTGTATCTGCTCGAAGTCGGCGACAAACTGCACATGGGGAGCCGTCTTGATGAAATCGACGATCACCTTGCGCACCTTCGCCTCGTCGAGGCCCTTCTCGGCAATGTATTTCTTGTTGAGGTAGAGGCGATAGGCCATAAAGCCGGAGATGACCTGCAGGTCAACACCGAGCTTCACCTTCAGTTCCTCCTCCAGCTGTGACAAAATCTCCTCTTTCCACTTCCAGGCACCGCCTGCAAGCTTGTGGTCTTCCATGTACTGGAAGTTATGCGCTGCGCCGTGGTCGGCTGTCAGGAAAAGCAGGTAGTTGCCCTCACCCACCTGACGGTCAAGTGCCTTCAGCAGTCGGGCGATGTCCTTGTCGAGTTCGAGATAAGCCTCGTCGGTATGCTCGCCACGTGTACTGAACTCATGGCCGATCACGTCTGTCTGCGAATAGCTGACGCAAAGCATGTCTGTCGTCTTGCCCTTGCCCAGCTGTTCTCCCTTAAGTGCAGCAATGGCCATATCGGTCGTGATATGGCCACAGAGGGGATACATCCCCACGTCCTTGCCTACTTTCTTCAGTTCAGCGTTCTTCTTCAGCTCCTTATTGTAGGTCTTCGCCCACTCAGGCAGGTCCTTCATATACCAGGTACTGGTGATAAACTGTCCATTCTGTGTGTCGAGCCAGTAGGCGCCGTTGGCACTTCTTCCAGCAGGAAGGATGGCAGCACGGTCCTTATACGACACACCGATCACCTTCGACTTGAAGTCGGTATGCAGCCGTATCTGGTCGCCGATGGTCGATGCCAGCAGGTTCTGGGGCGACCGGCAGCCCTTCTTGCGGTTGTCGCTGCCCACAGGGTCAACGGAGTCGTCACCAACACAATTCACAGATACACCGTCGATCATAAAGTCATTGCCGCAGATGCCGTGGAAGGCTGGTGTCGAACCGGTATAGGCACTGGTATGCCCGATGGCCGTGACCGTCGGCAGATAGTTAATCAGGCAGTTGTCGCAGGAATAGCCCTTTTCCAGGAGGCGACGGAAGCCGTCGTCCTCAAACTTGTCATAATACCTGGCCAGATAGTCCCAGCGCATCTGGTCCACGACAATGCCCACGACCAGCTTCGGCCGTTCGTTAAAGTCTGTATGTGCCAGCAAATGAGCAGTATAGCTCAATAGTAATGCTGTTAGTAGTACAATCTTCCTCATATTGGGTGCAAAGGTACTAAAAAAAATCCGTTCCACCAAACACAAGCCCAAATAATTTTTAATTATTTCCAAAAAAAGATAACGGATTGAAATCTGTGCGAAATCAATCCGTTACTTTTTAACTTTTAACAAGCGACTTTTTGCTTTTAACAAGCGACATGGAAGTTATACATTCTTGCTACATTTATGCAGTACTCCTTGTAATATTCGCTCTTCAACCATTTGTTAATCAACTTCTTCATAATCTTTTTACCTTTCTTTTCTTTAATTGTTATCCTTTTACATCTGTTGGCTGCAATCTCTTTGTGCAGCATGTCTTTCTTTTTGACGGTGCAAAGGTACGGCGATTTTACGTAAAAACAAAGATTTTATCGAATTGTTTGCGCACACAACCCCTTTTGTTGATATGAGTCAATAATACCGCCTTGTTAAGAAATTACTGTCAAAGTTTCCTAAGAATTTTGTTATTTCACAAAAAAGACGTATCTTTGTCCCCCGAAAAGCCGACCCATTTGCAGGGATTGGTTCTATAACATTATTAATTCTAACAACAATGAGAAAAACCCTATTCATTACAGTCTTCGGACTGATGGGCGTGATGGCGGCTCAGGCTCAGTCGTCGCAGAGTGGAACTCCTGCCATGAAGGAGATTCAGCCCAGTAGTGTCATTCCCATGCCAAAAATAACGATGGCAGAGTGGAACAGTCTTTGCGAAACGGTCGACGATGGTGAGGAATCACAAGTCGAAAGCAAGTACGGCGATCTCAGTATCTACGACGACCTGTACAGCGAGAAATGCAGCTGGTACTGTGGTGGTGAGGTGAAGAGTGTGACGGCTTCGAGTTGTTTGCAGCCTATCAAATCGTTCAACTACAAGGGTGAGAATGCTCACGATTTCGACCACGAGAGCGTCTGGGCAACAAAGGGTAAGGGCATTGGTGAGAGCCTGACCTATACGTTCGAGGGCAAGTGTCCGCGCATAACAAAGGTGAAGATACTCAACGGCCACGTGAAATCGGAGTCGGTATGGCGCGCCAACTCGCGTGTGAAGAAGCTGCGCATGTATTATAATGGCAAGCCCTACGCCATCCTTGCCTTACAGGACAGTCGCACGCTCCAGTGCTTCGACGTTGGCACACTCGGCTACCATGATTTCAACAAACCAGACTGGACGCTGAAGTTTGAAATCCTTGAGGTTTATCCGGGTTCAAAGCACGATGATACAGTCATTGCGGAACTCTACTTCGACGGCATCGACGTGCACTAAGAGCAGGAGCGACATTAGTGCCGCTCCCGCCCGAGATGCTACTGGCCAACACGAGCGAGGGTCCAGCCCTGCATCATGGCGAAGCAGTCGGGCTGTCGTCCACCCTCCACGATGGCCATCGCCATGCCCAGTGCCATCCAGCGCGAGGGATAGAGCGACGGTATGCCCAGTGGTTCGTCGGCATCGATACCCGTCAGCTCCGACACCTTATTTATATATGCCTCGGTGGCGTTCTCCTTCGGTGGTGCCCATCGGCTGATAATCTTCCGAATGGTGTACAGGCGATAGTTGTGATAGTAGGTACGGGTGAGGATCACGAAGGCAGCCCTCCACCCCATTGCCATACTCTCAAAACGAAAGAATTCAGCATCGCTCTGTTTGGCAGCCAGTCCCTGCCACTTATCCTTGCTGCGACGGATATTCAACGGATTGTTGTTACGAATGTTTCTTGGTGTCATGATTCTTCTTTTTTAAAGTGTTCTTTTGTGTTTTGTTTGTCTTCACAAACCTGCCGTCAGGCTGCGCCTCTATCAGTCCGGCCTTGTTCCATCGCCAAACCACGTCACGGCATTGCGAGAGGATCTTCAGGTCGGCCATCTTCTGCTTCAGCTGGTCACGGGTGAATGCGTCAGGCATCATGTCAAAGAGGATCACTGTCTTCGATGGCCGTTTTTCCTTGCCGTTCAGCACCTCGTCGGTCGCCTTGCCGTACTTCGCTATCAGCGACTCCACGGCATAGTTGCTGACGAAGAGTGCATTGGCGACGACCTTCTTCTTCACCTCTGCTGTAGGCTTCTCACCCAGCAGGTAGTAGACCACCATACCAGCCCTGAAGCCGTCGTTGGCAGCACGCCTGCGATAGGTGTCTCTGGCCCGTGACATCTCCTTCAGGCTCAACACCCGTTGCTGTTCCAGCCAGTCCTCCATCACGTCGTTCAGCCAGCCCATCTCCATGACGTGCTCCTGTACAACGTTGCCCTGCTCATCCATCGACAGGTTGTGGTACACATGGTTGACGGTGTCTGTCACCACCTTCCTCTGCAGTTCCGTCCACGGCTTCCACTTCGGGACCTTCGCCCCGAACTGATCGGGCAGCACCACGGGGATGGTACGTGTCACCAGTCCGTCCTCGACATTCCTGAAGAAGCGGCCCATCGAGAGTGGTGTCCCCGACACTAAGAGGTTATAGAAGATTCTGGCCTTTCCGGAGAAGGAGCTCTCCGACATGAACTTCTGCCCCGTAGCGGCATTCTCATAGGCGATACGGTAGAGGTCGCTCAGCTGTCCCCACGAGCCACGGTTGTGTTGCTTCACCATCGTGTCCACCTCCGGACAGATGGTCACCGAGTGCAACCCTTTGTTCTGGTAGTTCTGCTTCAGGAAGGCCGTCACCGACACGGTGGCAGGGATAATACGCTGAATCACCATCGGGTCTTCGGGCTGCTTGGCCTTGTTACGGCACTTTTTCAGCTCCCGTTCGTACTCCAGCTGCTTCTCCTCTCCCTTGGCATCGTCGGCAGCCATCGGTTCGAAGAGCATGTCGCTCACGTCCATGATCCACGACTTGCCCGAGCCGGAATCCCCCTCTACGGTGACGAACAGCGACGGCGAGTGCATACGACCGTCGAAATACTTCGCCCTGAGCTTCGATGCCAGGCACGACATGCAGAAGAGCACGGTGAAGTAGATCATCTCGACATAGTCTCTCGGTGCCCTGCTCACCCACTGCTTGAACACCGGTGCCAGCGGCGGCAGACTCACGCCCCAGCTGCTCTTGTACTCACTGCCGGTGTCCTTCTGGCTGAGGCTGGCGATGAACTCCGCATCGTCCTGTGCGTCCTCATCCTGATCGTCCACCTGCATCGAGCTGTCGTCGATTCCCATCTCTTGCAGCACCTTCCACAGGACGTAGGGCAGCTTCTCCGACGGTCTGCGTTTGCCAGCACTCTTGGCGATAGGCTCCACCTCGTCCCACGTCAGTCCCCAGTAGGGTATCAGCGTCTGCAGTACCTCTTCCTTATAGTCCACGATCGGGGCCATGTTCGACAGTACCTTGTATGTCCGTGTGTTCCTGTCACCCACTCCGGGCTTTCCGCCCACCAGGGTGATGACATTGTCCCTGATCTCCGTCAGCGGATGCCCACGATACTCTGTCTGCAGCGCCTTGCCGTCGCTACCCACCGGGCATCCCTCGGCATCAAACCTCAGATGCAGATTGTAGTCTTGCCGCTTTTCGTCCGAAGCCGCCTCAGCAACCCCTTTCGTCTGATCTTCCTCAGCAGCACTGGGGGTCTGGTCTGTCTGTGCGCAGCTTGCGGAGCACAGCGGCCCTGACCCCTCTGTGCTGCCCCTCTCAGCCTCAGCCCCGTCTTCCGCTAAGATTGCATTATCGAAGTATATCCAATACTCCAGCCCCGGCACGAAACTCGGATGCCCAATATTCTTCACCTTTTTATCCACCGTCCCGATTGCCGGATCCTCGGCGTGCATCTTGATAAACGCCTCGATATTCTTCTCATTATCCTCCCCCGGCAACAGCTTCTCCAGAATGATCCTGAGTCCCTCGCCGCTGGGCGTCACATGCGCCCCTTTCACGTGGCTTTTCATGACCGCCGCCACCTGCTGCCGGCGTTCCTCGTCCTTGACGGCCCTGGCGTTCAACAGTCTGTAGTACACCTCTGTCGGATCTTCCTCCAGATGGTCGCAGTCTATGAAAAATAGTCCTGTGTCCATGGCGCCCGCCGTACCTCTCGGGGCACCCTCCTTATACCTTGCGCCCCACGTCACCACACTCAGCATCTCCTTGCCCGGTCTGATGTCCTCGCCGGCCTTCTGGAGCTCGGCAATCCTGGCCATGCCCTTTCGGGTCTGCTCCGATGTCTGGAGCATGCCCAGGACCGCAGTGGTCAGTGTCTTCGCACTGCGATCCTTTACACTATAGAAATAACTCGGTCTCATCATGCCTTTTTGTTCATCAGGTTAAAATAGTCCTTCAGTGCCTCGATGGCACCCTCACGGAGCACTTTGTCCAGCCCCTCGCAGATGTCACGTTTCAGCTGTGCCACAGCCTCCTCGGAACTGAGGTTGTTCGATGCCGACGAGAAAACGGCTATACGTCGCACGCCCATCTTGATCCACCCCTCATGCAGATACTCCAGCACCTTCATCTTCTTACGCTTAGGGTTCTTGCGATCGTAGGGGATAAACTCCCACTGCACCTTACCATCCTCTACCACGGGCACCAGTCGTCCGTCAATCACTGTCTTGCCATTACTCTTCTTCATGGCCGACAAGGCTCTATCGCCACAGAAAATCTTCTTAAGCATTTTGTTGAAAAGTTTACGAGTCATGGGGATCAGAGCGAAGTAGTTAGCTGTCGACAATTTAAACCTGGTACGCTTCCCTCACCCGTTACCTTTCAACTCTATTTAAATAAGTTTCTACTTCAGTTTTACAATCTCTCTTGCCAGCACGTCCTGATAGAAAGCACCATTACTCTCATGAGAGGTGAACGACAGATCAGCCACTACCAGCTCATTTTTCTGATACTTCACCGTCGCACCGTTGCCCAGCACGACCGCCACAAACTCTGTGTAGTCATCGCCGATGGGCTTCAGTCGTACGATACACTTCTGAATCTTCTTCCCCTCCTGTTTTTTGGAGGTCACTTCGATGGGCTCTGTCTGGCCCGTCACTCTTAAAATCTTTGTTGCCATAAATCTGTAAAATTAAATGTTAATATAAACTGAGCCGTTCTGCTCTGTATATTCTTTTCTGATCTGTTCCGCCGAGCGCATCTGCGTGGGCAGGATCTTCCCGTCTATCAGGTCTTCCCGCTGTCTGAGCGACTGCTTCCTGAAATAGTCCAGATACGCCAGCCGTTTCACTTGTCCGCTACCCTCCCCGGCGTTCTGCAGCTTCGGGTGCATCTGCCAGTGGCCGCAATAATGACTGGATTCCACGAGGGTCTTCGCCTGACGGCACATCCTGCCGTCGTTGGTTATCGTCCGGTGCTGACACGAACAGCAGGCGAGCCGGACTTCCACTCCATATCGATTTCTCATAACTTTAATAATTTTTTTGTTACTAATTAATACTGTTTTGTCTGATTGACGATGCAAAGGTAAGATGTTTATCCATACCCTGTTCTTGAAAAAAAACTGCTTTCCGAAAAACCTTCCGAGTTACGCCTTACTTTCCGAAAAACCTTCCGAAAGCCTTCTCTTAGCCCTATAAAAGGCACTGACAAAACGTACCACCACATTATTCCGCCTTAGCATCTCCTTATTGTCAGGGTTGTCTAAGAAGACCCATTCTGGATAAGTGCCAGAAACCCTGTTTTGAGTGTCGTAAAGGGTAGAGAGTCCAGGAAACTTGTCAAACCCAGTCTCCTTAAGATAGCTTCTGAACTCATTGGGTGAATAGAAAAAGAATCCCTTGACAGCCCCGTCATTAAGAGCCAGCATGATGTAGCCGTAATCTCCTTGCGTACGGAAAACCTTATCCGCTCTTAACTCCGATATCGCCTCATAGAAGCATTTGTCGAGCAAGCCCTTTGTCTCAACAACTTCGCTGGTACTTACAACCTCCACCATAGGGCAAAGCTGCAAGAAGTCCACTAACCTTTTAAACGCCGAATCCTCGATTCGTAATACGATTTCTTTCATCTCTCCAAGTTTTGTGAGAAGAGATTCGAACGCCAGCTGGACTTACCTCATGAGATTCTCACTCAACTCGGTTAAACAAAAAAATAACCGCATCGATTTCTCAATGCGGTTACAAAAGTAAGAAATTTATTTAATATGTACAATTATTTTATGTCTAATGGCACACAACGGTTCAAATGTTACGCTTATTAGTCGCCATATAACAATAATGATGGTAACCCTTTGCTCTTCTGAACATACAGGCTAACACACATCTGCACACAGAATATCGAAGACCATGACGGAGACATGTCGGAGACGAAACTTACTGAACGTCAGCAGAAAATACTCAATCTCATTAAAGGATCTCCGACAATTAACGGCAAACAAATGTCGGAGACCTTGTCGGTGAGCCAACGCACCATCGAACGCGACCTTTCTGCTTTACAAAAGTTTGGCGTTCTGAAGCGTAAAGGCAAGGATAATGATGGGCTTTGGATTATTGTTAATTATTAGCCAACTGGTCGTAATTTGCGACCAGTTCTTTGGACTGGTCACAATTGTGACAGGTTCCTCGCTCTCGCTATTATCTTTGATTGACTGTAACATCCCCAACATTGGCTCTTAACACAAGTTCTGCCCATTCACTGTTGTCGTAAAGTGTACAAAATACATTTCTTATTAAATCTTAAATAACAAGCAAGTTCTTTACAACTTATTCGTCTTTTTACTATCTTTGCAGTTGACTCGCATAGCCCGAAGGGTAAGCGGGTCAGAACTTATTGGTAAAAGGACGTTTACGAACGTTTTCTTCTGTGTGTGAATCTCGCAAATTCAAGTCTCGGAAGATACGCAACCGGAACGTCCACTTCGGGTGTATTGTACCCTGCTCATTTTTAGTAGTGAGTAGTATCAATATATCACGACGTGGGCTATCTCGAGTTGCTTATCCTGAGACAAGGCGATGCGAGAGCCCACACACGGGATGAGCGAGGAGTAGAGCACCCACGTCTTTCCGTTTAACAATTACTAACTGCTGAATCTGGGTTGCTATAGGCAAAAAAAATGATGTTTATGGTACAATATCCAGATTGTCCTAAATGCACAAACACAGAACTATCTATCGTTGATGTAGAAGTTCAAGGAATGCAATTGAAAGGGATTAAGTGTAATTCTTGTGGGGAGTTTTTGGGATTCTTCCAAGACTCTCTGAAACCTTTTAAAGAGTTGAAGGAAAAAGTCGATGATGTCGAAAGCACAATGAGTGATATCGAGGATGAAATTAGCAGCATCAAAACAAAGTTAAATATATAGATTAGCATTAGATATGAAAGAAAGTGAGATAACCCGAATGCCTGATGGGACAATTATTAGAAAGTTTGTTAATGGATTTGTTTTTGAAGGTTATGCAGATAACAGAGACAATCCCATATCAGGCATATTGACGACACCTGAAGGTATCAAATATGAGATACCCGATTTTAAGGGAGAATATATATACAATGTTTTTGACATGATAAGACAAGGACAATTAAAGAACAATATTAAGCAAGATTATGAAACAGTTTAACTTAACATTTCTGCTCACCATGCTCATGAGTATAGTTGGAGCAAAGGCTTTTGCCTATGACATTGCGGTAGAAAATGGGAAGGGTGTAACTATCTACTATAACTACATCAATGACGGTAGTGAATTGGAGGTTACATATAAGTCAGGTTCTGGATTCTCGTATAATCACCCTAGAACATCTGGATACGAAGATCTCGAGGAAGTTACAATTCCTTCAATTGTAAATTATTCTGGGAAAAACTTACAAGTTACAGGTATTGGTGCCCATGCTTTCGATTGTTTTTCTGGAATGGGCGGAACAACAGAATATAATTTCAAGTTAAGTACAATAAGTTTGCCTGATAATATAAAGTATATAGGTGATGAGGCTTTTGAAGGGTGCAAAAAATTAAAATCTATAAATATACCATCGAATGTTACTACCATCGGTAACAGTGCGTTCCATGGATCTGGTTTAGAACATATAACCATCCCAAGCGCAGTAACAACCATTGAATCCGATGTTTTTGGTTTCTGCACATCATTAAAATCTGTTATTCTTTCTGATGGAATAGTGACAATTAAGAGAAATGCTTTTGAATACACTTCTATTTCTTCTTTGATGGTACCATCAACCGTTCAAATTATTGAAGATTTCGCTTTTGCGGAATGTGAGAATCTCACAAATATTGTTTTTTATAGTTCTAAAACGATGGTTAATAATAATGCATTCTATCACAACTATACAAAAAACAACATTAACAAAATAGAATACCTTGCTGATGATATTGCACAAAAGGGACCTCTTTTGGATGTTAGTTCACTTGGTATCGATACAATAATTGTATCCGAGCAGGCATATCCTTATCTAACCGAAAACTCAGAGTGGGAAAAATGTGATAGAATTTTTGCAAGAGGAGCTGACAAGAAACTTTACTTAGGAATACGGAATGATTATAATTCAATTGTAGGGGTCAATGGAGTATATGACAATCTCATCTTGGTTCCTCATAATGAAGAGGCTGTTTTGCAACGGACTAATTCTAGTCCCAATGAAATGTATGTGATGATGAATGGTGAATCATCTGTTCTTACCCCCAATAACCCGAGAGTGTTTGTTAAACCATCTTCTTTTCATTCTTTGGCTTGTAATGTTGTTTATGCAATTGACAGGAATATGTCTGGAGATAATGATTATACAATATCCATGACTTCAAGTGGTACTCTGTTGAGCCAAATAGGAAGGGACAATTTGGAGAAAGTCAAGAGGTTAAAAGTGATTGGTGATATAAATGGAACAGACATATTGGCCATTAGAAAAATGTCAATTCTAGAAGAACTTGATTTGAGTGAAGCCAATATTGTGAATGGTGGTTCTTCCTATCTTAGTGAATATACAACATCAGCAAATGAAATAGGAGCCTGTTTTTTCAAAGATATAAGCAATTTAATTGTACTTCATTTGCCAGAAAGTGGAAAACAAATAAAGCGTAATGTGTTTGATGGATGCACAAAATTGCAAGAGGTTATTGTGCCGGGCAGTTTTACAGGTATTGAGAAGAATGCATTTAGCAACAGTGGAATAAAGAAAGTTGTTTTCAAAGATAGCGAGAGTTCTATTTTCATCGATGAAACTGCTTTTGCAAACACCTTTATCTCATCTTTGGAATTGTATAGAGATTATGGGACTTCTCTTTCAAATTATGATGACTATTATATTTTCGGAAACAAGAGAGCATTAAAGTTGCTTACAATAGATGGTCATTCAAAAGAAGTCAAGGATTATGTATTCACGAATTGCAATACTTTATCTTCTCTGATAATTGGTTCAAAAGTAAAAAGAATTGGCAGTAGCAATTTTGCTAATTGCGCATCATTGGAGAAAGCCATTTTCAAAGATTCCGAGACAGAATTAGAATTGATTGGAGCATGGTCGACATCGTATACGCAAGGTTTTGGCTTTTTCGGGAATAGCCCGATTAAAGAACTGTATTGCGGAAGGAATATTTCTAACCGATATGGAACTTTTATGAATTTGCCATATTTGACAGACCTTACAATTAGTGAACATGTAACAAATATAGTAAGAGGACAGTTCAAAGATGACATAGGTCTTAAGAAAGTAATTCTGCCTAATAGTATCACATACATAGGAGACAATGCTTTTGATGGATGCACTTCACTTGCAGAATTGTCTATGCCAAGTCAATTGAAAACAATAGATGATGAGGCTTTTGCAAACTGTGTATGCCTCAAAAACATAGAGATTCCAGCGTCTGTTACAGGAATTGGGGCACAAGCTTTTGAAAATTGCAAAGCACTTACCACAATCAATATAGGGGACAATGTCGGTTCTATTTACAGTAAAACATTTAAGGGATGCTCATCTTTACAAGAAATTAGAATAGGAGGTAAAATCACGAGTATAGGCAGCAACGCATTTGATGATTGTAGTAAAATAACAACGTTTTATTCTTTGAATCCTACACCGCCAACCGTGAACAGCACCTCATTAAGTGGCATTAATAGGAGTGCATGTACGTTATATGTTCCAAAAGGATCTGGTGATATTTATTGGCTACACCCAGAATGGGAAGCCTTCTTTGATATAAAAGAAGTAGAACCATCTGGCATAAAATCTACAGCCAATGATGTCCATTCTGTAACATCATACTATAATCTTAACGGACAGAAAATTGATATTCCTAAAAAGGGTATCAATATTTTCAAAATGAATAATGGTTCATATAAAAAGGTATTTGTAAAATAAAAATATACAGTTGACGACACTATCTGTTAGTGTCGCCAACTGTAATTTAGTGAAAACATACAAAAAGAATATTATGTATCCAGACGAGACTATCATCCCTCTGTTTTATAAATTCATCTACAAATATGAAAAACTTGATGTAAAGACATTATTCGACAAGCAGATAAAAGAGAATATTTCAAGTTCTATGCTGGCAGGAGATTGCTAACCATTTCAGCCTGATTCATGAAACGGTTTGCCTTCTCCATCTGGAGAACAACCATCGTCTTTCTCTCGTCATCATTCAAACTCATAGGGCAATGGCATCTTTAATAACGTTATGGTAGAATGGCGTGATGCGGCTGGCCTCCCATTCTTTCTTGGTGTACATAATAGGATTGATTTCGGCACCGATTTCCCATCCTAATTTCGTAAGGGGATAGGTCACCGTGTCATAATCATCCGGCAGAAGTCGATCCTTATCAAGGACAATCAGGATATCCCAGTCAGAATTCTGACGTGCATCTCCACGAGCCTGCGACCCGTAAAGCAGTGCTATCGCACGCTTCGGAAGCGTCACAGCCAGTGTCTTTTTAATGCTGTCAAATACCTGTTTGTCCATATTCACAATTGTTTCGACTGCAAATATAGGCATTTTTTTCGAAAGTACAAAACTTTGAGGCAAATTTTTGTGTTTCCTATCACATTGGACACAATAGGGACTGCTCTTTCAGTGTCGCGACATACAATAGGGCGATGTTTGCATTTTGTCGTTAGTACGGCTGGGTGTCGCAAGTAGTTGGTGAAGATATCGTTGTTTTTCTTGGAAAGTGGCGAAAATTGCCCTATCTTTGCACCATCAAAAGATTCATACGATATAAGATATACTTAGTTTGGTTTCATTTTGCTTTTTATTTAGTTGGTTAGTAATTGATGTTTAGGGCTCGCTGCGACAGCGAGCCCTAAACATATCTACTGCTTAGATCGTAACCTCATACGGTCAAGTCTCAATCTGCACGATGTTTCGTGAACAGAATTCACTTATAGCGAACTTTCTTTTTTCTATTATTAAACTTCACATATACCAAAATTGCAATGGAAGCCGCAATTACCAGATAAAGCATTGCATCTGCTGGGGTCATATTCATTTCTTCTTTTTACGTTTTCTACTTACTTGTGTTGCAAAGCCTATAAAGTCATAGCCACAGCTGTCATTTTTTCACTCAGATCCTGCAAGGCCTCGCGAAACTGACGGCGCTCATCAGCTGTAAAGGAGGCCATCTTCCCATTAACATTATTGCCATTTACCCTCTGCATGAGCCATCCTCGCGACTTGCCAAAGTATTTCTGAGCGATATAACTGAATGACAAGGCTTCGGGGAGATCCCCTAACTTGGCACGGAATATCATTTCGTCGGCTTCAGCGATAATCTTACGCATACCGTCGTCAAACTCGTTTATGCCCTGTTCGTATTCCTCAGCGGTCAATTGAACAGTAGGCGTCTTTCCCTCAATGACATCATCAAAGTATGCCCTGACTTTGAGGTCTTTTATATTTGTCGTTGCTTTTTCCATAATCACCTTAATAGTTCCTCAATTATTTCTATTCTCTTTTTCAGCATGTTCCTAGTGTCAAGCTGTCTGTCAATCAATGCCTGCTTTCTTTCCTTAGGAAGATCGCTGTTATACAAACTTGCAATCACCATATCGCAATGTTCAAGACATCTGCGATAGAACTCTAATCCGTCTTTCAGTTCCATACGCTCAATCTTTTAGTTGCGAACCAATATAAGCGTCCTTGACGCTGCAAAGATAATAAACTTTTGTTTATTGTGGATAAATTAAACAAAAGTTTAACCGACATTAACGATTTCTCCGACTTATGCCAGTCTCCAATTCCTGTTAAAATGCTCTGTAATTCTTCCATAGTAAAAACGTTTTGTTAACTAAGATGCTGCAAAGGTAATAATAATATTCGAGACTACCAAATTTTTCAATCAGAAAATAATTGGAGGTGTCTTTGCAAACCGTCTTAAGCGTCTTAAGCGTCTTAAACGTCTTAGCGTCTTTTTTAGAAAAAAGCATATTGACAGGTAGAAGATAGAGAAGAAATAGTTAATATATATTAATTAAATTATATATTATATATAAGGTACGCGAAGTGTGAGGTTTGTGAGGGGCTGATTTGTGCAATTTGCGAAAAAACGAAAAAGACGTTAAGACGTTTAAGACGCTATAGAGAGCAGTGAGGTAGTGAAAATTTCTGTTTACAAATTTTAACGCGAAGTTTTAAAACAAAAACTTGGCAGTGCACAATAATCTTCGTACCTTTGCATTGTCGAAAGGGAGATGAATTTTTGCGGCCTGCGTGGGCAGTATTTTTTTCCTAAGCGCGCAGGGGATTTTTCCTAACCGGAGGCCAAAATGAGGATTCAAACCGAGACAGAGAAAATAATTAACAACAATCTATTAACCCTTTAAAAATTAAGAATTATGGCACTGAAAGTAAAAGCAATTGAAAGAAAGATCAAGTTCACGAAGGACGAGAACGACCCAGGCGTATGGCGCTACGTGATGCAGCCCGAGCTGTACACTGCCCTGACGCAGGAAAAGGTGATCAAGGAGGCAGCCCTCCGCTCAGGCGTGAGCAAGGGTGTGATGCAGGCCTGCTGGGACGCAGCCGGTGAGGTGATCAAGGCCTGGGCTACCGAGGGCCACAGTGTGGCACTGCCAGGACTGGGAAGCATGCGCTTCGGCCTGCGTGCGAAGAGTGTGGAGAAGGTGGAGGATGTAAAGACGAAGCTCATCAAGAGCCGCAGGATCATCTTCGTGCCGACGGTGGATCTGAAGGATGAGCTGGCCAACACCGCCATCCAGATCACCTGCTACGACCGCAACGGTGAGGAGGTGAAGCGTGTGACCTCAGCCGATGCCGGTGAGGTGGAGGACAACGAGACCGAGAACGGCTCCGGTACTGAGAACGGCGGTTCCAACACCGAGCAGGGCGGCACCCAGCAAGGCGGAACTGAGCAAGGTGGCGGCACCAACCAAGGCGGTGGAAATTCCGACCCCGATCCGAACAACGACGAGCCGGACAATAATTAGGCCTCTGCACAACTGGGGACAGGGCCGCTGTAATCCGCTACGCTACTCACAGCAGACCAGTCCCCATTGTGCTTCCAAAGCCATGAGAAGAGGAATGTTTAACTAAAAAAGAAAGAGAGGTAGATTATGACAAAGAAGGAAACGCTGAAGTGGATCGTACAGATCGTCGCGAGCATCGCTACCGCGATACTGACAGCGCTTGGAGCGACCAGCTGCATGGGGCTGTAACCAACCGAAAGCCACCCCGATAAGGGATGGCTTTTTGTGTTGTCGGACACTCATTACTGCATAAACCGTCTTAAGCGTCTTAAACGTCTTAGCGTCTTTTTGAAATTGTGGATATCTGAGCTACACCATTAGGCACAGATATAGAGACTAAACAACTACATCCGGCAAATATTTTAAATATTGATAATCAGTAACTTACATGTTAAACGGTAGAAAAGTGCAATAGGCCCTTGATGGGTCTCTATTCATAGCTATATACCAACCCGTATTTCTCATGAAGCTGACGGAGAGTGCCGTCGGCTTTCATCTGAGCAATGACGGCATTGACAAGTGTAAGGAGATCGTCCTGACCCTTGCGCATCAGCACACCAATCTCTCCGTGGGTGAAGGGAGCGTTTAGCAACGGTGCAGCGAGGCGTGGGTCATTCTGCACATACCACGGAGCCTCAGTAATTTCCGTTATCATCACGTCGGCATTACCCTCGGCCACCTGATTGGGGATTTCCTCGTTCTTCTGATAGACGATGATGGTGGCATGGGTGAGATTCTCGTTGGCGAATTTCTCGTTAAGACCGCCCGGATTCACCATCACGTGCACTTCAGGCTTGTCGATGTCGGCCAGCGACTGGTAGCGGTCGGCCTCAGTAGCACGGCAGAGGATGGTCTTGCCATTACATAGATAGCCGTCACTCATCAGCATAGTCTCCTTTCGTGTGTCGGTAATCGTGATGCCACCGATAGCAAGGTCGAAGGTTTGCGGTTC
>JAEEGL014224293.1_pt1 | contig 16142 bp, 10 predicted proteins | sample 9134231 | NCBI WGS metagenome assembly JAEEGL01 (sample SAMN16246548, study PRJNA631951) | gut metagenome | biome: gut microbiome; feature: rumen; material: fiber-attached | host: Bos | place: Iran: Karaj | collected 2018-10
AAGGTATCGAATATAAAGTAACTTTAGAAGGTGTTAATAATGCGATTAATGGTAAAGAATTACCCATATCATTTAGTGTAACAGCTACTGATTTAGGGACAAAGAGTAATGATTATTGGAACGATAGAGGATTTACAACTAATGTCTATAATTTAACAGAAACAGGTAATGTAGAAGATGGTAAGTTCGTATTAGTAGGCTATATAAAACCAGGTGAAAATGGAGTAAATGGAAGTATTGATATCACAGCCTATATTGATGCAGATAGAATAGCTATAAGTGATACGGTATCAAGACTTGATAATGGTAATTTAATATATGGTGAGACACCTGGAGAATGGATAGCAGGAAGAACAGTTTTAACAACAAGTGAATGGAATTCTTTATCTACGAATGGAATATCATTTAAAGTAAGAGTCGAAGCAAATGAAGGAATATGGGTGGATGAACCCAAAATATTAGTAATGAAAAATTTAAGTGATACTTATGAATGGTATACTTTTATCCAAAATGCTACAAGTATTGAATTTAGTACCAATTCAGAAGTACCAAATAATGCATTAACAAGCTTTGATGCAACCGATATAACAAGTAGTGGCCCTGTTACAGTATATACATTGGACGATGGACTAGGGAATAACACTTATAAAGCAGTAATTTGTGCTAGTGATGTCATTTATGCTCCCGTAAATAGTGCAATTTTGTTTGGCTTTGCTTATAAATTAGTAACATTTGATTCAAGAAATTTTATTGTTGATAATGTAACAAATTTACAATATATGTTTTATAATTGCACTAATTTAGTAAATATTGATTTATCTTCTTGGAATACATCAAATGTAACTAGCATGAATAATATGTTTTGGGGCTGTTCGTCATTAACAAATGTTAATAGTTTATTAAATTGGAATGTATCAAAAGTTACATCATTTCATCAAATGTTCTGTAAATGCACAAGTTTAACAAATATAAATGGCTTGGTTAATTGGAATATATCAAATGTAACTGATATGTCATATATGTTTAGTGGATGCTCATCTTTAATAGATATAGATGGTCTAACAAATTGGAATACATTAAATGTTACTAATATGCAAGGCATGTTTGGTGTATGTTCATCTTTAATAGATATAGGTGGTCTAACAAATTGGAATACCTCGAATGTGACCGATATGAGTAGTATGTTTGCAAATACAAATGTAAAATCATATTTACCATTTAAAAATTGGAATGTGAGTAATGTTGAAAATTTTCGAGATATGTTTAATGCAATCGAATTAGAAGTAGATGCTTCAAATATATCCACTGTAACAACACTTGCAGGACTTGAAAATTGGGATGTATCAAGTGCAACGAATATGTGGGCGATGTTTTGTGATAATGTAAGCTTAACAGATGCAAGCGCAATAAATAATTGGAATATTAAATCAAGTATTGATTTTACAGCTATGTTTAAAAGAACCCCAGTTCATCCAGAATTTACTAAAGTTTCTGGAATATGGGATAGTGAAGGAACTTTTATTCCAACCTTAAATTGTAGTAGTTATGCAACACTTGATTGTAATACTTACGATGTATTACCTTATATTTCATCAAATGGTAATCAGTATATTGATACTGGTGTAGCTGGTAATAATAGCAATTTATCATTTGAAATACAATATGAATGGTTAGAAGTGCCAACAGGATATGCTTATCTATTTGGTACATATGTTAATGAATCAACAAATTCTACAAGATTGTTGCAGTATGGAAGTGATGTAACTTATAGTACAGTTAATGCTAGAGCAAGTGGCGGAACAACTACTTATAATGGTACACGTACAACTGGTGTAGTTTATACTGATATAGTATCAAGTGGCACATATACTACTAATGGTGAAACTGTAACTAGAGCATCATTACAAGATGGTGATGAAAATACTAGAAGCATCTATTTGTTTAAAGCAAATGGGGGATCAGCTGCTAAAGTAAAACTATATTATTTTAAAATATATGATAGTGGAACATTAATTCGTCATTTAGTCCCTGTAAGAAATAAAAATACTGGTGTGTATGGATTAGCTAATGTATTAGATAATACTTTCTATAGTAGTTTAGGAACTAGTGATTTTGCGTTTTCATATTAAATATTAAGATAGGAAACTATCTTTTTTTTGAAAATAGATTAAAACAATTAGTTAACAAGTAGACATTGTTAAAATAATCATTTTATTATATAATGAAATAGGTGATATAAATGTTTGAAGGATTACAAGATAGATTAGAAAGTATTATTCATAAAGCTAAAGGTTATGGAAAAATAACAGAAGAAAATATTAGTGAAATGTTAAGGGAAGTACGTATTGCACTTTTGGAGGCTGATGTTAATTACAAAGTAGTTAAAGAATTTACTAATAATGTTAAAGAAAAAGCTTTAGGTAGTGAAGTAGCTACAAGTCTTAAACCAGGTGAAGTATTTGTTAAAATAGTTAATGATGAACTTGTGGAACTTCTTGGTGGGGAAGCTGCTCCATTAAATGTAAAAGGTAATCCAGCTATTTTAATGTTAGTGGGACTACAAGGAAGTGGTAAGACAACAACGATTGGAAAACTTGCAAATTTCTTACGTAAAAAAAATGCTAAAAAGCCTCTTCTTGTTGCATGTGATGTATATCGACCTGCAGCTATTGATCAATTAAAAACAATTGGGAAAGAGCTTAATATACCAGTTTATGATGAAGGACTTAATAATCCTGTGGAAACTAGTTTTAATGCTATTAATTATGCTAAAACTAATGGTTATGATTATGTTTTAATTGATACAGCTGGACGACTTCATATTGATGAAGAATTAATGGATGAACTTAATAATATTAAGAATCGAGTTCGTCCTGAGGAAATACTTTTGGTAATTGATTCGATGATGGGGCAAGATGCTATTAATGTTATAACTGGTTTTAATGAAAAACTTGATTTAACTGGAGTTATTTTAACCAAACTAGATGGTGATACACGAGGTGGTGTAGCTTTATCAGTTCGTCATTTAACTAATGTTCCGATTAAATTTATTGGTGTATCAGAAAAGATGGATGGACTTGATTTCTTTGATCCAAGAAGAATGGCTGATCGTATATTAGGGATGGGAGACGTTGTTTCTTTGGTTGAAAAAGCAGAAGAAATTATTGACGAAAAAGAAGCTCGTGATACGATGAAAAAACTTCAAAAAGGAAAGTATGACTTAGAAGACTTCTTAACTCAAATGAAACAAATAAAGAAAATGGGACCACTGGAAAATTTAATAAAATTAATTCCTGGTGCTCGTAAAATGGGATTAGGTGATGTACAAATTGATCCAAAGCAAATAGCTCATATTGAAGCTATAATACAGTCAATGACAAAAGAAGAAAGACGAGAACCAAGTATTATAAAAGCTAGTCGTAAACAAAGAATAGCAAATGGGTCAGGACGTAATGTTAATGAAGTCAATCGATTACTAGAACAATTTGAGAATTATAAAAAAATGATGAAGCAAGTATCTAGTGGTAATTTTAAAATGCCATTTTAGGAGTAGGTATGTTAAGTGAATTAGTTGAAGAATTTTTGCTTGATTATCTAAAGAGAAGACCATATATTGTTAAAACTAAACGAGATAATCAAAGAGTAACGACGATGAATGAATTAATAAAGTCAATTGCTGAAGTTGAAATGGTAATTCGTGATAATAAAGATAAAACACCAGAAGAAATAGTTGATTTAATAATTAAAGATACTATAAAGCAATATGAAAATATTCGAGAAAAATATGGTGTTCCAGGTTATTCAGTTTCATCTAAAGTTGGTAATGTTGATGTAGAAATTTTATCTGGTAAAACTAGTACTGATGGATTTGAAATAAGTGAGGATACTCTTTTTGATGTTGCATCAATAACTAAAATATATACTCAAATTGTAGTATATAATTTAATTAAAGATGGTTTTTTGAAAAGAAGTGACAAAATAAAAGATTTAGATAATCGATTTATTAATTTAGATAATATAACTGTTGGTGATATTTTAACTTTTTCAGTGGAATTTATGACACCTAGTCGAATTGATGATAAAAAAACATATGATGATGCTTTAAGTACTTTATATAATACTACAGTGGTGCAAAAAAGAAAATATAATTATAATGATATTGGTTTAATGGTCATGAAAGAAGTAATTGAAAAGTTAACTGGAAAAACTTTTAATCAATTAGTTGAACAATATATTATTACTCCACTTAATTTAAAGAATACTTATTTAATTGTTCCAGAAGATAGATATAGTTTTCTTACTGGAACTCCTAATGCTAAAATTGGTCATGTAACAGATATGAAAGCTAATTTATCAAAAGATGGATATTCTGGTCATGCCGGTGTTTTTACAAATTCAAGTGATTTAAGTAAAACATTAAGTGCAGCACATAGTGGTGTAATTCTTCCTAATAGTATTGATGCTAGAACGCCAAGTAAATTATATGGAAAAAATGGTAAAAAACGTGATTATGTTGGTAAAATGGGCAATACTTATGTAGCTCATATTGATGGTATTGATAAGAGCTTTGTTGACTCAGTCGATCCACTTGATACTTTTGCTGTAGCAGGAAGTACTAGAACCAATGCAGCTGTCTCTAGTGATTCAGCATATACAATTTTATTTAATCCATCAAGTATTAGTGAAGAAGAAGCTAAATTTCAAATAAACAAGATGAATGAAGAAAAAATAAAAAATAATAGTAAACCAATAGATCTTAATAATGCCATTAAGCACTATAGTGTAAATGGTGACAGTGAATATAATTATATTGATCCAAGAAGTATTATGCCATTATCTAGTATGGAAGATGCTGTTAGAAAGATGGCGGAATTAACAATTAAATTAAGATTTTTAGATTATGTAATTAAAAAAAGTGAAAAAGATTATGAAACAACTGTAATAAAACATGTTGGATAGAGGAAATATGAATAATGAATTATTAAAAATGCCAAAGATAGAATTGCATATGCATCTTGATGGTTCAATACCTATTTATGCCTTAGAAAAAATTTCAGGGTTATCATATGATGAGATTTATTCTAAAGCAGTATCAATAAATGATTATAAATTAGCTGATTATTTAAAAAAATTTGATTTCATAAATAGTTTTATTAAAACTAAAGATGATTTAGCGTATGTTAGTAATGCACTTGGAAAAGAACTTGAAAAAGAAAATGTTATATATGCGGAAGTTCGCTTTGCACCAATTGATTATGTAAGTGATACGGTATCTCCTGATGATGTAATAGAAGCTGTTTTAAATGGTTTAAGTACATGCCATTTGAAAACTAATTTAATTCTTTGCATAAGACGAGGTGCTAGTACTTCTTATAATATGCAAGTTATTGAACTTGCTAAAAAATATTTATATAGAGGGGTAGTAGCAGTTGATTTGGTTGGTGATGAGGATAATTATCCATTTGTTGAGTATCAGCATTTATTTGATACTTGTAAAAATTTTGAGATTCCTGTTACTATTCATGCAGGTGAGGTTACTAAAAGAGATATTAGAGATATAATTCCTTATACTAAACGAATTGGTCATGGAATAAAGATATATGGTGATGATGAATTAGTTAAGTTAATTAAAGAAAACAATATCTTGCTAGAAGTATGTCCTAATAGTAATTTAGATACTCAAAATGTTCGTGATTACTCACACCATCCGATAAAAAAATTATATGATATGGGAGTTAAGGTATCTATTAATACTGATAATCGAACAGTTTCTAATATTTCTTTAACTGAAGAATATAATAATTTAATTAATGTATTGGGATTTACTATTGATGATTTATATAAAACGAATCTCAATGCTATTGATTATGCTTTTCTTAATCCTTTAGAAAAGGAAGAATTAAAGAATTTTTTACTAGAAAATAAAAAATCACTTTGACAGTGACTTTTTTAATATCTTTTAAGAAATAATCTACATACTTGAAAGAAGAATATAATCATTAATAAAATATAACCCCACATCAATATATTAGCTAGAGTTCCACTTGTATAGTGAGTAATAATAGCAGCTATTGAATTAGGAAATATTCTATTAATAATATCACTTACTTCTTTAATGGTATGATTACCAATGTAATTAATAATTCTTAGGAATATATCAATTAAACCAAAGGCTAGAAAGACATTACTTTTGGTTTTTGTAGTTAATGCTACAATAAATAAAATAACAAAAATAACAATTACAGAAACTATACTCATATCTTCACCTACAATAATTTTATCAAATAAAGAGATTAATGTAAACTTAAAAAGAATATATTTTTGACTATTATTGACAAATATAGTAAAAAATTTGTTAAAAATGTTGATTTTATTAAGTATTGTGTGCTACATTTTATATGTAAGCATATACGTGTGCTTAAAAGTTTTAACTTTAGAAGGAGGAAAAATGAAGAAAGTTGAATTAGTTGAAGCTATTGCTCAAAAAGTAGGAATTACTAAAGCAGAAGCTGGACGTGCACTAGATTCTACATTTGAAGCTATTGCAGAAGCATTAGAAAAAGGAGATAAAGTACCATTAGTTGGTTTTGGAACATTTGGAACAAGTAAGAGAGATGCAAGAACTGCACGTAATCCAAGAACTGGTGAAACTATTAAAATTCCTGCAAGAAAAGCTGTTGTATTTAAAGCTGGAACTGCACTTAAGAATAGAGTAAACTAGTTTATTAAAGAATAAGGAAACTTATTCTTTTTTTTATCAATAATATTTGATATAATTAAAATAAAGGTAAGTGATAAAATGGATGCTTATAAAGAATTAAAATTAGTTTTTAGAAAAGAAAAGAGTACATTATATGAAAGAATAAGAGAATTAGAAGATGTTTTAGAGCAAAATAAAAAAATTAGAAGGATTATTGATGAACTCTCTAAATATGATATTATTGATTTGGATTTTGATAGTTTATATCGATTAAAAAAATATTTTCCAAATTTGGCGGATGAATTTGCAATATTTAAGCGTTTTATTCAGTATCACGCGGCCATTAAAGAAACAAAAAATAATGCATTAAATACAGATAATTTTATTAGAGATATTGAGCTAATTAGTAGATTGTATGGTGTTCCTCCTAAAGATAAAGTTGAGGATATAAAAAAAGTTATTAATGTAACTAATAATATAAGAAATGGAAAAATTAATCAAATAAGTAAAGAAGATATGGATCTTTTTTTAGGTCGTGAAAATCGTGGTATTCACGCACTTTTTGTCTATGCTGCGGCAATTTGTTGTTCATTTGCCGAAGATTTATTAAAAAAAGTTGATGATGAATTAACTAAAGCAGAATCTATAGATTCATTAAAAGAAATTTTAGAATGTAAAAGTAAAATAGCTTTAATTGATAAATATAATGCTATGTTTTCAAATGATGAATTATTAGTTAAATTTCAAAGTCCTAAGGATATTAGAGAGTTTACTGACTTAATAAATTCTCTATTGAGTATTGATGAATGCATTAAAGTATTGAATAATATTCGAATTGAGCAGGAAAAAGAAGTAGAAGAGCAAATAGATATTAATTTTGATAATCTTGATATGGCTTTGTTTAATCCAATGGAACAGCAAGTTATCAAAGAACTTAAAGAAATTATTGAAGAAGAAGACTTAGTTCAACAAGAAAGTATTTTTGTTAATCTACCTATTGAATATGAAGCTAGATTTATGGCTTACAATGATACTTCAATGAATAATATTTTACTTGATGTAGAAAATAATTTATTAAATAAGATTTATGAAAAAAAAGATGAAATTATAAAAATCTTTAAATTAATCATAAATTTATATCAAAAGTATTCTATTCGAAAAGTAAGAGAAGAAGAGATGAATGAATTATTGCAGATTAAAAATGATTTTAATGGGATAATAAGTTTTATTAATAAGACTTATTTGGATAAAACACTAGCTTTTAATGAAGAAAAAATTATTAACACGTATATTTCAACCATTGAAAGTGAATATTTACCTTTACTTCAAGAATTAATTGATAGTGATTATTATTCTGATGAATATTATGATGAGGAATTTAATAATGCTATAACTGACTTTAAAAATATCATAAAAAAATGGAAAAAAATAATGACTTTATCTTATCAAGATGATGATTCTTTTGAAGATATTAAGGAAAATACGGATAATTTAGTTTTTTGTCTTACAGATGATATTGATTTATCAGATGAAGGAATTCAAAAAGAATTTTTAGGTACCATAGAATCTCTTGAGTTAATGAGTTCACAGGAATTAAAAAAGCGTTCTGGTCGAAAAGGAATGTCTAAACTTCGTAAATCAACAGAAAGTAATAGGGAAAAAGACTTTATTGCTTATTTGGAAACTAAATACAAAGTACATCTTCATTTCATACCATATCGTTATAGTAGTGAATCTAATTATCGAACTGGCTTGATTAAATTTGAACCATCAGCAAAAGTAAAAGAATTCTTAGAAGAGAGATATGGATTATCGAAGCAAAGTGCATATTATGGAGTATTTAAAATTATTACCGTAATTCGTGCAGATCATAGTGAGTATGCTTATTTAGAAAATTATATTTTAAATAATTATTTAGAAATTGAAGAAATTGCTAAACTTTTTGCTAGTGAAGAGCCTGACTTTGAAAAGTTAACTGAGTTAATTGATAAATTTCTAAAAATAAAGCATGATATGCAAGGATTTGCTAATGCTAATATAAAAAATAAATAATAGAATGTTTAGTAAAAATTAATATAATTAATTTGAGGTTGTCATGAAAGAACTTGGATTAGAAATAATAAAAAAATTATCTGAAAATGGTTTTATAGCTTATATAGTTGGAGGATATGTTCGAGATGAATTGTTAGGTATTGAATCAAATGATGTTGATATAACTACTAATGCTAAACCTAAAGAAATAAAAGCTATATTTCCTGACTGTATTATTAAAAGTGATAGTTATGGAGCAGTTATTATTAATTACCAAAATTTCCGTTTTGATGTAACAACCATGCGGGAAGAGTTGGAATACTTGGATAGTCGTCATCCGAGTGGGGTAATATATGTTAATGATTTAAAGAAAGATTTATTAAGGCGTGATTTTACTATTAATGCATTATGTTTTGATAAAGATGGCAAATTAATTGATTTAATTGGGGGAGAAGAAGATTTAGATAAAAGAGTTATTCGAACAATTATTGATAGTGATAAATCATTTTCGGATGATGCTTTACGTATTCTTCGTGCCATTCGTTTTGCTAGTCTTTTAGATTTTACTTTAAGTAGTGATGTAATAGAAGCTATAAAAAATAATAAGCATTTATTAAAGAAGCTTTCTATTTCAAGAAAAAAAGAAGAGTTAGATAAAATATTTGGTAGTAAAAAAGCTCAAAATGGAATTGAGTTAATAAAAAAAATGGATTTAGATGAAGAACTTGATTTAGTTAATTTAGATCGAATTAAAGATTATAGTGATATTGTTGGGATATGGGCTATGATTAATACCGATGCTTATCAGTTTTCTCCTAGTGAAAAGGATTTAATTAAAAAGGTTAATGTAGTTTACGAAATGGATAATTTAGATAATTTGGTATTATATCATTATGGATGCTATGTAAATGTACTAGCAGGTATTAATAAAGGGCTAGAAAAAAAAGATATAATAGCTAAATATGAAGCATTACCTATAAAAAGACGGGATGAAATAAATATTAAAGCTATAGAAATGTGTGAAATATTAAATAGGGAACCAGGTCCATTTATTGGTAAATTATATGGAGCTATTGAAGATAAAATAGTTTTAGGAGAACTAGTTAATGATAATAATAAAATAAAGGAGTTTATAGTAGACTATGAAAAGAAAAATGAGTAGAATTAGTATAATATTGATTATTATTTTATGTATTAGTATTATTGGAGCTGGAGGATATCTTGTATATGATAAAATTTTAAATAAAGATAACAAGCCCAAAGTTGATGATTGGAAGTATGATTCTAGAGTAGCTTCTAAAGATTTTGGTATACGAAATTCTAGCAGTGGTTCATCTTATGAAGCAGCAATGGATGGGGGAAATATCGGCTTTTCTACCGGTGGAGCTAAGGATATTAATAATTTTAGAGAAAACATCAAAAATGGCTATTTTCCTATTTTTACTGATATTACTTATAATGGTTTATTTTATGATTATACTTTTGATACTGGACAAAGTGATGAAAGCAAGGATTTATTCTCACCATCATATTCACTAGCTGTATCAAAAGATCCTATTTCAAAACAAGATGAATTATATATGACAGTTGGATTAAATTCCAATATTAAAGAAAGTGATTTTAAAAGAAAAAAATTAAATTTAGTCGTAGTTCTTGATATCTCTGGTTCAATGGGTTCTCCATTTAATAGGTATTACTATGATCAATTTGTTGGTAATGATAAAGAAACAGAAGATGATAAAAAATCAAAAATGCAAATTGCTAATGAATCAGTTAATATTTTATTAGATAAACTTAATGATGATGATCGATTTGGCATGGTGTTATTTGAAAGTGAAGCATATTTAGGAAAACCATTATCTTTAGTTAAAAATACGGATATGGAAAAGATAAAAAAACATATTTTAGATATTAAAGATGTTGGTGGAACTAACTTTGAAGCAGGATATACCATGGGAACTGATTTATATAAAGATTATATGAATATTAATTCTAATGAATATGAAAATAGAATTATTGTGATAACTGATGCCATGCCTAATTATGGTAATACTTCTGATAAAAGTTTGATGGACTATGTGAAAGAAAATGCTAATAAAGGTATATATACTACTTTTATTGGAGTTGGCGTTGATTTTAATACAAAATTAATTGAAACTATTTCGGATAGCAAAGGTGCTAACTATTATTCTGTTCATAGTTCAAGTGAATTTAAAAAACGCATGGGTGAAGAATTTGAATATATGGTAACCCCACTAGTATTTGACTTAGAATTAAATTTTGATTCTAATGATTATCAAATTGAAAAAGTATATGGAACTGATACTAAAGATAATAGTAGTAATAGTATTATGAAAGTAAATACTTTGTTTCCTTCTAAAACTAATGATGGGGAAGTTAAAGGAGGAGTAGTACTACTAAAATTAAAAAATAATGGTAATAAAAATAATGGGGAAGTAAATATTAATGTTTCATATAAGGATCGTAGTGGAATTAGTTATAATAATAGTAAGAAAGTAAACATAAACGCTCAGGAAGAACAATATGATAATACTGGTATTAGAAAAGCTATTGTTCTTACTAGGTATGTTAATGTTCTTAAAAACTGGATATTATATGAAAGAACTGGAGAGAAAAGGTTTATTATTCTACCTAAAACAGGAATAATTAATTGTGATTATAGTAATGAAGAAATAAAAATAATGTTAGGTGAGAATGAAAGAACGTCAGTTAACTTAAGTGTTAGTGAAGAATATAAAAACTTATTTAAAAAAATTAGAGAGTATATAATAAATGAGCGCAATAATATTAATGATGATACTTTAAATAAAGAAATTGAAATATTGGATTTATTGTTAAAATAAAGGAGAATTAATGGAAAAAGTAAAAAATGTAAAGAATACTAAAACATTTACGATAATTTGTATTATAGTTATTGTAGGATGTTTAGGAGTATTTATGGCAAAGAATTTAAAAAAAGAGAAAGAAGAACCAAAGAAAGAAGTAGAAATTATTGAACCAAGTGAAAGTTTCAATATGAATATTATTAAAAAAACTAATGAAGAGAGTAATGGTGAAAATTACTTAATTAGTCCATATAATATTGAAATAGCTCTTAATATGTTAAGAGAAGGAGCCCTTGGTAATACAAAAGATGAAATAGACAAAGTTATTGGAAATAGAAAAATAAATGATGTTAGTATTAAAGATAAGTTAAATATTGCTAATGGTGTTTTTATAAAAAATAAGTATAAAAATGATGTTAAAGAAGATTTTACTAATATATTAAAAAATAATTATCATGCAGAATTATTATATGATGATTATGAAACACCAACGGTTATTAACAATTGGGTAAAAGAGAAAACTAATAATATGATTGATAATTTATTAGATAGTATACCTGAACGTTTTGTTTTAGGACTAGCTAGTGCACTTGCTCTTGATATTAAATGGGATAGTAAATTTGAATGTATTAATACATTTGAAGAAGAATTCATTAAAGCTGATAATAGTAAAATGAAAGTAGAAATGATGCATCAAACTTATAAATATAATAATGCTTCATATTTTACTCTTAGTGATGCTAAAGGAATAATTTTACCATATAAAAAAGAATTGGATAATAATAATGAATTAGAATTTGTAGGGATTCTTCCTAATCAAAATGTTCAAGAATATGTTAATAGTCTAACTGAAGAAAAAATAAATGATATTTATAATAATACTAAAGTAGCATCAGATGAATTGCATATTAATTTATCATTACCAAGATTCACATATAGTTATGATGTAAAAGATTTAAGTAATGTCCTAAAAAATATGGGAATAAAATCAGCTTTTGATCCAAATGCAGCTAATTTTAAAAGAATGATTTCGGAGGATGTTTATGTTAGTACAGCAATTCATAAAACTAAAATAGAATTAAATGAAGTTGGTACTAAAGCAGCTGCTGTGACTTATTTTGGAATGGAAGCTAATGGACTTCCACCACAAGATTTTGAAGAAATTAATATTACTTTTAATAAACCTTTTGTTTATATGATAAGAGAAAAAAATACTGGAGAAATACTTTTCTTTGGAACAGTTTATGAACCAAATAAATGGGAAGGAAGTACTTGTAAAGATTAGGTGAAAGAATGGATAAAAAAGAAAGAATTAAAAGAAGTTTTTTAATTATTGTTATTATGACTATTGCACTTATTAGTATTATGAATTCAAGAGCTAAAAGAGAAAAAAAGAAAGAAAAGGAAAAAGAACAAATAGTGGAAACTATTGGAAATTATAATGTTGATATTATTAAAGTAACTAATATAAAAAGTAAAGAAAAAAATTATTTAATTAGTCCATATAATATTGAGATAGCTCTTAATATGCTAAGAGAAGGAGCCCTTGGTAATACTAAAGTAGAACTTGATAAAGTATTAGGAAATCGTAAGATAAATGATATAAAAGTAAGTAGTAAACTTAATATTGCTAATGCCGTTTTCATAAAAGATGAATATAAAAATGATGTCCAAAAAGATTTTATTAATATCCTTAGGGAGAAATATCAATCTGAAGTATTATATGATAAATTTGAAACACCAACAGTTATTAATAATTGGGTTAAAGAAAAAACTAATGATATGATTCCAAAGCTTTTAGATGAAATTAATAAAGATTATGTGATGGGATTAGCTAGTGCCCTAGCTCTTGATGTGGAATGGAAAAGTCCTTTTGAATGCATTTATACCAAAGAAGAAGATTTTACTAAAATTGATAACAAAAAAATGAAAGTAGAAATGATGCATCAAACTTATGAACACGCTGCAAAGTATTTAAAAAACGATGATTTAGAAGGAATAATCTTACCATACAAAACGGATAATGAAAAAGTAAATTTAGAGTTTGTAGCTATTCTTCCTAAAACTAATCCGAATGATTATATTAATAATTTAACGCAAGATAAATTAGATAGTATGTTTACTAATATTAAAGAAGCATCAAATAACTTGCATATTCATTTATCATTACCTAGATTTACATATGATTATGAAGTAGAAGATTTTATTGAAGTGTTAAAACAAATGGGAATAAAAGAGGCTTTTGATGAGAAATTAGCTAATTTTAAAAAAATGATTGAAATTAAAGAAAATGTTTATGTTGGAGAAGCTATTCATAAAACCAAAATTGAGCTTAATGAAAAAGGTACTAAAGCAGCTGCTGTAACATATTTTGGAATGTTTAAAGCAACTGGAGCTATAGAAAAAGATTATGAAGAAATAAGTATTAAATTTAATAAACCATTTGTGTATATGATAAGAGAAAAGAATACAGGAGAAATTCTTTTCTTTGGAACAGTATTTGAGCCAAATAAATGGAATAATCCAACTTGTGAAATTGAGTAATAAATAGTTATATTTAAAAGTATTGTTAAATATATAATATTTAATTATTGACTTATTATCCTTATTGTATGTACAATTTTATTGTAACAAAAAATAAGATATGAAAGAGAGGTTATTTATGAACCAAAGTAATAATAAGAAAAAAACATGGTTAGTTATCTTAATTATAATTGTTTTATTTAGTATAACAGTTGGTGTATCAATAGCGTTCTTTAACTATACAAGAACCGGTTCTCCTAATAGTATAGCGGTAGGAAATATTTCTTTTAATAGTAATTATACTGCTGTAACATTAAATAATGTTTTTCCAGTTAGTAAAGCAAATATTTTAACTGATACTGATAATGTTATGACCGTAAATGTAGCAATTACGGGTAATACAAGTTATCCTGGTGGAATTGATTATAAAGTAACAGCAAGTAATGTAAGAATAACAACTAATAATAAATCTATTCCCTTAAGTGTTAATGTTACAAGTAGTGATTTACCTAATAATTCTGTAGTTTTATATTCTTATGAAGATGGTACAATCCTAGAGAATAATAGTGAATTTGCGGTAGGACATATTCCAGCTAATACTAATGTTAACGGAGTAATTACTTTAAGAGTTTATATTGATGGAGATAGAGTAGCTATAAGTGATACATACGACGGAACAGAATCCGATAATATGGGTACAACAAGTGATTGGGTTGATGGAAGAACAGTATTAACAACTACTGAAAGGAATGCTTTACAAACATCGGGAATTGGTTTTAGTGTTAAAGTAGAAGCTAATGAAGGCGTGTATGATTCAAATGCCGTAGGTTATCTAACCTATAATAAAAATCAGTTACTAGGAAGTACACCATCAAGACAAGCATTAAAAGGAGACGGAACGGATACCATAACAGCATCTCTTAATGTACCTAACTTTAGAGGATGGAGTACCACACCAGATGGAGATGTAGAATATAAAGTAGGAGATACCATTAACTTTAATAGTGATACTATTCTTTATGCGGTAATAAAAGAACCACCAAAAGCTCATCAATTCTTACAAGAGAGAAAAACAACTCAAGCAGCATGTACCGTAACAGCACCTAATAAAAGTGAATTTTATGGAGAAATTGATGCCGATGTTATCTACTATACTGGTAATGATGAAAGTTGTTTAAAAAATTATGTATGGTATTCAGGAAAACTATGGCGAATAGTAGCTATTTATCCTAATGGTATGATGAAATTAGTAACGGAAAATCCTATGACATCAATATACTATGGTAGTACTCCAACATTTGATGGTTCATGGATGGATCAATGGTTAAGCAAAGAGTTCTTACCAACACTTTATAATAATACCAATATCGTTGTTCAAAATGCTGAATGGAATGTTAAAGAGACTACTGCAACGACGGATCCTTATTTAGAAAGAGTAGCAAATGATACTATTAACAGAACAGTAGGTTTATTAAATGCCTTTGAATACACTAAAAGTGGAACTTACTTACGTATCGGTCAAAATTGGTGGCTAATAACGCCATATAGTTCCTCCAGCGTGCGTAGCGTGAACAGTAGCGGTACCTTGTCCTACGACTCGACTAGTTACGGCGCGGACGGCGTCCGTCCATCTATCGTCATTAAATCTAGCGCCACTTTTGATACCGAAAATTACGACGGAACAAGATTATCGCCATTTCACATTATAGGAGATATAGAAGTGGGAAAGACTAATGAACTTCTAAATACTAGAATAAGTGGTGAATACGTTAAATTTAATAATGAATTATATCGAATTGTAGGAATAGAAAATAATACAACTAAGATAGTAAACACAAGTTATATCAATAACCCAAATAGTTCGAATACCTCTGATACAACATTAGGAAATTTTGGAAGTGATATCTATTTTAATACGCAGTCTACAGATATGAAATACTGGGATAAATATTTGACCGATGAAAGTGGATGGTTATCAACTATTTCAGCAAATGATAAAGCTTTATTAGTAAATGGAACATACTATTTAGGATTATATCCAA
>JAEEGL015020300.1_pt1 | contig 16142 bp, 13 predicted proteins | sample 9134231 | NCBI WGS metagenome assembly JAEEGL01 (sample SAMN16246548, study PRJNA631951) | gut metagenome | biome: gut microbiome; feature: rumen; material: fiber-attached | host: Bos | place: Iran: Karaj | collected 2018-10
AGGAGAAGCAGGCAGAAAAACAAAAAAAGAAAGAGGAGACTCTGTAACTTTGAGGGGGATTCCATCCGAATGGCCGGGTGGGGTTCCCCTCTTTTTTGCGTTTTATGCAAATTGCATTTAGCGTCGATCTGGCGACGCGTAGCTCCGAGTGAAACGAGGTTCCCAGGGGATTGGGGGCAGAGCCAGCCAACAAGCAAGGAGCGTCGATGATAATCGAGGCACTGCTTGCGAAAATGAAAAATTCTGTTACTGACCAAAAGAAATTTTTATGAAATAGGTCCTTTGAGTCCGTTTTAAAGGACAAGAGATGTGGATAATGGAAGGTGGGTGAAAAGAAAAATTGAAAGCAATCAACCCCGATTTGTTTAGGGTTGAACCCGTGCTGGAAGATGGTTACCAGCGTGAGTTTATTTATTATTTGAAAGAATATCTTTATTTTTTTAAATATTATTGTGGTTATGAGTGGTCGGTTATGGTATACTCTTAAATGGCTCATTGTATTTATCAATTAGTTTGCAAGAGAGGCACTATAACTATGACAGTATCTTACAACGGACTATGGAAAATAATGATTGACAAGGGAATTCAAAAGCAGGATTTGGTCAATGAGGCAGGCTTAAGTTCGGCTACTGTAGCGAAAATGGGTAAGGGCGAACCTGTTTCCAATAAAGTGCTTGAAAAACTTGCTAATTATTTGAATTGCAACATTAGCGAAATTATAAGCTATGAATAAATTTATATGGAAAAGGATACCGGGATATGTGGTGTAGAAATTGCAATATAGAATTGAACGAAAAAAAGTGCCCGGTTTGCGGAAGCGATACGGTTGAAGATATACCTGTCGAAATTCATTGGTGTGAATCTTGTCGCGTGCCTGTTGTACAAGAAGTGACGCAGGCAGATAAAGGAACCTGCCCTAGATGTGGAAAGAAAATGAAATATATGGCAACGGATGTTCGCCCTGTGTTCCCTGAAGAAAGATTGCTTCTTGAAATATTGCTTGGCCGGACACCGAACGAATATGTCAACAAATCAGTGTGGGCATCTAACAGTAGATATTATATCGATGGGAAGTCTATTTCGTTACCTAGCTCACTTTTTAAGACAGCAAATGCTGATGAAATCCGGGAAAAACTTGAGACAAATAAAAAGGATAATGTTCAGTCTTCCTTTGATGATGATGTACAACGATTTGTTGAGGCTAATTCAGCACGCCTTCATTTTTTGAAAGATGAGGCATACCACTTTGTTAAGCAGGAAGCATCTAAATTTCCTGAGGAGAATGTCGTCATATCGTTTTCTGGAGGAAAGGATTCTACTGCTACAGCAGATGTCGTTATTAAAGCGTTGAGCAATCCGAGTCTGGTTCATATTTTTGGAGATACTACGCTCGAGTTTCCTTATACTACAGAATACGCAGCGAGGTATAGGAACGAACATCCTCAAGCTATTTTTAAGATAGCAAAGAATTATGAGCAGGTCTTTATGGATGTATGTGAGGATATTGGACCTCCTGCGAGAATGATGAGATGGTGCTGCTCGATGTTTAAAACGGGTCCGATTACAAGAGTAATTAATAGCTTGTATAGGAATCAACAAATATTAACGTTTTATGGAATTAGAAAATCCGAATCGGTTAGTCGTTCAAAGTATAACCGAGTTGAAGATGATGCGGAGTCCGTCAAGATACAACAACAAACGGTAGCATCTCCCATTTTCTTCTGGAAGGATATAGATGTATGGCTTTATCTTTTGGCAGAGAAAGTTGATTTCAATGAGGCGTACAGATTGGGATATGACCGTGTTGGATGCTGGTGCTGCCCAAATAATAATCAACGTGCACAATTCCTTTCGAGAATATATATGCCTGAAAAGTCAAAGGCGTGGAGAGAATTCTTGATTTCCTTTGCAAAAAAGATAGGGAAACCGGATCCGGAAGTATATGTGGATGAAGGAAGTTGGAAAGCAAGACAGGGTGGAAATGGATTGGCTTCTGCTGGTGACGTGAAACTGAAATTCTCGAATTGCACTAGTGAAGAGCATGCAAAAATTTATAGGTTGGTTAAGCCGTACAACGATGAATTGCTGGGCATGTTTGTGCCATTTGGTAGGGTGGCACCCGAACTTGGACAAAAACTGTTACATGAAGTAATTGTACTTGATCACAAGTCGAATGTTCCAATATTGTCTATCCAGCCATTCGAACATGATGGATATGAACATGCAGTGAAAGTACGAACTATGAACGTTGCCGATCATGATGAAATTCAACGAATGGTTGGATATCAGATTCGTAAATTCAATGCATGCAGACAGTGCTTAAAGTGTGAGTCGCTTTGCAGAGTTGGTGCAATATCTATCGCCGGTGGACAATACTATATTGATCCAGAGAAATGTGTTCATTGTAAAAAGTGTATGACAGCAAAGTACCTAGATGGTGGGTGCACTATGGATAAGTACTTGCGAACTAAGGAGTAAATGGAGGAAAACCTTGTGGAAATGAAATTTCGAGCTCATGATACCTTTTTTATTCGAAAAGGGTGGATTAGCAAGGGAATGAGATATGTGAAGAAAACCCACGGAGAGGTTTTTATAGATAAAGATGAAAATCCTATGGATGTCCTGGGTATAGGTTCCAATATGGTGAAGGCCTTGAGATATTGGTTGCAAGCGCTTGGAATTACAAGTGAGCCCAATAGTGGTAGACGTGTACAAACCTTCACTGAGTTTGGAAATCTGATATATGAATATGACCCATATATTGAGGAATATGGAACACTATACCTTCTACACTATAAATTGGCTACTAATGTGGAAATGGCTACATCATGGTATTTCTTTTTCAATGAATTTGCATTATCTGATTTTTCTAAAGACGATTTTGCATTACAAATTGGGAATTATATAAAGATCCAGGATCAAGATGCAAATGTTGCTGCAAGATCCATAGAAGATGATTTTTCCTGTATTATTAACACTTATGTTCCAAGATATAAAACTATGCCCAATAAGGTTTCTGCTGAGAATAATATTGATTGTCCACTCGGGGAACTTGGCTTGATTGATATTTTGAAAAAGGAGCGAAACAACGTAATTTATAAAAAAGCCGTTCCATCTGCAGCAACTTTTAATCCTTGGGTTGTTCTTGCGGTTATTCAGTCGAATTCTGATGGACGAACAGAGATAGGATTGAATGAATTATTGACCGCAGAGAAAAATATAGGAAAAGTTTTTAATCTTGATTCGATTACCATGCTCGATGTTTTACACTCGGTGGAGCGCACGGGCGAATTGAAGATAGTAAGGACTGCAGGCCTTGATGTGATTACTCTTACACATTCATATAGCTTTGAAGAGTGTGTGAAGCGTTATTACGAAGAAATGGAGAAAATAGGTTAGGAGAGCAACATGAGTGAGATGATTTCAGTAGCATCAGGGTTTCAGTATTCGGTGAATATTGGATACGACCTTAACCATGATGATAAACTGCAAAATTTTATTCCAACAAAGTCCTCATTGCAACTTTTGCGCGATATTCTTGAAAGCACAGATGATACATCTACTGAGCGAGCAAGAGTATTAGTGGGTGCATACGGAAAAGGAAAATCTCATATAGTATTAACAATTCTTTCTATCTTGATGGGTAAGGATTGGGGCTTGTTTTCCAAGTTGAGCGAAAAAGTGGGTAATGATCCTGACTTAGATAGATTGAGGAAAAACTATTATGAGAGTCAAAAGAAGCTTTTGCCTGTAATTATTAATGGAAGCAATACGAGCATGCAACAGGCATTTCTTTTGGCTTTGCAGAAAGCATTATCAGAAAATGATTTGATGGGCGTAATGCCAGATACAAATTACCAGGCAGCAATTAAGGCAATTAAGAAATGGGAGACAGAATTTCCAGAAACATTTAAAAAGTTTAAGAAAGAGATTTCTCAACCGGTAGATGCATTTATAGAAAAACTAGAACAATTTGATGTTGAGGCATATGCAGACTTTGAAAAACTGTATCCGATATTGACCTCTGGAAGTACATTTAATCCTTTCCTCGGGTTCGATATAGCCGAATTATATGAGAGTGTTGTTAAGTGTATTAGGCCTATCGGATATAATGGCATTTTTGTTGTATATGACGAGTTTAGTAAATATCTTGAAGCAAATATTAAGCAGGCATCAGTAAGTGATACAAAGATGCTTCAAGATTTTGCAGAGAAGTGTAATCGAAGCGGTAAGAATCAGTTACACCTCATGCTTATTTCACATAAAGAAATAGCTAACTATATTGATAAACTTCCCAAACAGAAGGTTGATGGATGGAGGGGTGTTTCCGAAAGATTTAAGCATATTCACTTAAATAATAATTTCACACAAACATATGAAATTATTTCTTCTGTAATAGTTAAGGCAAAGAAGAGCTGGGCTTCGTTCCAAAAGGAGTATGCAGGTTCATTTGATTCCTTATCAAAAAGGTACGGATCTCACGCAATTTTCTCGGATATGAGTGTAGATGAATGTAATCGGACTATTCATGGATGTTATCCGTTACACCCGGTTACTACATTTATCTTGCCCAGATTATCAGAAAGAGTTGCTCAAAACGAACGCACTTTGTTTACATTTTTGTCAGCGAAAGGAACGTCCACTTTACCAGCTTTTTTAGAAGAATATCGAGACACAGATTTTAAAGTTATAACTCCAGACGCTGTTTTTGACTATTTCGAACCGCTTTTTAGGAAGGAATCCTACACTAGTGAATTGCACAAAAATTATATTCTTACCAGGGCAATTCTTGAGAAGCTGGAGGAAGATTCTCTTCAAGCAAAAATCATAAAGTCCTTATCACTTATATATATATTGGAACAGTTTGATAAGATCAAACCGACGGCTGATGAGTTAGATGGTATTTATTCTCAGGAATATACGCACGAGGAGATCAGAGAGGCGATTGATGTACTAATCAACAAAGAGTATGTTATTTACCTTAAAGTTAGTAACGAGTATTTGCGCCTCAAACAGTCATCAGGAGTAGATGTAAGACAGGAAATTGCGGACACTATAGAGCGTTGTGCTTCTGAGTTTTCGGTGAAGGAAACCTTAAATACAGCTAGCCTTGATAATTATATGTATCCATCCAGATATAATGACGAACGTGAAATGACAAGATTTTTTGCGTTTCAATTCATTGATTCTTCTGAGGTGACAAAGGATACAAACTGGGAAGTAAAAAGCGAGCCAATATCGGCAGACGGTGTCATTTACGGGATTATTCCAGCTAGCGAAGATTCTATTGAAAAGGTGAAGAAGACTATTGTCACGACCAGTAAGGGAGTTGATAGATGTGTCTTTATTGTTCCCAAGAAGTATTCGGAGATCAGGGATGTGGTCCTTCAGTTCAATGCTGTTACGAAACTAAGATCTGCAGCAGAGGGTGATGATCTTTTATTTGATGAATATGAAGTCATTTACGAAGACCTACGTGATGTAATTGCAGAGTTCATCAGTGCATATACCCATCCCGAGAACTATAAATCTATATATATTCATAATGGGGCGGAACAAGTCATTTCGCGTAAAGCAGCATTAACCGGACTGCTGTCTGATATATGTGAGAAAGTGTATTCGAAGACGCCGGTAGTTAATAACGAGGCTATCAATAAGAATGAGCTGACTGGTACTGCCTTTACAAGCAGAAGCAAAATTATCGCCGGACTATTGCGTAATACGCTTGAAGAAAATCTGGGATTAACGGGAACTGGCCAGGAAGTTTCTATTATGAGGAGTACCTTAATTAGAAAAAAGGTACTGGTTTCAGAAGAAGGCGGATTAACAAGAATTAATCTTAATACAGGTGATGCGAATCTTGATTATATGTTGGGGATTATCTCCAGCTTTATTCAGGATGCAAAAAGAAAGGGAAGTAGTGATTTTGGAACACTGTATCACCAACTGCTTTCACCGGAATATGGGATTGGAATTCGCAAATCTTTAATACTGATTTATCTGGCCGCTGTGTTACATGAATACAGACAAGAAGCGGTTATTGTTGGAAACTATGGCCAGGAGCCGCTTAATACTGACACACTACTTCAGATTGAAGCAGAACCTAGTGACTTTAGCCTTCAGTATTTGGATTGGGATCCGGAAAAAGAGGTGTTTGTAAATGAACTAGAAGACGCTTTTGGTGATTATGTTATTGAGGCAGAAAAAGCTACAAACTCTTATGATTATATAGTATCTGCAATGAAACGCTGGTATATGGCGTTGCCTAAATATGCAAAGGAGAAGCAACCAGATGCTAAATCCAAAAGATATAAGGGCCTGGTTAAACTCCTGAAATTAAACACGGGTAGCTATGATTTACTTTTTGTTAAACTACCGCAGGAATTTGGATTATCTTCTTTTAATGCTTCTGTTGCAGACAACATCAAGGAAGCCAGAAATTATTATGATAATGTGTTGTCTACCCTTATAAGAGAATTAATTGAAACTGTAAAAGAAATCTACGGATCAGGAACAGGAAAGAGTGTTCCTAAACGCAGCTCCCTTACCTCAATCATAAAGGACTGGTGTGATCGGCTTAATCCGTCGGTATACGAACAGCTATTCGACAATGGTGCAGATAGATGTATCGGTTTTCTCAAAGAGGTGACAAATGATGAAAAAACCTTTGTTGTCAGACTAGCAAAGTTAGTAACTGATTTGAGAATTGAAGATTGGGATGAGAAGACAGTCAATATTTTCTCGGAAAGATTGAGAGAGTATAAAGCAACAGCAGAAGATTTCAGCGGTGAGAATGCTTCAGATTTAGGTGAGAGCACCAATGCATATGCGCTTACTTTTGTTGACGAAAGCGGAAGGTCTGTTACTAAACGCTTCGATAGAGTTGAGCAGAGTAAGAGAGGAAAACTCTTAATGAATTCTCTCCTGGCGGATATAGAATCCATGGGTCATGCGATTACTGAACAAGAAAAGAGACAAATACTTATGGAAGTCTTAAAGAAACTATGTTGAGGAGGCAGATCATGGGATATTTTGATAATGCTGCTACTACATTTCCGAAACCAGAGAGCGTTTATGAGTTCATGGATGATTTTTATAGACATTCTGGAGCAAACGCTGGCCGTGGGAATTATATAATTGCGCAAGGAGCGGGTAAGCTGATTTCAGAAACAAGATCTCTTGTTCAGGATTTGCTTCATTGTCCAGCAAAGCAAGTAATCTTTACACCGTCAGCGACTATTGCTCTTAATATGATAATTCAAGGATTAATCCAGACGGGAATCAGGCGTGTATATATAAGCCCGTTCGAACATAATGCTGTAACTCGCACTCTCCATGCATTTGAGAAGAGTGGATCTATTCAAGTAATTGAATTGTCGGTTTCGTCGGAATTAAAGTACGACCTATCTAGGATAAGATACCAGTTCGATGAAATCAAACCGGATTTAGTTGTTGTTAGCCACGCCAGTAATGTAATAGGACTTATTGCACCGGTAGAGGAAATTTTTGCACTTGCTAAAGAATATGATTCATATACGCTGTGCGATATGGCTCAGTCCGCAGGTTTGGTGGATTGCAATGTTGGAATGACAACCTTTGATTTTGCTGTGTTTGCCGGACACAAAACATTATATGGGCCAACGGGAATATCGGGGTTTGTTATGAATCCAGAAGTAAAACTTCCGTCTGTCTTATTTGGTGGAACAGGGAGCGAATCTGCAAATCAAGATATGCCAGAAGGTTTGCCGGAGAAATATGAAGCAGGAACGTTAAATATTTCAGGTATAGCAGGTTTGAATGCAGCCTTACGGTGGAACAAAGAGATCGGGATAAAGAATATAGCGCAGAAAGAAGAAGCGAACCGGAATAAATTGATTTCTATTCTGAGGGAGTATGATTGCTTGGAAATTGTTGGTGATATACCCGGGAATAAGTACGTTGGAATTGTTTCTTGTCTTTTAAAAGGGATCAGTAGTGATAGTGCAGGGAACATTTTTAATGAAAAAGGTATTTCGGTAAGAACAGGATTACAGTGTGCGCCACTAGCACACAAGCTTCTTAAAACTTTTCCTGCGGGAACAATACGGTTTAGCGTTGGATATTTTACATCTGACAGAGATTTTGATGAGTTGAGAGAAGCTTTAGATTACATAGAAGGAGAGTTAGCATGAGTCTTAAGGATCATGATGAAGGTATTAAGTCAGAATACCGATCATTAATTGATAATGTTGTGCAAGACTTTTATATACCGCTCTTAGGAGAGGCGGACTCGTATAAAAGAGCGGTCGGCTTCTTTTCTTCCACATCTTTGGTTGAATTGTCAAAGGGGATTGGAGCAATGGCTGAGAGGGGCGGCCATATTCAGATAGTTGCTTCGCCATATTTGTCAGATGAGGACCTTGCGGCCATCAAAAATGGATATGAAGAGAGAGACAAAATAATAGAAGGTGCTTTACTGAGATCTCTTTCGAGCGATCATTCCGATTATTATTCCATGCAAAGATTGAACCTATTAGCGGCTTTGATCGCAGATGGAGTAATGGACATCCGAATTGCTTATACAGAGGACAAGTCTGGGATAGGGATGTACCACGAGAAAATGGGACTGATTGAGGACTCTGAAGGAAATAGAATTGCTTTTTCTGGTTCAATGAATGAGTCGTTAACCGCGATGTCAATTAACTATGAAACTATAGATGTCTTCTGCAATTGGCGCGGGGGATCTGATGAGGATAGAGTACAGTTAAAAAGCAATGCATTTTATTCTATATGGAATGACACGGAGCCTAATATTAAAGTTCGAGAGTTTAGTACTATTTCGGAGGCGCTGATAGAGCGATATAGGAAAACTACGCCAAACTATGGAATAGATAATGAACAGTTCAAACGGCTTTTGATGTATGGAAAAGGGATTCAAAGAATTACGAGCGAAACTCCCGTAGGGGCGAGGGTGCCCGAAACGGTTAAGCTTCATGATTATCAGAAAGAAGCTATCGCTGTTTGGGTAGGAGAGAATTATCGAGGAATCTTTGATATGGCTACAGGTACCGGAAAAACTTATACCGGTCTCGGGGCTATTTCGAAACTATCAGAGGATTTGAACGATGATTTGGCTGTAATCATTGTTTGTCCGTATCAACATCTTGTCGAACAGTGGGTTGAGGATATTGTTAAATTCAATATCAAACCTATTATCGGATACAGTAGTTCGTCACAGAAGGATTGGAAGAAGCGGTTGTCGAAAGCCGTTCTTGATCAGAAAATTAGAAAAGATCGGTCTTTCTTTTGCTTCATTTGTACAAATGCAACGTTTACGAATTCCTACGTGCAAGAGCAAATTAGTAAGATAAAAAGTCCAATTTTATTGGTGGTAGATGAGGCACATAATTTTGGGGCTCGAAGTTATGCAAAACTACTTGATGAAAGATTTACATACCGTCTTGCCTTGTCAGCTACCCTTGAACGTCATAGGGATGAGGAAGGAACTGAACTTTTATACTCCTTTTTTGGAAAAAAGTGTATTGAATATACACTTGATCGTGCAATAGATGAAGACAAATTAACTAGGTATAAGTATTATCCTGTTTTGGTTTATTTAAATGATGAAGAACTGACTGGATATGAACAACTTTCGTATGAAATGTCCAAATGTTTAATCAAGGACAAGAATGGGCGTTACAAACTAAATAAGCGTGGCGAAATACTAGCACTTAAGAGAGCAAGAATAGTTGCGGGGGCTCAAGAAAAGCTTGAAGCACTAAGAGATTATATTGAACCATACTCAAAAGATAATAATATTTTAGTATATTGTGGCGCGACGAACGTATTAGAGGAAAACACGGATGATTACGGTATTGATGAGAGCGAAATTCGTCAAATTGAGGCCGTAACGAAGATCCTGGGTAATGATCTTGGAATGGAGGTTGCGAGGTTTACCTCTCAAGAAAGCATCGAGACCAGGGCAATGATTAAGGAACAGTTCCAAAAAGGCGATAGGTTGCAGGCAATTGTGGCAATTAAGTGCTTGGATGAGGGAGTCAATATTCCGGGCATTAGGACCGCCTTTATTCTGGCCAGCACTACTAATCCAAAAGAGTACATACAAAGGCGAGGTCGTGTACTAAGGAAAGCTCCTAACAAAGATATTGCAGAGATATACGACTTTGTTACTTTGCCAAGACCTTTGGATGAGGTTTCATCATTAACTGAGGATCAGGCTCAACGAGACAAAGCGCTTGTGAAGAATGAGATAGCAAGAATTAAGGAATTTGGCCGTTTGGCTGAAAACTCCATGATGTCGAATGAGCTAATATGGGATATTAAAGAAGCGTATCATTTAACTGATGATGAAGTTGAAGGAGGTAGTAATCATGGGTGATTCGGGCATTGAGATCGATGAGAAGATTGTTGAACGGTTGAAAAGAAATATCATTATCCGGGAAAACATTAATCTCAAAACGAGAGAGAAAAGCGATCAGGATATGGTCAAGTGGATCAAGAGTAAAATTGAGGAGGAAGTACAATGCTGCTTGAATCAATAAAGTTACATAACTTCAGACAGTTTCGCAACGAATCTATCGATTTCGCTCAGGGCGAGAATGGGAAAAATGTCACAATCATTATTGGCGAAAATGGTACGGGAAAAACCACTTTTGCCCAGGCATTCTTTTGGTGTATGTATGGGGAAACGGAGTTTTCCGATAAATCAATTCTGAATAAAGTCGTTGCGGCAGAAATGCGCCCCGGCCAGGAGGAAAAAGTTCAGGTAACGCTTTCTCTCCGACATGGAGAAGTGGGTTATACGTTAATTCGCGAGCAGGTCTATCATAAAGATTACAATAACAATGTAAAAGGGGATAATACCGTTTTTGATATTGCAATCAAGGACGCTGGGGGTAACACAACATATGTGAAAAAAACTCAGTGTGAGGCAGAAGTTAAGGGCATTTTACCTAAAGAATTGTCTAGATATTTCTTCTTTGATGGGGAAAGAATCGAGAAAATGAGTAAAGATATATCTTCGGGTAAGAAATCCACTGACTTTGCTGAAGCTGTAAAAGGACTGCTTGGATTAAATGGCTTTATAAGTGCAATAGCACACTTTAATCCGAGAAGTAAAAACGGAGTAATTGGTAGTTATGATAGTAGTTTTGACTCCAAAAGCAATAAAAAAATCTCCGAGTATACAGCTACAATTGATAGGTGCAACGCAGAGATAGAGAAATTAGAAGCACGGTTAGAAACACTTGATTCGCAAATAGAAACGGCAAAACAGCGTAAGGGTGAAAAAACAGAAGAAATAAAGCAATATGCTGAGGGCGAGGAACTTCAGGCTGAGAAAGAGAAATTACTGAGGCAAATCCAGAATGCCGAAACAGCGAGATCAAACGTTTATAAGGCGATTTGCAAGGATTTTAACTCATCTATGAGTTCGTTTTTTTCAATGTCACTTATCAAACGTGCTCTTGATTTTTTGGCACAGGAGGACTTCACGGGAAAAGATATTCCTTATATGCACACCAAGACGATTGAGTACCTGATTAAACAAAAGGTATGTATTTGTGGTACACATTTGGACGAGGGTTCCGTTCCATATAATAAGGTTATGGAGCTTATTAATTTCCTTCCGCCACAGTCTATTAGCACAACGATATCTGATTTTAAAAAAGAAGCACGCAGAAGAGTTGGAAACATGGACGCTATTGTGGCTCAAACACAGGAGAACCTTGCGGTAATTAGTTCGCAGGACGATGATATTACCGAAAAAATGGATGACATTCAGCGAATTGATAAAAAGTTAAGCGGAGGAGATGTAAGAGAAAAGGTACGAGCCATCAACGCAGAAATACAGATGTGTGATGATACGATTCGCAAGAGTGAGGAAGAAAAGAGGCGTTGTGATAGAGAAATAGGCGGATATACGACTGAAAGGGATCGCGCAGACACAGAACGTCGTAATCTGACCCTTTTAGATGAGCGTAATCGTAAGATAGAGATATACAAAGCGTATGCTGAACGCATTTATTCCGAATTACTTGAAGTATATTCAACTAGCGAGGCGCAAATCAGAAACAAACTTCAGGATACAATTAATGAAATTTTTAAGCAGATATACGAAGGCGGCTTATACCTCACTATTGATGAAAAATACCATATATCCGTATACGCAAATGACTATGATGGCGATGTAGAAACATCTACGGCTCAAAGTATTTCGGTTATTTTTGCATTTATTACTGGAATAATCAAAATGGCGCGAGAAAATCGTAATGCTTCGGATGATGATGCAAAGCTTCTATCATCCGAGCCCTATCCACTTGTTATGGATGCTCCGCTCTCTGCATTTGATAAACGGAGAATAAAGACTGTTTGCGAAGCGCTACCGAAAACAGCAGAACAAGTAATTATTTTTATCAAAGATACGGATGGTGAATTAGCGGAAGACTATATGGGAGATAAGATTGGAAGCAGACATCATTTTGATAAGCTCAATGAGTTTGAGACAGTCTTAGCATAGGAGGAAGCAAAATGTTTGATAAACAATATAGATTTAAGGGACGTCATGCATTGCGAGTAGATCAGCTGACCGCTGCTTTTGATACGGTAAGCAAGGCTAAGTTGTTTGATCGTAATGTTGATGTTTATGCTAATGCGCCACTAATTGGATTTCTTTATGGCCGACTTGCGGAGGCAGACGATGAAAAGAACCCGGAGAATGGTCAAGTATACAATCAAAATGTCATGGGTGATAGAGTCATCTATTCGCAGGAAGAGTTGTTATTTAATTTCAGACTGATAATGCTGCTGGATGTAAATTATGAGGCAGACAAAGATGTCCGAATAAATAAAGCTTTTAGACATATGGGAGAAGATCCTGCAGATGAAGAACGCTTTGACAGTTACGTTAGAGGCGGAGTGGATGTCCTTTATGAAAAGTTGATAGAGGGTGCTGGAAGCCCAAATGATTTTGTTACAAGATTATTTGAATTTTTAGAGGAGTTTGAGGAAAGATTCAATGCTTCAGTAAGTAGCGATGACATTCTTTCTTTATGCACGAAATAATGTATTAGGAGAATTTGCTAATGGCCGGGGATTATAGACAGGAAGCCTATCTTTACCTGTTGGATTTGGCGGCTCAAAAGGGATATGTTACTTTCGATGATATTATTGATGCTGCAGATAAATGGCAGTTGCCAATTAATGAAGTCGATTGGCTGTCAAATTCTATAACGACGCGGGGCATTCTTGTTTATGATAAGGCTCCGGAAAAAGCGAATAGGGTTAGTGACGATGATGCATATTACGATTTTGCTCAGAGCGACTATGAAGAAATATTCAATAGAATTATTCAATTAGAACCGTCGTTAGAACACTTTGTCAATGAAGTGAGGTCAATACGCCCGCCGCAGTATAAGGAGTTATCAAATATCATATATCAGGCGAAGGAGGGAAACGCATATGCGCGTAATCGTATCGTCGAAATGCACCTGAGAATAGCGCTTCGGATAGGATTACAAAGGGCAGAGCAATATGATACGGATATTGTGGATTGTATCGGAGATGCGTGTTTGGGTCTGCTCATGGCGGTTGATAAGTATGATCCAGATTCTAGTGGACCTTTTGGCTCATACGCCGCAATGTGGATCCTTCAAAATGTTACAAGACGACAACCTACGCAAAGACCGTTCGTTTATTATCCGGTACATAAAAAGGATATATACTTTGCGGCCTATCCGAAAATTAAAGAAAATGGTTTCGTTCCTGACATATCGAATTACAGCTTTAATGAGATCAAAAAGTGGTTAATTGATAACGCCCTTGTCTCAGATGAAAATGTTGACGATGTTGTATGGGCGCTTTTTCCTGCCGAATCGATTGAAAACCTAATTGACGAAGACGAAGAAGATTTTCGATTATCCTATGATGCTGAGATTGAATCAATTGTAGAGAACAGATTATTAACACAAGAAATTCATAGAGCGTTAAGTACACTTACAGAGAAGGAAAAGAGGGTTCTTGAATTAAGGTATGGGCTTATTGATGGAACTGCTAGAACGTTAGAGGAAGTTGGCGTAGAATTTGATGTCACCAGAGAGCGTATTAGACAGATTGAGTCAAAAGCTTTACGAAAACTGAGACATCCCTCGAGGAGAATGCAATTAATTGATTTTATTGAATTAATGCCAGGTACAACGATTGAGGAATAAACAAAGGGAGATACACATGACACTAAGATGTTTGAAGAATGGGGAATATATCTGGCTGAACAGAGAGAAGAATAAGAAAGGAGCTCACCTTCATCGGGTGAGCTCTAAGCATTTACCATGGCCGGTAGAACGGCCTTATCATCGATGTAATAGTCGCAGGTAATCTTCCGGGAATTATTTCCATACATTTCGATGATCTCCGGGAGGTTATCATTCACGGCATCGAATTCCAGCTCATGTTCTCGGCACCAGGAAACCGCCTTGTCCAGCGCTTCTCCGGCGCGACAGGTCCAGAGTATGAGCTTATTGCCCTGATCTTTCTGTGACCGAAGGTATTCAATTAGAGGACGATTTGGTTCGCCGAGCTCCGGCCAGTTGCTGTAACAAAGGGTTCCATCGAAGTCCACGGCGATGATGCGGTAATCCATACAATCATCTCCAATCAATTCAAAATTCATCATGAGCACGTAGTTTTGCCCGATTATTCAGCGGAAATACTTCCGGTACAAGTCGTTTGAAGTAGGCAGAGATCCGGTAGACCATTTCAAGGGACGGGTTCTGTTCACCGTTTTCGATCTTGCTGATGGTGCGTCTACTGATCTCAAGATCTGCAGCCATTTTGTCCTGGCTGATTCCGAGTTCTGTTCGTAACGCATAAACGTTATTGGAATAAATCAAATCTCTCATAACGACGTGCTCCTCTCATATTAAAATGGCTTTTCTGACAAGTACCATTGTAAATGAGAGGCTGTCCGTTAAAACGTACTCAATCCACGGCGAGCTTGCCAAATATCTTGAAAGTACTGAATTCACCAACTTCTATAGGTTTGTATTTGGCATTTAAGGATACAAGGAAGGTGCCTGTGTTATTGACCACATATTTCTTTATGTATGTCAGTCCGTCAAGGAAGAAGAGTCCGATATCACCGGTCTCGATCACATCGGTCTTTTCAATCCAAACAAGTTCTTCGTCATGGAATCGAGGTTCCATGCTGTCACCGTCAATGTATACTCCAAAGTCTGCCTTTTCAGGGACAGAATCCAGTACTTCCATTTCTTCAAAATTCTCATCATCAAGGAAGTTTCCGGTACCGGCAGATGCACGGGTAAGTGCAACTTTCATGGTACGGGGCTTAAACTCGATGATATTAGTCAGCTTTTTATAATCGCCTGACTTCACGAGTAAAGATACATAATCAAGAACCTTCTGTCGGCCCTCATCATTAAGGTCCTTAAAGGGATCCATAGGATTTGCTCCAATGAACTCCGTATAAATGTCATGGATCCCAAGGATCTCGCATGTTGCCAGAAGAGCTTCAGCTGACGGCATGCTGTTTCCTTTTTCCCAGGCACTGATGGCTGCATTTGAGACTTCGATTTTCTTCTCCGCAAGTTTCTCGGACAGTTCAACCTGAGACAATTTCTTATTCTTTCGGTGGTCTGAAATAACCTCACCAATCTTCTTCATGTCTTTCCTCTTTCTACCCCGAAGGGAATTTGGGGAATCATTTAGCGTATATAGAATATACCACAGCAGAACACTCAATTCAAGCGTGATTTGATAATTGTGATATATAATCCCGTTGAAATCATCTATCATTTGAATTATATTAGAACATGTGCAGAGGGCAACGCAGTCGTCACTTACCTCGGTGTACTCGGAACACGGCTGCATGATTGGGGAATTTTAAGGAGGCAATGAACGATGTGGATGATTGTTTACACGCGTGGGGGAAGTTGAACGATCTTCTTACCGCGCCACCACCAGAAAAACAGAATAGCGTAGAGGTTTTCAGTGAGCTGCCCGGACCTCGGGGTATTATAGTCAGCTCGCTTTGCGGATCGACTAATCAACGTTCCGTAGTAATCTGTAAAGGTGACTTTCCCTTTCCTTTTCAGACTTCAGATCAAAACATTGAATCGGAGGTGAAGAGC
>JAEEGL015525818.1_pt1 | contig 16142 bp, 12 predicted proteins | sample 9134231 | NCBI WGS metagenome assembly JAEEGL01 (sample SAMN16246548, study PRJNA631951) | gut metagenome | biome: gut microbiome; feature: rumen; material: fiber-attached | host: Bos | place: Iran: Karaj | collected 2018-10
ACAAAGCCTACCCAACACTCTGTCAATAAATTACGGGAACTGGGCATTGAACCTAGCATGCTTATTTGCCGCACGGAACAACCTATTACCAACGCGCTAAAAGAAAAAATTTCTTTGTTCTGTAGCGTACCGGCTAAAGCCGTTATTGAGTGTATGGATGCAAAATCCATTTATCACGTGCCGGAAATGTTCTATAAACAGGAAGTAGATAAACAAATCATTGCGTTGTTGGGCCTTAAACCTACCCAAGACGTAGACCCAAAACAATTTGAATTTTTTGATCGGGCCATGAACCCCTCTAAAACGGTTAAAATTGCTGTTGCCGGAAAGTATGCCGAATTTCAAGAGGCCTACAAATCCATCCACGAAGCCCTACGCCACGCCGGAATGAATAATGATGCCAAAGTGGAAGTGGTCTACATCAATACGGAGAAGGACGATGTCTCCCAAGCCCTCCAGTGTGCTGACGGAATCTTAATCCCCGGCGGGTTTGGAAACCGCGGCGTGGAAGGAAAAATCCAAACGGTCCGTTTTGCCCGCGAACACAAAGTACCCTTTTTAGGGATTTGTTTGGGCATGCAATGCACGGTATTGGAAGCCGCACGCAACCTCTGCGGATTACACGACGCCAACTCTACCGAGTTTGACCCGACTACCAAAGACCCGGTTGTTGATTTGACTCCCCAACAAAAGAACGTGGTTTATAAGGGCGGAACTATGCGGTTGGGCAACTACTCAGCGGATTTAAAAGCCGGTTCACTGGCCCATCGCTTATACGGTAAAGACCGTATTGAGGAACGCCACCGGCACCGTTACGAGTTTAACCCTGCGTATGTAAAACAATTGCAGGATGTAGGACTTATGGTCTCCGGGTGGCACGAAGCCGTGTTACCGGAAATTGTAGAACGAACCGATCATCCGTATTTCATTGCGGTGCAATTTCATCCGGAATTTGGCTCCCGGCCTATGCGTCCCCACCCGCTTTTTGACGGATTGATTAAAGCCAGTCTAAAAGCCAAAGAAGAAAAACATAAGTAATTTCTGTTTTTTCCACCCAAAAATCACTCCCCGTTTCCGGGGAGTGATTTTTTCATTAACTAAAATATTCATTATTTGTCCATCGGCAAGGCGTACGGGTTCGGACGTTCGTTATGGCCGATGTATTTGTTAATGGTAATTTCGCCCCCGGTATCACATAAAAAGGCGTATCCTTTCAAACACATCGCATCATGCTCGCAAATTTGGTCTTTATTATACTTGCACAAAAAACGAATACGCGGCGGATTAGTACGAGCCGTCAACGTCAAGTGAATCCACGTACCGGAGCGTTCAATATCAATTTTCAAATCATTTAGACTTAAAAACTTCCGCATCCCTTCATTATCAAACCCCAAATACGTCTCTACCTTCTTTTGAATATCTTTTTCCAGAAACCGTTTATCCCAAGTACGTTGATAGTACGGCGCTTCATGCGACTGCAACTGATACCGCCGAGCCGCATAAAATCCAGCTACTTCCATTTTTTGGCTTAATACCAATAACCCAAAAATTTTAATAACGAACAAGATAAAAATAACGAAAAAAGGGAAAAGCAGCACCACTTCGGTAGTGGCCTGTCCGCGGCGGGAAAAAAGATGTCTTCGTATCGGATTCATTTACGGCTCCAACGTAATGGTATATTTGGGCAACGGGTTAGGCCACACACAATTGTTCCCCCCCCGCGGACAAGTCATCACAACTCGGTTGCGCACATACGGCTTATATTTCTGTTCCAAATTAATATTAAACCGATTCATAGGCAGTTTAAAAGGTTGCTTAAGTAGTACCCCATGACCCAAGGTTATTAATTTACTGCGCGAAGATGGCGGTAAGTAAGCAAACTGGAATAATTTATCTCCATTCAATACATCTTGCACATTAAACGGAATGCTGTGCACCCCGGAGTGATAGGTTCCGGGCTTACCGGAGTTAGAAAGATAAAGCAAGATGTTAGCCAATTCAAACGGTTTTGTTGGCAAATCCAACACTTGACGAATTCGAGACGCACTTTGACGGGCGCAGTCGGAACGCTTACAATCATTTACGTTTAAGTAGTACGCTTCGCGAAACATGATGGCATCTTTACTTACTTCTTTATAGGCGTAGTCTTGCGACTTATAAATAGACCCCAACCGGGCATATGTTTCCAAATAATCTTTAACGGTCGGCAAGAACGGTGCATCTTCGCCTCCGCTACCCCAAAAGAAATAATTATCTACCAATTTTTTGCTCATGACCGGAAAACTTTTATTGGGATCCGGCGGAGAGCCGGGGTCCTCTTTTTCCCATTGGGCACGTACCCGGGCTTCCTCATCCAAATTGTCCCCCGCATAATATTTGATTTTCCAATCGGTAGCATCCGGAGACGGAGGCGGATTAAGCCCGGTGTCATGATCCGGCCCGATGGCTGGCACGCCACCCCCTTGATAAAACAGTTCAAACACGGAAATTTTCTGATTCCCCACCGTACTTCCTTGTTTGGCTTCCAATTTTGGTATCTGGTCTCCTTGAGAAGACAAGACACGGTACGGGAGCGGACCATTAATCATGGCTAATGCGTTTAAATAGGTGCTGACTGCCGATATTTGAGAATAGGCCGCATTGTCCAACGCAAACTGCTGGCGGACCTTTGTCATGGAGACTTTGGCCGTTTCAAACAAAAGATAGATGACCAGAATAAAAATAGGCGCAAGCAAGACAGCCGGAAGCAGAATTTGCGCCCGACAACTGTGAAGTAACTGAAATACACGCGTATCTTTTTTCATTAACTGGTTAATAATCGGCCGATAAACGTAAATAACCACCGCACCACATGCGTGTGGAATGCCGTCATAAATGCAGAAATCAGCACTACTATCGTGGATAGCATAAGTATATACTCCACCGTAGCCTGCCCCTTATTGCGGGCGCATATACGTGCTGATACCTGTTTAAGCATAAATCGGTTTACTCTGCGTCATCGTCCTCTTCTTCCGAAATAACCATACCTTCTGACGAAATAAGCCCTTTTTCGATAGCTTTGACTACCGCTTCGGTACGGCTACTGACCCCTAACTTGTGAAACGCACTGTTGAGGTGGTTTTTAATCGTTTTAATGCTGCAATTGAGTTCCTTGGCCAGTTCCTTATTACTGAGCCCTTTACCCAGAAAATCCAACACCTTGATTTCCGTTTTCGTCAAAATCGTTTGGGACGGGGCGGCATTATCCCCCATTTTACGCAGCCCGTGCAACAATTTGCCCATCAATTGTTGGGGAATCATCAATCCCTCACTGGTAAATGTTTTGATAGATTTGACCAATTCCGCCGCCGGTAACATTTTGGACAAATATCCGTTTGCCCCGGCCTGGATCGCATCTAATACGTGGGCTTCGTCCTCAAAACTGGACAACATCAGCACATTTACGTCCGGGCAAGCCTGACGGATTTGACGCGTAGCACTAATCCCATCCAACTTAGGCAACCGGATATCCATCAACACTACATGGGGTTTTAATTTCTTGGCTTTAGCAACGGCTTCTATCCCATCAGCTGCTTCGCCCACCACTTCCATCCATTTTTCACCGGACAAAACGTCTTTTATCCCTTCGCGAAATAACGTCTGGTCATCTGCAATCAGTACTGTTATTTTTTTCTTTATCATGTGTGTCTCCCTAGGTTTTACGCTCTTATGCACCGGCTATTGGCAAGGTAAATTCAAACGTGGCCCCTTTGCCCAGGCCTTCACTTTGCGCCCAAATACGACCGCCATGGTTCACAACGATATCTTTGGCGATTGATAATCCCAGCCCCAACCGGCCAACGCGCTCCTTGGCGCCGACCTGAATAAAGCTGGTAAACAAATGCGGCGCGGTGGCCGGATCAATGCCGTCCCCAGAATCCGCTACCGACACTTTAGCATTTTTTTCATCTATTTTGCCAACAACAATTTCAATAGTTCCCCCATCCGGCGTATGGCGTACGGCATTCTCCAACAAGTTAGAGATCACTTGGCGGATGCGTTTCTCGTCGGCAAAAACGGGCACAGAGCCACTGCTTTCAAAAGAAACTCGAATTTGCCGCTTGAGAGCCTTGGCTTTAAAAATTTCGGCCGTTTTCTTTAAACTTTCCGTAAGTTCAAAGCGGGTTTTTTCAATACGCAATTTCCCTTTTTCAATAGCTGCCCAGTCCACCAAATCCCGGATTAAATGTTCAATTTGGCTGATAGATTCATCCATGAACATCATTTTTTTCTGCTGGTCTGCATCCGGCGTGATGTTTTTACGCAGCATATCAAAACTCATTTTGAGTGTCATCAGGGAGTTGGACAAATCGTGCGACACGATGGAAAAGAATTTGGACTTCATATTATTGAGGCGGTCCAAATCGGCATTACGGGTTTTCAACTGCGCCAGTAACTTACGGTTGCTCTCTTCCAAGAAGTATTTTTCTAAAGCACGGTTGATAGTACGCTTTAAATAATCAAAATCAACCGGTTTTATCAAGAAATCATATACCGATTCCTGCATGGCTTCCATAATAGCATTAAGCGAAGCATAGGCCGTAATCATAATAATTTGGGAGTCTTTGTTAAACGAACGGATTTTACGGATTAACTCCACCCCGTTTTCATCCGGCAAATTATAATCCATTAAAATAACGTTGAAAAATTCGCTGGAGCAAATCTCCAAACACTCTGCCGCAGTGGCGGCCTGGTATACTTTGTGCCCTTCCAGTTCCAACAAATCCACCAACGTTTCGCGTAGGTTATTATCATCATCTACGACTAAAATCTTCACGGGTTGTTCCATAACGTGTGTCTCCTGGTCTTCTATAAATTTTGAGATAAATTTGAAAACAAGTTCCTTTCCCTGTTTGGCTGGTCATAAATAATTTTCCCTGATGTCTCCCTACTACTTTACCCACGACAGCCAATCCCAAACCCGTTCCCCGAGCTTTGGTAGTAAAGAAAGGACTAAAAATCTTACTCCGTAGTTCCTCATCTATACCGGGACCGGTATCTGCCACATAAATACATACAACCGAACGCCCTGCTTTTGTCCCTACCGTTAACGTTCCTTGGCCTTGCATGGCTTCCACTGCGTTTGTAACCAAATTTTGGATAGCTTGCTTCATTTCTTCCGTATCTATTTTAATATGCGCCGACAATGTGCTTAAACGGTCCTGCCATTTGACCCCCTCCGGCAATGGATATGATACCATAATATCCCGTACGTAACTGCTTACTTCCACCACGTTTAAAATCAAATCCCGCGAACGGGCATATCCAAGCACTTCACTGATGATTCCGTTGGCTTGCTTAATTTCTGCCTCAATGATCCCCAACTGTTTCGTAATCTTTAAATCCGGCGTTTTAATTAACAGTTTGATAAGCCGCGCCGCATTGCTGATGACTGCCAACGGGTTGCGTATTTCGTGACTGATGATGGAAGCCATTTGGCCAATGGCCGCCAACCGCTCGGCTTTTACCAATTCACTGCTCGCCACGGACAATTCACGAGAGCGTTCTTCCACACGTTGCTCCAACATTTTGTTGGCATGGGCCAACTCGCGTTGAGCCGTCAATAATTCATCCTGCCGTTGATGCAAACTGACGGATGCCTCCATCAACACCTCGGCCAATTCTCCAATCTCATTAGGTGGAATTTCCACATCTCCCGGACGGATAACATAATCTCCTTCTCTTAGCCGCAAAGCCACTGTGCGCAACCGCTCTAAAGGACGAGTGATCGGCACAATAACCCAATAACTGACCCCAATAACAAATAATAACATCAAAAGAACAATACTAATAATATCGCTATGCGATTGATTCTTACCGGTAGGTACAAACGGTGAATCCGGACGAAACGGTTGGGCCACATAAAACTTCCACCCGGATAAAATTACATTCACGGTAGACACAAGCCATTTTTCCCCGTTTGGAAGCACCACTTCCCCGGCAGACCGACCGGCTAACTGTTCCTGTATGGTTTGAATTTGTCGAGTAAGTTGTTGTTGTTTAGGGGAAGGTAACCCTTCCGGAGCCCCATTATAAAAAATTGCCTCATGTTTATCGTTGACCAAAAAGGCATCCATATCCAACGGATACGTTTGTGCCAACGTCTTACGAAGCCCCATTAGATTAACTTGGGCCAATAAAATCCCGGAAGGTTTTTCATCTCGCTGATACCGATATACAGGAAACGCCAAAGGCAGAAACCATTCTCCCGGTGCCGAAACATACGGTTGCCCCGTATAGTTAGTCCCATGTCTAATACAACTGGCTTGTATTTCGGGCAAGATATGGGACACCCGAGTTCCTAAAGAAGATTGCCCCACCGAAAATAACAACTTTCCGGTCGAATTGAACAATCCCAAGTAAGAAATAGAGGAATTTTTCCGACGTAAATATGCCAAATCCTGTTGGTTTAAAAAAGCATGCCCGCCAAAATCGGTATGTAAATCTGTAAAAACGGTGATATGTTCGGAAACGTGATTCACGTACAATTGCACGACAGAGGCCAAGCGAGCTGCGGCCAACTGCTGCTTTTGTAAAATTTCATGTTGTAAAATACGGCTATTTTTTTGCGTCCAAAATCGACCCAGTACCAAAAACAACACCAACGAAATAAGAGTTAGGGCCAACACCGCATTAAAAAACAATCCGCGAAAATGCTTTTTCTGTGTCATGATTTCATCACGTACAACCGACCTACTTCGGGAAAACGGGGGCTTGGATATCCCTAGCCCCCGCCTTCTGCCTTACTTAACTAAAAATTAGCAACTGCCAGCTACCGCAGGGGCTGCTGCACCGGACATATTTCTGGGAGCTAAGAAACCAAACCCCTCCAATTGGGCGGCTTTGTCTAACCCCATCTGCACCTTACCTTCCCACAAGAAAGACGGGGAGGAACCGATGCCATATTCCCGTGAATAGTTGGCCTCTTCTTTGAGTAATTCCAACCCTTCCGTATCAAATTTCTTCATGATTTTATCCACATTAATGCCGGCATCTTTCATGGCTTTATCCCACCGGCTGGAACGATAGTCCTTGTTGCGGATTTCCAAATATTTCCAAAACTGTTTCGGATAGTATTTGGCAATCAGCAATTGCCGGACGTTTTCTTCCCATTCTCCGGACCCATGCAAACTGGAAAATCCGCGGGTGGCATCATAATTAACAATATAACGGATTTTGATCGTTTTATCAGCGGGGAATTGCCCGCTTTTCTTGGCTTGAATAATTAAATCTTCTGCCCGCACCCCGTAAGGACATTGGGACATCACAAACAATTCCATAACCCCTTTTTGGACAGATTTATTTTGATGCACCCCTTGGCGTGTTTGGTGTTTCAAGACAATAAAATCATCCGTTTCCTGCACGTATCCCTGTTTTAACGGGTCGGCAAATTTTTCACGGATAACGGGTGTCTTTTTTACTAAATACAACGGCAAAAAGCTGTAGTCTAATCCCGTCAATTTGGAATCTTTACCCACCTCGGAAAAAGGAACCCGCGTCACTACCGGGTCCGCTTCCAAAAACTGAGATAATCCCATCGTCAGCATTTTATCTTCTTTTCCGGCGTCATACTCATTGGACTCCACGATCACAATTTCTGCTTTCATAGCCGGTTTGGTTTTAGTCGGAGCGGCTTTCTTGGTCGGGACAGCAAACGCAACCCCGATGCATACTACTAAGAACACCCCTAATAGAATTTTTTTCATGAATAGATCTCCTTATTTATCTTCCAAATCTATCTGTACCCCGCGAATACCCAACCGGTTCAGGAAATTATAAGCCGCTACAAAAAACACCGCCGACACCAAAAACAATACAGTATCACCGACTGCATTCATAACGCAACGGGCCGCATATCCCAGTGTAAATGCGGAAGTAACCTCTGGGTCAAACATTTCCACTACTGCCCCCACACACAACATCACCACAAAAACAGCCAACGGAAAAACCGAGAACAACAGCGACATCAAATGAATCTTTTTAATTTCTACTTTCATAGCCCTCTCCTAAATTTACTTTTCCGGATCTAACACAAGTACGATTCGGTTCTTGCCGGCATCATCCGGCAACTGTACGACCTTCACCATAAATTTTACATCTTTATACGCCACAGTGCTACGCAAAACCTTAGTGGGATTTTCCAAGGACTCCCCAATAACCTGGATAATCGCTTGTTGTTTACCATCAAATAAATCCAACAAGTGTACTTGCTGTTTGCCCGGAATGTGTAATTCAAAATTGGTGTAGAGGATGTTATTATTTTCGTCCACTACAATTGCACGCGAACCTTTGGGAACCGTTACTGCCAAAATTGCCTTCCACCAATGTTGCTCTTTTTCCAGCGACATAATTTCCGCATTTTCCAACTGCTTAATATCCTCGCGGATGCGGTCCAATAACCCTTCTATGGCAACACCGACATCTCCCACTTCATCGTGTCTGGCCGGAAAAGAAAGCTCCAAATTATTTAGCGAAACAGCATCTACACAATCTTTAAGCCGTACCAAAGGCCCCACGACACGGTGGCGTAAAAAGAATAACAATACCCCCCCAATAATGAGCACCATCAGCAGGGAAATACAGGCATAACGCACCATGGAAGAATGAATAAACTGGACAGCCTCTTGGCGGGAAACAATCACTTTTACCATACCGGCCACAACATCATTTTTGGCAATTAGCGGAATGGCCATATCGTAATAAGTGCCGTCGCTATCTTCAAAAAGAAAAGCCTGCGGACGTTTCTCCCGTTGAGCCTTCACAACGACGGGAGTTTCAAATCCAACTTCATTATTATACTCTTCATACGACATCCGCAAAAACTTCCCGTTTTCGTGCCAACGGATGGAACCGTCATAATTCAAGTAAATTAAACTTTTAATACGTCCGTCGTTGCGGGCCAGTCCTTTCATGGTGTCGGCTTCATTAAACGTGGCTTCCCCTTTAGGTTGGATGGCCAAGGCCTGCACCAACTGCGGCGCACGGAAACGAACCATAGCAACCATTTCGTTCTGTAATTTTTTATCAAATACCGACCGGAACAAGTTAAAGCACAGGATTCCTCCAAAAACGGACGTCCACAGCGCTACCAACACAAACCACAAAACCCATTTTGACGTAAGTTTCATCTTATACCCCTGCTATTTTAATAATTCTTCCACTTTGCGTAAACCTAACTCCGCGTCGGTATTACCGGGATCTAGTTGCTTAGCCACGGTCCACGAGGCACGGGCATTTTCGTAATCATCCTGGTTATAGTAATCTAAACCTTCACGGTACTTAGCCCGAGAAGCCGCGCTGGCTTCTGCCGACACACGCGATACCGTACCGGTTCCGGCTGGCCCCACAGGCACTTCCGGCCGAGAACCCGGGATAACGGTAGCCGATGTTCCCATCGTTGCATCAGCACCCGGAATAGCAGAAGGCCCCTCTACCGTAACCGTCTCAATCGGTTCGGGCAATTCCTCTGCTTTGGCGGCTTCTTGCGCTGCCGCCAATTCAGCCTTAGCCTCTTGTACAGCTACCGCTTCCAGGCGCCGTTTGGTACGCGTGTAATCTTCTTTGGCGGCCCGGGCTTGCTTAATGAGCCCGTCCATAGAAGTTTCTTCCGCACCCCACTTTTTGGCGTTGTTCCAATACGTAATGGCCTGGTCAAACCGGCTGTCTTCGTACGCTTTCGCCCCCGCGTTATAATACCCTTCCGCAATTTCATTTTTTAACTGCGCCATGTATTTTTCCACACGCGGGTCACCCGGTTGAATTTTCGTAATCCGCTCAAACACAGCATAAGACTCCACAAACTGGCCGTTGGCATAAAAATCAAGGGCTTGTTTCATGGATTCTTCTACCTGTTGCTTGCGTAATTTATTTTCCGCATCGGCAATTTTGGCCACCAATTTGGGGTCATCTTTCCGAATAAGAAGTGCGTTATACCAATTATCCAAGGCTTGGCGGTAATCCCCGTTTTGTTCGGCTTCGTCCCCGCGGCGGGTGTACTCCTGAGCAATTTCCTGGTCAATTTTACGCTTCCAAGATTGCGCACGGGAATTTCCCGGTTGAATGGTTAAAATCTCATTAACTTTATCATTAGCTTCTACCAACCGGCCGCTGGCGTACAGGCTGGAAGCCTCTTGAAATTTAGCCTCAATAACTTGGGACTCGGATGTCGTTCCGTACGTGCCCATATCCTGGGCCTGCCGGGCCAACGTTTTGGCCTGAGTAAAGTTCGGATCAATGCTTAAAATGGTTTGCGCCATTTCCTGGGCACGCTGGTAATCGCCTTGCTTGTAAAGGCCATAGGCATTTTCATATACCATATGCAACATATAATTTTGGATACGTTGCTTTTCCAACTGGACCGTAGAAAGATACTGTTTCTTTTCCTCTACATCGTTGAGTGTACCCATAGAAATCTTGCCCAAATCCAACAACATCCCCTCTTCTTTACCGAATTGGCGTGTCGGTGTTTCTTTACGAAACGTGTTGTTCGTATTGGCCGCAACGGCTAAACTGGCCGTGTACATGAGAACGAATACAAAAAATATGTGTTTTTTCATAATAATATCCTCTAAAATCCTATGCCACCGTTGACTAAACCCATAATCATCGGTGCCAGAATTAAAATAAAAATCGTCGGAAAGATGAACATAAATAACGGGAACAACATCTTCGTGGAGGCCTGTGCAGCCACTTTTTCTGCCCGGCTTAACCGGCGGGAGCGCAAATCCGTAGAGAAATTACGCAGTAAATCAACCAGACTCGTACCCAACTCATCCGATTGAATAATCAACCCCACTAACGAACGTACTTCCTGTACCCCGGTACGAGCGGCAAAACGTTCCAACGCCTCCCGACGGGAATACCCCAATTTAATTTCGTTAATGGTTTTTTCCAATTCTTCTTCCAAAATCGTTTTTTCCTTGGCAATTTTGATAATACGTTCAAAAGCCGTAAGATAGTCCAACCCGGATTCAATAATCAAAGCGGCTAAATCCACCGTGGTAGAAAAGTTACCCAAAATTTCCGCCTGTCTTTTTTGAATTTTACTGCGTAAAAGCACATCCGGCACGTAAAAGCAAAGCGGCACCAATAACACCGGCCAAACGGCTTGAAAGAGCAACATCATAGCGGCCGGTATAAATAAAGCGTATAAGATTTTACTATACAAAATGTTAATCGGCTGCGGTTCATCCGGGCTGCCTAGTAATAAATGAAGTTCTTCCAACGTATCTTCTACGTGAAAAGTTTGCAAGCAGAACAACGCCAACCGGTCCATTAATTTTTCTTCCGGTTGCAAGTTAGAAAAAATGGAAACCGACTTAAATTTCTTAACAGCAATATCGGTAACATTTCCCCGTTCATCCTCGGGGGCAAATAACCGCATCACCCCAAAAAAGATGCAGAGCGCTCCAAGTACCGCTAACAAGGTTATGGCAAAAGAGAATAAAGTCATAAGTTACACCCGCACCTCGCCAATTTTCTTAAGGATTTTCATTCCGATTCCAATCCAGATAATACAGAACAGTAATACACCAAGCCCTAACGAACTGGTGTAAAAGGAAATCATCTGCTCCGGATTGAAAATACACATCACAACCATCATCACAAACGGCATCACACTAACAACGATAGACTGCAATTTCTGTTGGGCTGTCATAGCCTGCAGTTTATCTTCCAGTTTACTTTCCTCGCGTATATTTTCTACCAAGCGAGCAAAAATAACGGTCAAATTTCCACCGACTTGACGCTGAATGATAATTGCTTTAACAATATACGAAAGCAACCGACTATCCACCCGGTCGGTTAAACCGTCCAAGGCCTTTTCAAACGGTGTGCCCAATTTATAGTTTTTGACTACCAGGCCAAATTCGTCGGCAATCGGCGGGAGCATATCTTTAGACACCATTTCAAATCCTTGCACGATATCCATCCCGGCCCGCAATGAGTTGGATAACAAAATCAACGAGTCCATCAACTGGGCATTAATTTTACGGCCCCGACTCTTTTTCAGCGCATCCAGCACCGCCATAGGCATACGTACGCTGAGTACAGCCCCCACAAATACCACTACCAAGAACAGAAACACCCCGAAGAAACCGCCGGTTGTCCATCCTAAAAGCAATCCGAATAGCCCAAATATTCCAACCGTTCCCAGAACGATATACTTGATGTCCAGTGTAACAAACTGGCGGTTAAAATCTTCGGCCCAGACCAAACTTTTTTGCCGGTACTCACCGCTTAAACGCAAAATCGTATCCCGTTTACCCTCCAATAACAAGAATGCCGCTAATCCGGCCAAAAACGCCCCAAATAACAGCATGACACTTGTTACAAACGTATCCACCTTAGTCGTCTGATACAGTTCGGCTTTCGGTACACCCATCTGGATCGGCTCGTTCCTGAATTCTTTAAATAAGTTATTAGATAACACCACAACGGCCGTCACGGATTGACGATATTTATCTTCGCGTTTGGAAATCGGGCTGGAAAATGCCTCAATTGTACTGAACATTTCGCTATTGATAAGTTCCAACGTAGCCAACATGGCCCGACCGCGACCTTCCATACTATCTTTCATGGTTACCAACTTATCGTTGAGCACCAGGTCTTTATTCAATAAATCCAACGCACGCACTAACCAAATACGGTCGTTAACAAAACCATAAGATAAATGTTCCAAATCAACCACCTGGCTTGGGTCAAGTGAATGATCCGCCCGTACCAAGAAAGATCCAATATTGGCAAAGGCCTGCTTCCACAAATCGGCCTCGCTGTTAGTCACATAAGAGCCATCTTCCTTTTTGGTGGAAAGAACTTTATTCGCCTCCATCCGTTCCAATTCATCCCGAAACCAGGTGGGAGGCACAAACTCGCGCGCTTTACCGTCTTTGCTACACTTTTCGGAGAGGGTTTCACGCTTTTGCTCATCTGTTTTGGTAACGTCAAACCAATCTACTAACATACGCATCCGTTCTTGGGCGCACTGGATGCGTATCCGGTCATCCACCGATAGCGCACGCCCCTGGGCCGGCAACGGGGCTATTCCCCAAACGACCAGAGAAAGACAGATAACGTAAAACAGATGCATTTTTCTTATCATATCACTGTTGAACCCACTACGCTGCCTGCGGCGGAGCCGGCGGCACTTGGGCAGCCTGGGCCGCTTGTAAACGTTGTACGGCTTCTAAATCCGGCTCGCCGTTTTCGTTTAAAGGAACGGCCCCCTTTGTAAAAATTTCTTCAGATACCGGCTGTCCCTTAGCGGCAAATTCCTCAAAAAATGTAGGCAAATGGCCCGTCGGAGCAAACACGCCTTGAACTTTCCCGTTTTCATCCACCCCGGTCTGCACGTAACGGAACAAATCCGTGGATTGGATGACACCGTCCTTTTGGCCGTGCATTTCGGTAATATAAGTTACCTTACGGGACCCATCTGAAAAACGAGACAACTGAACAATCATATTCACCGCGGAAGAAATCATTTCGCGGATGGCGAAAATCGGCAATTCGGCACCGGTTTGCATACACATGGCTTCTAAGCGGGATAATCCGTCCCGCGGAGTATTGGCGTGAATAGTCGTCAACGAACCCTCGTGACCGGTATTCATGGCCTGCAACATATCCAACGCTTCGCCACCGCGGCACTCTCCTACTACGATACGATCCGGACGCATACGCAAGCAGTTTTTGACCAAATCCTGAATAGTAACTGCCCCCTTACCTTCCACGTTCGGCGGACGGCTTTCCAGCGATACCCAGTGCGGTTGTTGCAAACGCAACTCTGCCGTGTCTTCTACCGTAATGATACGTTCATCATCGGCGATATATCCGGAAATTGCATTTAAAAACGTAGTTTTACCGGTACCGGTACCCCCGCAAACAATAATGTTTTTGCGGATTCTAACGCATTGCTTAATAAATTCCATACATTCCGGACTGATTGTACCAAAACGATAATAATCTTCCGGTCCAAACGGTTTGGTAGAAAACCGACGGATTGTCAATGTCGGACCTGACACTGCAAGCGGGGAAATGATGGCATTAACACGGGAACCGTCTTTCAAACGTGCGTCCACCAACGGAACCGATTCGTCAATGCGGCGGCCCAAAGGGGCTACAATACGTTTGATTACTTGAATAACCTGCTCGTTATTGCGGAATTTATATTTCGTTAAGGTCAATTTCCCCTTTTGCTCAATAAAAATCTTGTCAAAAGAATTGACCATAATTTCGGTAACGGCCGTATCGCGCATCAGTACTTCCAGTGGTCCTAAACCTAAAATTTCATCCAACAATTCCGCAGTAAAACGAGTACGTTGGTCACGCGAGAATTGCAAATTCGGTTGTTTTTGCAAAATGTCATCTACAATGGCCGCCACCCGCTTACGGGTCTGTTCGCTGGCGGAACTTTCGTCGCTGATGACGATATGCTCAATTTCAAGCGTATGAACAACTTCTTTGTGGATTTTCTGTTTTAAATCATCCCAAAATGACAGTTTTGTTTTGCCGGCTTCTTCTTCGCGGGCAATATGATCCACCGTTTCAGTTGCTTTGCCGTCATTAAACAAAATCGGAGACCAAATCTGCCGGGACGCCTGGGTAAATTCTTCGTCGGAAACAGAAGCCGCCCAATCTTTTGCCACCGGTTTCAAATCACGAATTTTAGCCAATACAAGCCGTAGCCCTTTTACCCACTCCGCCTGCGGATTAACTACAATTTCCACTTCGCGGCGGTTAGACGAAGCCATCACATCGGCATCCCATGGCAGAAAGACATCTACTTCTCGCCCCAACTGTGTATAAAAACGCTCCATTTCCTCGTAAGGAATGGATCCGGGCATGTCGTATCCGTTACAAATGATACTTACCCGGTCCATAGGGTAGCGTTGTTCTTTGTAATCATTAAATAACTGCACTGTGGAATTAACGTGCGTACGGGTAGCGTTAGATACCCAAAATATCTTATCCGCGATATCAAACGCAAAGGCTTGCATCGGGAAACTGGAATCAACATCTAAAAAAATATCAAATGTTTGGGACAAACGTGAGAGAATAGGAATCAAAATTTTAGGGCTAATAGCGGCCACTTGTGCCCGAGTATTGCCCAACGGCAACAACCCTACCCCCCACTGGGACATAGAGATCTTGCCGCGCAAGAGTCCCCCCACTACTGCGATAGAGGTATCACCCAAGACTTTGAGCAAATCCGCCACACTCACCGGTTTTTCAATATCCAAGTAAAAACTGTGTTCCTGCCGCGCCAACGGATCTAACGGAACAATCAACACCGGTCGCTTTTGAATACCGGCCCAACCCAATGCCAAATTGAGCACCAACGTTGTCTTCCCGGCCCCTTCCTTCGGGCCGGAAAAAGCAATAATTTTTGCCTCGGAGCGGGGCGTCTCTTTTTCGTCTGCCATAGTATCCTACTCTACGATTTCAACCGTAATGAACAAGAAAAGGGAACGCTGTTCTTCAGAAACGTCTTTACTCTTAAATAACAGCCCGATAAGCGGTAAACGCCCTAAGAACGGTACACGATCCTCAGAAACGTTTCGGGCACTGCTCTTCAAACCGCCGATTACTAACGTTTCCCCACTATTAAGTTCTACGTGGGTCTCCACATCACGGTTAGTGAACGAAGGAGCCGTAGCCGTACCAATCACTACCGTACGGGAATAGTCCACCGTAGAAACAGCTAACTGAACCTGCAAATCGATAATGTTATTGCGCTCCGGCACAATAGTGGGCAAGACGTTAAGCAAAATACCATAATCTTCCAACTGGGAACCAACACCTTGGTTATTCACAATCGGTATCGGTACCTTTCCACCAACGGAAATTTTAGCAGAGTTTCCGGAAGCCGTAACAATTTTAGGATTGGAAAGCACCTGCGCACGTCCTTCGGTTTCCATCAAGCGAAGGCGCGTTGTTACCGCTGTTTTACGTTGGAATTCCCCCAACGACAAAATGCCCGGGATAGTGGCTTCTTCAAAGTCAAACAACTGGTTCCAGGCAAAACCCTTAACACTTTGCATCGTCCCGCTGATTTCCACAACATCAGCACTGACGGCTACCAACCGGGTCTTAGCGGCATGAACCGA
>JAEEGL016497980.1_pt1 | contig 16142 bp, 14 predicted proteins | sample 9134231 | NCBI WGS metagenome assembly JAEEGL01 (sample SAMN16246548, study PRJNA631951) | gut metagenome | biome: gut microbiome; feature: rumen; material: fiber-attached | host: Bos | place: Iran: Karaj | collected 2018-10
AATTCATAAACATCTTTAAAAGCTCTTACATTACCACTTTCAATATTTTCTAATTGGGATGTTGAGAACTCTAAATCTTCACAGGCTTCCGTAATACTAACACCATTGCCAATTCTTGTTCGTTTTAAATACTCACCTAATTCTTTCATACAACACCTCGATTATAAAACAATAATATATAAGTAAGCCATGTTCTGTACCCTTACGGGCGACAAACATTTATCTACTATTTCTAGTCCTTAACGCTATTCATTTCTTTTGTTAAGACTCCCCTACCAATTTTGGGTTTCTCACTCGCGGGGTTTACCACGTTTCACTCTTTCCTTTCGAAAAGCATCGTCACTGCGGCACTTTACGGTTTATTCCATATCGTGTGAGTTAGGAATAAGATCCGCCGTTAGCATAAGCTACCCTAAGTTATTTTTTCCCTAGGCACGAACACTACAGTCATCTCAGACTGTGTGAGCATGGACTTTCCTCAAGGAGCACAAGACTCCCAGCGTTTGTCTCTATATGATTATTGTTTATCCTCTTCTGTACCACTATTCGTACTTACATCTGTACTATTCTTTGTTCCGTATACCATTTTCTCTAATTGAGAAAGTCTACGAATAACATCTACACTCGTTACTTCTCCATTGGCTTTCGTAGTAGAAGCAACTTCTGCATTTAATCGAGAATTACGTAATTCTTGTTTTAAATTCATAATCTCAGAAAGTAAATTTGATTTTTCTTTCTCCAAATCATTAATAATTTCAAGAAATTGTTCATAATCCCCAATAATATCATCTAAGAAACGATCTACTTCTTGTAATCGATATCCTCTCGTATCAATTTTAAAGCTCTTTTCAAGAATATCTTGAGGAGTAAGTTTAATCTTATTTTGAACCATATTTATCACCAATCCCTTACATTAGTATTATGTCATTTCTTAGGTTTTTTGTCAATTCATATACCCGAAAAGAAAAAGAATGAATAATCATTCTTATCCTAAACGAAACGCTGGAGAAACACCATAAGAGAAATATACTGCATCATGACTCCAACTACCATTAGGGTAAACACTTCCAAATCCTCCTGGATGCAAAAGATAGCAAGACCTTAGCCACCATTCTAGATTGGAACCATTATATTGTTTAATAGCTCCTGTTTTATTAGAAGTTGTTACCCCTAAATTTTCATAATAATCTAACTGCCTTGTATTATAATATGCAGAATCATAATAATCTATTCCTAGCGTACTATCTCCATCAACATCTTCCCAAACTTCATGAGAAGTTAACAAATATAATTTATCAACAGAAGTGAAATTTGTCTCTCCTGCAGTAGAACCATGTCCAGAAACAACAGTAGTATCAATAATACTATTTTTTAAAGAACTTGGTAAAGCATTATAAAGAGTTGTATTAAGATAGTTTCTCATATCAGTAGCTGGCCATCCTCCAGCATTATGATCCGTATAACCCTCATCATACATTTTTCGAGTTTCAATACTATCCACAAACTCTAAAACAAAGCCACAAGCGGTTTGACTAAATCCAGCAGTAGAACACTCTGATGGAGTAGAACAATTGGCAATTCTAACATTATGAACTCCTAATGTTCCTAAATCAACAGATTTTGTATCTCCAACAGAGTAATCATCACAAGCTCTTCCCCTTTGAACAGAGTGAACGATATCGTCCCAATCATCTGTTGTAAAATTTCTTGGTTCTGGTCCTAATCGAAAAGCTGGAGAAACAGCCTGAGATACATTAGCATAGGCACGAGAACCATTTCCATTTGCAATAACATATCCAAAATTATCATTTCCAATCGAGCAAGGAGTTCTCTGCCACCAATCGACATTACTACCATTCATTTGTTTAATTGCTTGAGTAAGATTGCCCGAATTAACACCCATATTTAAATAATAATCTAATTGCCTAGAGTAACTTTTACCATTATCCCAATTAGAAAGAGAAGTATTTCCCCATACTTCCATTGGAGATAATAGATAAAGTTTATTAGTATCCGTTACAACACTAGAATCATTTGTTCCATAACCAGTAACAACAGTAGTATCAATAATAGCATCTTTAACGACACTTGGTAAGGCATTATAAATTTCATTATTAACGTAATTTTTCATACCAGTACTATTCCAACTACCCGTATTAAGCGCATTATTATTCATATTATGAGTCGTAATACCATCTGCAAATTCTATAACAAATCCACAAGCGGTTTGACTAAATCCTGTATTAGAACATTCTGATGGAGTAGAACAATTGGCAATTCTCAAAGTATGAGTACCAAAACTTCCCAAATCAATTTCTTTGGTATCTCCAACATTATAAATACCACAAGCTAGTCCCTGTTCTGCATTATCAATAATATCTTCCCAACTATCTGTTGTAAAATCCCCAGAAGAACTTCCTAATCGGAAAGCTGGTGCAACACCATATACTTTGGTTGGATCTTCAACGGACCATCCGCCTAAATAGTTGATAGTAAAGAAATAAGTTGAATTATTTCCATTAGCAGTCCTCATCCAACCATTTGTAATATAATCATTATATTTTCGAATGATTTGTGGATGAGTTCCTTTAGTAGTAGTGACTCCAATAAAATCATAATAATCTAATTGTCTTGAATAGGAAGTAGCAGTATCGTAATCAAATGGAACCTCTCCCGATTCTCCACTCCATACTTCCCTTGGAGATAATAAGTATAATTTATCTAAAGTAGTAAAATTTGGTTCTTGTAGAGTGGCTCCAATCATGTAACCATGTCCAGATACGACTGGAGTATCAATAATTGCATTTTTAAGTACCGTAGGTAAAGCATTATAAATATCATTATTTACAAAAGCTCTCATACCACTTGTAACCCATCCATTAGCATTCGTTTGAGTACTATTCATCGCTCTAGTAGTAACAAAATCAGCAAATTCTAACACAAATCCACAAGCAGTTTGACTAAATCCTGAAGAAGAGCACTCTTCAGGCATGGAACAATTCGCAACTCTTATCGTATGAGTACCAAAACTTCCTAAATCGATGGTTCTAGTATCTCCAACAGAATATCTCTCACAAGCGGTTCCTTCTTCCGCATAAGTAACGATATCTTCCCAATCATCATTTCTAAAATTAGATGATTCTATCCCATCAGAAAGACGAAATGCAAAAGATATTTCAGCCGTATTATCTCCAACAGCAAGAGCCCCTTGTCCATTAGTATCATTTACCTTTCGAAAATAAGTAGTACTATTAGAAATAGCATCTCGAAGATTCCATGTACTCTTTGTACCATTTTTATATTTGATTGCTTCATAACTTCCATTTCCATCCACAACAAAATTCCAATAATAATCTAACTGTCTTGATTGATGATAACCAGTATCATAATAATCAAATCCATCACTTGTATTTCCATCCACATCTTCCCACAATTCATGAGAAGAAAGTAAATATAATTTATCCGTAGAAGTGAAATTACCTTCTCCCGTTGTAGAACCATGTCCAGAAACAACTGGAGTATCAATAATTGCATTTTTAAGTACTGTTGGTAAAGCATTATAAATATCACTATTTAGATACGTTCGAATACTAGTAGCAGGCCATCCCCCAACATTGGTACTAGTAGAATTAATAACATGATCTGTAATAATATCTTCAAATTCCAAAACAAATCCACAAGCAGTTTGTGAGAATCCTGTGGTATCACATTCTAATGGCCTAGAACAGTTCGCAATTCTTACAGTATGAGTACCAAAACTTCCTAAATCTACTTCTTTGGTATCTCCAACAGAATAAATATCACATGCAACACCATCTTCTGCTGCATCAATAATATCTTCCCAGGAATCTGTTGAAAAACTTCTTGTCTCTTCTCCTATTCGAAAAGCAGGAGAAACACCCAAAGAATTTCTAGGAGTATAGGTACTAGCTGTTCCTAATGTATCAACAATATGAAAAATATTCGAACCACTAGTACTTCCAGAACGTAACCACCATTTCTGACTAGTTCCCTCAAATGTTTTTATATGATCAGTAGTGCTTAAACCCGTATAATAATCTAACTGTCTTGTATAATCACTAGCATAGTCAGAGCCAAAATAATTACCTGGTCCAAATACTTCCATTGGAGATAATAAATAAATAAAATCATTGGTAACAGTAAAATCTGGAGAATAAATAGCCCCTCCTGAAACAATATGAGTATTAGTAATACTATTTCTTAAATCCGCAGGTAAAGCATTATAAAACTCTCCATTTAAATACTCTCGAATCTCAGAATCTCGATATACTCCAATATCAAAAGAATTATATTGTTTCATTACCGGAATATCAACAAATTCAAAGACAACTCCGCAAGCTGTTTTACTAAAAGTATCTGATCTACATTCATCAGGCATGGAACAATTTGCAATTCGAATGGTATGAGTACCAAGAGAACCCATATCAACCTCTTTGGTATCTCCAACAGAATAATAATCACAAGCATCTCCATTTCGAATCGTTCGAACAATATCAGGCCAAGTATCATATTCAAAATTAGGATCTCTTCCTAACACACTAAGGAATCCATTAATACCAAGTCTAGTCGATACCGTAGCATACCCAATACTAATAAATAAAAACATGAAAAAGAAAGAATAGATGAATGCATTCCTTTTACGTTTATTTCTAACAAATCGTCTTTTTTTACGCATACTATTCCTCCTATCTTATCATTACTAACATACCATTTTTCGAAGAATTAATCAACCTATAAAAACCATGAAAAATATATGGAAAAAAGATGATTAATATAGTATAATGAAACATAGGTGATGAGATGAACTATCCAGGTGGAATCCAAAAACAATTCAAGGATAATTCAGATTTAAAAGAGGTTAGTTATAAGAATAGAGGTATGGTATTAGAATCAGAGTTAAATGATTCTAATGAATATTATCGTTCAATAGACAAAGCCTATATTTATAAAAAACCAACTCCTATTAAGATTACGAAAGTAGATTATCCATCGAGAGATAAAGCAGTAATCAAAGAAGCGTTTTTCACAATCCCATCAACCACGGATTATAATGGAATTTATCGAGGAAAATATATTGATTTTGAAGCCAAAGAAACAAGAAGTAAAACATCCTTTTCCTTAGATAATATTCATTCCCATCAAATCAAACATTTAGAGAATATAAAAAATCATGGGGGAATTGCTTTTTTAATCGTAAGATTTTCTCTCCGAGGAGAAACTTACTTATTAATGGCAAAAGATTTATTAGATTTTTTATCATTAGAAGAGAGAAAATCTATTCCTGTAGAATTCTTTCAAAAGAAGGGTTTCTTGATTAAAGATGGATATAATCCAAGATTAGATTATTTAAAGATTATAGACCAAGTGATTGGAGGTAATTCATAAATGAAGAAAAAGAAGAAAAAAGAAATTAAAAAGAGAAAAAAGACAACTCAACCAACAAGCATTAAGAGACCAACCAATAAAAAAGCCAGTATGCATATGAGAATTGCTGCTCTTCTAGCAGCTTGTGCTGTAATATTGATTAGTTATATGACTCTTGGTTTGATGTTTGCTTTATTTGTATCAGTAATTATCGCGATAATTATAGGAATTGGATTCTTACTTACAAGAAGAAAAAGAAAAAGAAGAAAGATATTAAATATTTTATTAATCTTTTTACTGTTACTAGGAATTGCAGGTTTAATTGCATTTAGTTTATTCGTTCTATATATTAAGTCTCAAGCAGATCCAAAATATGAAACAGAAAAATTAAATATGATTGAAGTTTCTCGTATCTATTCAAGTGAAGGAATTGAAATTGCTAAACTAGGAGAAGAAAAAAGAGAAAAAGTATCTTATGAACAATTACCAGAAGTTCTAGTAGATGCGATTATTGCAACAGAAGATTCTAGATTCTTCCAACATAATGGATTAGATGCTCCAAGATTCTTAAGAGCAACCTTTGGACAATTGATTGGACAATCTGGTGCTGGAGGAGCTTCTACCTTATCGATGCAAGTTGTTAAGAATAGTTTCACAGATAAGTATGGAAAATTAACACATGGTCTTCCTGGAATTATTCGTAAATTTGAAGATATCTATTTAGCAGTATTCCGATTAGAAAAAGATTATTCTAAAGAACAAATTATTGAGTTCTATGTTAATAACCACTTCTTAGGAGAAAACATTTATGGAGTGCAAGAAGCATCTGTTTCTTATTTCGGAAAAAATGTTACTGATTTGAACTTAAGTGAAGCTGCCATTTTAGCTGGTATGTTTAAATCTCCAAATGCTTATCGACCAACAGTAAATCCAGAAAATGCTGCAGCCAGAAGAAAAACCGTATTATATTTAATGAGAAGAGCAGGATACATTACCAAGGAAGAAGAAAGAATAGCCAATGCAGTACCAGTAGAATCTATCGCTAATACATTTGATTATTCTTATATGAGTCCTTATCAAGGTTATGTAGATACCGTAGCAAAAGAATTACAAGATCGATATGGAGTAGATCCATATACCACTCCATTAATTGTTTATACGAACTTAGATTTAAGTAGACAATTAGCTGTTAACTCTGTATTAAATGGAGAAACCTATGATTGGATTGATGACCGTGTACAAGCCGGAGTTGCCGTAATTGAATCCGATACAGGAAGAATACTAGCTATCGGAAATGGACGTAGTATTAACGGACGTGCAACAGGTCAAGCAAAACAATATAACTATGCAACACAAATTAAACGTCAACCAGGATCTACCGCAAAACCATTATTTGATTATGGACCAGGTATCGAATTTAATAACTGGTCAACATATCAAATGTTTGATGATGCTCCTTATTCTTACTCAGGAGGACGTTCTATTAAGAACTGGGATGGTGGATACTACGGATGGATTACGTTAAGAACTGCTTTATCTGCCTCTCGTAATATTCCAGCCTTAAAAGCCTTCCAACAAGTCGATAATGAGCAAATTGCGAGATTTGTAACAAGTCTTGGTATTACACCAGAGATTTGCGAAAGTGGTTATAAATTTGACCGAGAGACATTTAAATGTATTAATAAAAATGATAAGAGTGATATTCATGATACAATTCGTCTTCATGAAGCTCATTCTATTGGAGCCTTCACAGGAGTTTCTCCATTAGAAATGGCTGGTGCTTATGCAGCCTTCTCCAATGGAGGATACTATAATGAACCATATACCGTTTCAAAATTGATTTATCGTCAAACAGGAGAAACGATTGAATATCAATCAGAAAAGAAACAAGTAATGTCTGATGCAACTGCCTTTATGATTTCTAGTGTTTTACAAAATGTTGCCTTAACGGGAGGAACACCATATAACGTAGCTTGTAAAACTGGAACAACAAACTTTGATGAAAAAACCATGGATGATTATGATATGCCATGGGATGCAATCCGTGACTCTTGGGTAATTGGATTCTCTACAAAAACAACAATTGGTATGTGGTATGGATATGATGATTTCACTTACGAAACCATTCAACAAGGATACGTCTTACATAACGTACCAGCAACCATTCAAAAAGACCATTTATTCCAAGCTTTAGTTTATTCAGGAGCAATGGAATCTGATCGTAGTGCCTTTGTTCAACCAGCTAGTGTTGTACAAGTGGCAGTATCTTCAGGAAGTAATCCAGCCAAACTTGCTGTACCAGGAGGACCTGTTACTTATGAATTATTCAAGAAAGGAACAGAACCAACAGAATATGATATGTCACAATATCATTTAGCTGCCCCTGGAAACTTACGTGCTACCGATTCTAATGGCAAAGTAACCTTAACTTGGTCAGGTGTATCTCCTGGAGATTTAGGAAATGCAGCCTATGGAACATTTGGTTATAACGTTTATAAAGACGATGTATTAATTGCATGGACAGATAAAACATCTTATAGCTTTACTCCATCCGGTGGTGTCTATGGAACCTATAAGGTTATTGGTACTTATAAATCTTATAATGATTTACAAAGTGATGCGGCTGTCTTAAGATATGAAAAACCAAAAGAACCGGAAAAACCAAAAGAACCAGAAAAGCCAAAAGAACCAGAGCAAAATAATAATAACAATAACAACAACGAGAATTCTCAAACGAATCCATAAGAAAAGAAGAACTAAATGTTCTTCTTTTTTTCACGACAAAGTTCAAGTAAAGCACAATTCTTACACTCGGGAGATACTGCCTTACAATAATATCTTCCGAATAATACCATTTGTAAATGTCTTTTCCCCCATACTTCTTTTGAAAACTTCTTCATTAACTTCTTCTCAATCGTTAAAACATCATCATTCTTAGAAGCAAGTCCTAGTCTTTTAGAAACTCTTTCTACATGAGTATCTACTGCGATCGCAGTTTCTCCATAATATTCACTTAAAAAAACATTTATGGTTTTTCTTCCTACTCCAGGAAACTCCATTAAAGCCTCTCGATTTCTAGGAACAATTCCTTGATATTGAGATACTACAATAGATGATATTTCCTTGACGAATGAAGCTTTTTTCCGAAAAGAACCTACTGGTCTTATAATATTCTCTAAATCCTCTATAGGAGCCTCAGAAAGCTCTTTTAAAGAAGAATACTTGGAAAATAGAATGGGAGTTACTTGATTGACTCTCTTATCCGTAGATTGAGCACTCAATACAATCGCAATCAATAATTCATAATCATTATGATAAATTAACTCACATTTTGGTTCTGGAAATAGATCATCCAAATACTCCTCAATTCTATTCTTCATCATCAAACCAATTCCAATCTACTAAATCTAAATCAATATTAGAATCTTTTTCCTTATCCTTTTCCATCTTTTTATTTCTTTTATTTCGCATCTCTTCTACATCTTTACTCGTCTTAATATGATTCTTCCCCCACTCATAAAGAATCTTATCCATATAACGAAAATTAGTAACCCCATTTAAAACTGCTTCTTTTAAAGCTTCTTTAATTAATTCTTCTGAAATATCATTATCTAACCAAGCTTTAATAATTTCATATTCCATCGAACTAAGAGTTCTCCCAAACTCTTTTTCTATGACTTCAAAAATATTAGAATCATTCTTCTCTTTCTTTTCATTTTCTTCTTCTACTAATAAAAAACTAACTTTTTGATAAAAATCATCTAATACAACAACTTCTTCTCGTAATCCCTTATCTCCTTTTAATACTTCTACTCGAATCATTTTCTTATCCGTTAAAACTTCAACTAATTTCATCACTGTAGAAAGATCCATTCCTAAATCTTCCTGATATTTACTAGGATTAAAAGGACTCTTATTTCCTAGATGATACAAATACATTAGAAACATAAATTCTTCTAATTCTAAAGAAAACTTCTTATAATTCTTTAAAAAAAACATTGGAATTACAAGATTCCCCTCTTGTATGATTTCCATAAATTTAGCACGATTCATAGAATCATCTCCTTATAAATGTCTTTATCTTATCATAAAAAAGAAAAAGAATCTATTTAAAGTAATTGGATAAATCAGATTCTTTGTCTTCTGTATTTTGATTTTCTACTCTTCTCATATCATTTTCATTCATTTGAAAAGCACCATTTTCACGGGTATCATCTTCTCCAAAATTATAATCTTCTTGAAGAGTCTGTGTATTATAAGTTAAATCAGAAGATACTTTATCTTTTGAATTCTCAAATACATATTCATCTTGAAGAGTACTTTCTCCTTTAAAATTACCATTAGAATCTAAATTACTATAATAATCAGACATAGAATAACTCTCGTTGGTTGCTTTTTGAGTAACGACTCTCGGATCATAATATAAAGTCTCATATTTCTTCGTAATAAGTTTATAAGAAATTACTAAGAAGAGAATTACCATAATCACTAAGGATACTAATATAAAGAAGTTGATATTTAAAAAGAATAACAATATCGAAATAATATGAAATCCCGTAAAATATTTTGCAATAATATCTCCACAAATCATTTTTGTCGCAAGATAAGTATTCGTAACAGGAACATAAGCCCAAGCAGAATACTTCAAGAATAATTTTTTATGGAAAGCATTAACCACTAAACCATAAGCAATCGCAATGAAGAATACAACAGCAGCCGTTACTACAATAACTTGTAAATCTGCATTACGGAAGAAATGCAAAATATCTCTAAAGTGATATCCTCTTTTCGCAGGATTCACCACTCCTCCTCCATAAATTTCTTGAACGGTTAACCCTTGATACTTAGAATATCCTCCAATTTGGCAATATTCATTTTCATCCATTACTGCCACATATCGTACATCAGAAGGAGTCTTTCCCTCAATAAAATATCGAGCAGTAACATTAATCGTAAAAGGAGTAGATTGCCCTTCTGCTAGTTTAAATCCATTATAATCACTACTAACATCTTTATCAGTACAATACGTTAAAAAACCAATATTAAGACGATTCGCATCAAATAACAATAAATTGATACTAACTGGTTTTTTAAAATTTGTAACATTTTGAATCGATTGAAATTCAACCGAACAATTTCCTTTCTCATTCGGAGTAGAATGATAAATAAAATCATTATAGTGAAATACATCCGTTCGAACCGTTGCCGAAGTATCAGCAGGTATCAATACATAAGTATCATAATTGATAGCCGAAACCATGGTAACACTACAAAAGATATAAAGAATTAAAAAGCAACCTATTATGACCTTTTTCATATTCCACCTCACTTTTAAGAATATTTATTCAAAATATAACGAGATATTTCCTCTTTCTCATTATTTAATCGATGATATAATATTTCTTTTTCAATATCATCAAATATTTCTGTTAAATACTTTCCCGGTTCTCTCTTCAGTAAATTCATAATACTAGAAGCATCGATTTGGATGTCATTTCTTCCCTTAATCGCTAAATTATTATAAGCTTCTGTAATTTTCTTATTATCTATTCCAGAGATTTCTCCGGCTACACTACTGACATATAATCCATAATGATATAATACCATAGGATCTAAAAGATTGGAATTCATAACTATATGAACATTCTTCATTAAATCATGTTCATTTTTACTAAAAGGATACTTATCACTAGCTCCTAACATACTCCAAATTCCAATTAAACTTAAAGTATCACAATGTAACACTTGAGATAGATTAGGAATTTCTAATTCTTCTTCTAAACCTAAATCTAATAAGATTTTCACTCCTTTTTTATAATGTGGACTAGTAAAAATCTTATCTAACTCTTCTTTTTTACGATTATAAGATAACGTCTTTAATAAATACTTTGTATTACGAATAGCAATAATAACATCTTCTTCTAAATCAAAATCAAGCATCGTCGCAAAACGTATCGCTCTTAAAATTCTTAAACAGTCTTCTGTAAATTTTTGATGACTATCTCCTACCGTGCGAATAATCTTTTTATCTAAATCTTCTCTCGCTCCTAATAAATCAAGAACTTCTCCATTTTCATCCATACAAAGTGTATTAATCATAAAATCTCTTCGTAAAAGATCTTCTTCTAAGTCATCAATATACTTAATCTCTACAGGTTTTCTATTATTTACATAAGCAATTTCTCTACGAAACGTAGTAATTTCAAAACGGATTCCTTTTAAGAGAACCGTAACCGATCCATAATCTTCATTTGGTAAGCAACTATCTTCAAAGATTTCTTTAATCTCTTTGGGAGTAGCATTCGTCGTGATATCAATATCATTCGATTCAATATTTAAAAGATGATCCCGAACAAATCCACCAACAATATATGCTTTGTAATTACGACTTGTTAATTCCTTCAGTAATTTTAAAGCAACATCTAGCATGGAATCACCACCTATCTTTATTATATCATAATCAAAAGAAAAGAACCTAATATAGGTTCTTTTTTTACTACTTTAAATCTTAGTTTACAGCATCTTTTAAAGCAGTACCAGCTTTGAAAGTAACAGCTTTTCTAGCAGCAATTTTAACAGTAGCTCCTGTTCTAGGATTACGTCCTTCACGAGCAGCTCTCTTAGAAACTCCAAAAGTTCCGAATCCAACTAGTGGAACTTTATCTCCTTTAGCTAATGCTCCAGTAATTGCTGCAAAAGTAGCATCGATTGCTCTAGTAGAATCAGCCTTAGTTAATCCTGTAGCTTTTGCAACAGCTTCTACTAATTCAACTTTTTTCATATAAATTTACCTCCCTATGTAAATTAAACTTAAGCACATATCATGCTTACACATTAAACGTACCATAAAATAAAACGAAATGCAACAATTAACGTTTAAAATTGCCAAGTTTTTCGTTAATTTCCGTTAAAAGAGCAATGATATGTCCAATCGAAAAAATACCAATAGATACCAACAAACTAATAAACCAAACACTAATCATTAATGAAAAATTAAATTTGGTCACAACACATACATTGGAATAGAAATAAGAAGTCGCATCACAAGTTGCAAATAAGTTTCCTAAAATAATCCCTAAAAAGAAACAAATCACAAACATTCCAATCGCAAAACCTTGATAAAAATTCAAAGAATAGTTTTGCATCTCATTCTTTACCGAATGAATTTTAGGAAAATCTTTCTTCTCTTTCGATATTTCATCAAAAAAATTCATGATTATTCTTCTCCTTTCTTTTCATTCTTCTTCTTTGGAGTATCCTTTTTCTTCTTTTCTTCTTTTTTCTCCATCATATCATTAATTTTTTCTCCAGCTTTATTTGTCGCCTTTTGAATCTTTTCTGCAGTATTATCAATCACTTCATCAATATCATTACGTTCTACAAAATCATTTACTTTTTCTTTAGCACTATGAGCAATTTCTACAATCTTATCATCAATCTCTGTCTTATCTAATACTTCTTGTACTTTTTCACGAACTTCATCAAAATTACCTGCATTCTCAGAATCTAATTGATGATCATCTAAATATTGACGATATAAATAGATATAACGTACAAATAAGAATAAATAGAAGTAATCTAAAATAGAAATAAGTACTCCACGAACCACTACCGTACTAATTAAATTCACAGCTAATAAACAACTTCCTACTACAATAATAGAATAGAAGAACCAATCATTTCCTAATTCATTAAAAGGAGAATATTGAAGATTTAATTCCTTCCAAATTCTTGTATCACGGAATAATGTATGAACAAGATATAGTAAGAATAAGAAATTCTCAGCAAAGATTAATACGGTATTTAGTGAGAAAGATTGAGCTACGGTAAGTAAAGAAGTAATCGTTGATAAGAAATAAACAAATGATAAAAAGACATTTAAATAATTGAAATATTTCTTCCCAACCTTAAACTTTAATACAATAAAGTATACAAGTATTAATAAATAAACTGCATTATGATTTAAAATACTCTCAAACAACTCTAATGAGAAATTCTTAGGTACTACAAACGATTGACTACATACAATGATTACTAAAATAATCGCAATAATAAGAGTTGTAAGTACTCCAGGATTATCATACCATTTTACTTTTTGTTCTTTTTCCATAAAACCACCTCATTCTTATTATAACACAAACAAAAATAAGAGATAAAAGAAAAGAAAACTTTATTGGATAAGTTTACAATATATGCTATAATAAAGGCAAAAGTGGGAGGGGACTCTATGAAATTACCTACCGTAGCATTAGTCGGAAGACCAAATGTAGGAAAAAGTACATTATTTAATAAAATCGTCGGTAGACAAGTTTCTATTATAGAAGATCTACCTGGAGTAACAAGAGATAGAATCTATCAAGAAGCAACTTATAATAATAAAAGATTCTATTTAATTGATACTGGTGGAATTGATGCCAGTAAAATGGATTTTAATCAAGAGATTAAAATGCAAGCAGAAATTGCCATTAAAGAAGCTGATGTTGTCATATTCATGGTAGATGGAAAAGAAGGGATAACAACCAATGATCGATTTGTCAGAGATATCTTAAGAAAAACAGATAAAAAAGTCATTGTCGCAATTAATAAAATCGATGTGAAAGAAGCTCAAGAAAATCTATATGATTTCTATGAATTAGGATTCGATACTTATATTCCAATCAGTAGTATCCATAATACCGGTTTTGTAGAATTAATGGACACTGTTACCATGGATTTTACAGAACATCCAGAAGAAGAAGATAATCGAGTAAAATTCTCTATTATTGGAAGACCAAATGTAGGAAAAAGTTCCTTAATGAATGCTCTACTAAATGAAGAAAGAGTCGTTGTATCTGATATTGCAGGTACTACAAGAGACTCCATTGACTCTATCCTAAAATATCACAATGAAGAATTTGTAGTCATTGATACCGCTGGAATGAGAAAAAAAGGAAAAGTATTTGAATCTGTTGAAAAATACAGTCTATTCCGTTCCTTAAAATCCATTGATAGAAGTGATATCTGTTTAGTAGTCATTAATGCGGAAGAAGGAATTACCGAACATGATAAACATATCGCGGGATATGCTATCGAAAGAGGAAAAGGATTAATCTTTGTTGTAAATAAATGGGATAAAGTAGAAAATACAACCATTCAAGAATTTGAAAAACAGATGAGAGCAGAATTTCAATTCGCAACCTATGCCCCTATCGTATATTTATCAGCACTCACTAAAAAAAGAATTCATACCGTTATGCCAGAGATTGTAAAAGTCAAAGAAAATATTAAAAAAGAAATAAAAACAAATCTATTAAATGATATGATTCAAGATGCTTATCAATTAAATATACCTCCTTCTTATAAAGGAAAACGTTTAAAAATCTACTTTGTTGCACAAACCGGAGTAAAACCTCCAAAATTTACATTCCGAGTAAATAATAAAGGCTTAGTTCATTTTTCTTATGAAAGATACTTAGAAAATAAACTAAGAGAAAACTTTGATTTTACAGGAACCCCAATCATCTTACAATTTAAAAATAGGAGTGATGAAGATTGATTATAGGTAATAATAATGGAAATAACCGTATCAATGGTAATAATAATGCTCAAATGAATTTTGAAAATCGATTTAATATGGTAAAATCAGAAGGACAAAAACTCCAGGAGCAAACCAATCCATTTCGAAATAATCCTGTAAACAATCATCATCCAAATATAATGAATCAAAGAGAAATGGCAGATCGATCTTTTGATATCCTACAAGATCGATTAGAAAAAGGACTTATCTCATTAGATGAATTTAATAAGAAATGTTCTCTCTTAAATAAAATGAGAAAAAAATAAAAAAAGACTATTCCTTTAGTCTTTTTTCGTTTATAATGTTAATAGAATAGGAAGTGTGCGTATGGCAGATGTATTACATAATAATAAAATAATTATCATTCCCAGAAAAAAATCATTTGTATTCTACTATGATACAAATAACTCTGTAAGATATATTCCAAGAGGACAATTAGAAATATGTCGAAAACTAGGAATTGAAATTGAAGGAAAACCAGCCATTATTAATGGAAGAAATTGTTATTCCATTGATGAAGATTCTTTAAAAGAATTAGTAGAAAAAAGTGAATATATTGGGATTGAAAAGAAAGTACAATTAGAGAAAGTAAAAAAGCAAGAGAAAGAAGAAAAAATAGTAATCGCATATCAAGATGCTCATACGAAAGAAATCTTCTTACCAATTAAGTATCTAGGAGTTGAAGAAGGTACTAGAGTTGTCATGGATAAACCTTGTGTTGCCGTATCAGAACAAGATCTTGAGAAAATGACAAATCAAAAGATTATTATCGTAACAGTATACTTAAAACAAAACAATAGTTTAAAGATTACTACTTGCTCTATTGAAGATAGAATGTTTATTCCAGAAGAAATAGCAGATACTTTTGAAATAGAACTAATCTTTCGAAAAAGAATTCGTGTAGATGGAGAAGTATTTGTAGAAGCTACTCTAGAAGATTTAACTAGTATTCAAGATAAATTAAGTCAAGATGGAATCTCAGTAGAATTTTCAAAAAAAGAAATTGTACCAATCAAAAAACAAGAAGAAGAAAAAACATATGCAAAATAAAAGAACCAAACTAGAGTGGTAAATTAAAAGTAGACAAGTAAAAAAAGAACTGTCTACTTTTTCTATGTTAGAATTTAGGTAAGGAGATGATAAAAATGAGTAGTAATATGAGAACACCAGAAGAGAAAGAAAAAATAGTAAAAGAATATTA
>JAEEGL013042066.1_pt1 | contig 16141 bp, 13 predicted proteins | sample 9134231 | NCBI WGS metagenome assembly JAEEGL01 (sample SAMN16246548, study PRJNA631951) | gut metagenome | biome: gut microbiome; feature: rumen; material: fiber-attached | host: Bos | place: Iran: Karaj | collected 2018-10
CACATCTTGGCCAGCATGGCACCCTCGATGCAGGCGGGCATGCTGTCCAGCATCTGCTCCGAGGCCGCGATGAAGGCGATCTTGGGCATGGCGATGCCGAAACTGCGGGCAACACCGGTCACGAAACCGGCCATCTTCACCTTCTGGCGGAAATCCGGAGCGGGAATCACGGCCATATCGGAGAAGAAGATGAGTTTGTGGTAATTGGGGTTCTCGATCACGCCCACGTGGCTCAGCAGGCCCTTCGGGGGCAGCAGGCCCACTTCCTTGTTCAGGATGGCGCGCAGGAACTTGTCGGTGGAGCAAAGGCCCTTCATGAGGACGTCGCCTTCCCCGTCATGAACCATCCGGACAGCCTCGGCCACGGCCTTGAGTTCGTCCTTGATGTCCACGATGTCGAACTTGGCGATATCGATCCGGCACTGCTCACAGACCTGGACCATGAGGTCCTTGTCTCCCACCAGGGTCACTTTCACAAAGCCCTGGTCGCTGGCCAGGGAAGCCGCCTCGATGGTGTGGGAATCCACCCCCCAGGCTGCCACCATTCTCTTGCAAATGCCTTTTGCCTTCAGTTCGGCAAAGAGTTCATTGAAATTGGTAATCATTTTTTATTCTTGGTTTTCAAGTACAATATGCATGGTATCACGGGCAATGACCAGTTCCTCGTTGGTGCAGACGAGGGCGGCCTTCACCCGGGAATCCTCCGTAGTAATGATGGCATCCTCGCCGTAGGCCACGTTGGCTTCATAATCCACCTTGAGGCCCAGATAGGAGAAGTTCTCCAGCACGCGGCGGCGCAGGCGGCTGTTGTGCTCGCCAATGCCGCCGGTGAAGACGATGAGGTCCACGCCGTTCATGGCCGCCACATAGGAGCCCACGTTCTTGATGATGTCGTAGGTGAATTTCTTGAACACCAGCTTGGCCTTGGGGTCTCCGTTGTTGGCCAGGTCGTCCAGCTCACGGGCATCCGAAGTCACGGTGGAAATGCCCAGGAAGCCGGACTTGCGGTTGAGGATGGTGGTCATCTCGTCCGGATCCACGCCCAGTTTCTTTTCCAGGTAGAGCACGGCGTTGGCGTCGATGTTGCCCACGCGGGTGCCCATGATCATGCCTTCCAGCGGGGTGAAACCCATGGAGGTATCCACGCACTTGCCGTTCTGGATGGCGCAGATGGAGCTGCCGGCGCCCAGGTGGCAGGTGATGATCTTGGCATTGTGGATGTCCAGGCCGGCCAGCTTGGCGCCCACGCCGGCTACGAACTGGTGCGAGGTGCCATGGGCACCGTAACGGCGCACGCGGTATTTCTCGTAGTATTCATAGGGAAGGCCGTACATGTAGGCATAGGACGGCATGGTCTGGTGGAAGGCCGTATCGAAGGTAACCACCTGCGGCACGCTGGGCAGCACTTCCTGCATGGCCCGGATACCCAGCAGGTGGGCCGGATTGTGCAGCGGGGCGAAGTCGGCACAGAAGGCGATCTTGTCCAGGACATCCGGCGTCACGAGGGCCGATCCGGAGAAGAAGTCGCCGCCCTGCACGATGCGGTGTCCGACCGCCTCGATGTCTTCCAGCGATTTGAGCACGCCGTTTTCCTTGTCCGTAAGGGCCGCCAGGATGAGCTGCATACCCACCTTGTGGTCTGCGATGGGAACATCCTTCACCACCTTTTCCCGGCCCGTGGGGGCATATTGGAGAATGCCGGCAGGCAGGCCGATTTTCTCGGCGATACCTTTGGCTATGATGTCATAGACATCGTCGCTCTTCATGTCCAGGAGCTGGTACTTGATGGAAGAGCTTCCGCAATTGATAACAAGGATAATCATATTTTGGTACACGTTTTAAAAATTCACGACATATCCTTGCAAAGATAACAATTTATTATGTAATTTGCGAATATTATGGCAGAGGCGAGAAGCATAGAGGGGTTATCCGTCACGTTCACGGCAGGCGTGGCCGCCGGAGCCTGTCTGTCCGGTCTTTTCCCCTGGGGATTCCCGGGGCTGCTTCTCCCCCTCATCGGCCTTCCCCTCCTGCTTCGGAACGCCCTCTCCCGTGCCGACAAGCACCTCACCACCAAGCTGTTCCTGGGACTATTCCTGCTTCTCGGGCTCTTTTGCTACCTCTCGGCATCGGCCCCTTCCGTCCGGGGTCCCCTGCCCTGGGAGCGCTGGGCGGAGGAGGCCGCGTGCGCCCTCCGGCAAACGATAGACGCCATCCCCTTCCGGAACGAAGGAAGCGCCCCCCTGGTGAAAGCCCTCCTCACCGGCGACCGGAGCGGGCTCAGCCCCGAGGTCGTGGCCGCTTTCCGGCGCAGCGGCGCCTCCCACATCCTGGCCCTTTCCGGTCTGCATATCGGCATCCTCTATCTGATGGCCGACCGCCTCACGCGCCTGGCCGGACGCTCCCGCCCGGTACGTTACCTCCGCTTCGGGCTCATCGTATCGGCCGCCGGATTCTTTACCCTCATGACCGGAGCGGGACCGTCCATCGTGCGGGCTTTCCTGTTCATCGTCATCCGGGAAATCCAGGCACTGGGCGGCCGGCCCGGAAAACCCGCCCGGGTGCTTTGCCTGGCCCTGCTGGTGCAGCTGGTGCTGGATCCCGGGGTCATTACCAGCACGGGCTTCCAGCTCTCCTACCTGGCCATGGCCGGCATTTTCCTGCTGTATCCGGTGCTGGAAAGCTGGTATCCCCGCTCCTTCCGCTGGGATCCCGTCCGGAAAATCTGGAGCCTGGCGGCCCTGAGCATCAGCTGCCAGCTGTTCACCGGTCCCCTGGCCTGGCTGCGTTTCCACAGTTTCCCGCGTCATTTTCTCCTGACGAACCTCCTGGCCCTGCCGCTCACCACGGGGGTCATGACGGCGGCTATCGCCACCGTCGTCTTATGGAGTCTGGGGATTTGTCCGGATGGATGGGTGCGCCTGACCGACAGCCTGTGCCACCTGCTCACACAGACGCTGGCCATCATAGCCGGCCTGTGAATTAATCCTGGGCCAGGGTGAAGCCGGGAGAGGCCCACTCCTTCATGTTGCCGTAGGCGTCGTTATAGATGAGATAGCCTTCCAGGTTGGGATCGCCCAGGATGAGCACCTGGGCCGCCTGGAGGCCCACCACCATGCACCAGGTGGCGATGGCATCGGAATCCGTAGCGCTCTGGTTGGATACCACCGTGGCGCTGAGCAGGTTGTGCTCGACCGGATAGCCCGAACGGGGGTTGATGGTGTGCGCATATTTGCGGCCGTCACGGATATAATACTTCCGGTAATTGCCGGAAGTGACAATACCGGCCGGCTTGCCCTCCGAAACCCAGATGCCGTCCAGGTCGGCATCGTCCACGGGGTCGGAAGCCTGGCGGTCCAGCGGACGGTCCACCCCGACAGACCAGGGTTTCCCGGCAGGATTCACACCGTCGCACCAGATTTCGCCGATATCCACGAGCATATCCTTGATGCCCAGGCTGTAGAGATACTGGGCAATGACGTCGCAGCTGTAGCCCTGGGCAATGGCATTGTAATTCAACTGGGGATAGCCTATGGATGCCGGATCCACCCAGCCGTCCACCACCGGCAGTTCACTGGGCAGGTGCCCCATGCCGCTCTTGGCCAGGAGCCGGGAGATTTCTGCATCCGTGGGGAAGGTGCTGTTGCGGAAGCCGAAGCCCCAGGCATCGTAGAGGGCCGCCGCACCGAAATCCAGCGCGCCGCCGGAACGTTCCCACAAACGGTAGCCCACCCGGTACATCTCCAGGAACATGGAGTTGGGACGGATCTTCTCACCGCTGTTGAAACGGGAAAGCATGGATTTCTTGTTGTAACCGGAGAGCGTGGTGTCAATCTGATGGAGCAGGGCGCTGATACTGTCCTGGATGGTCTCCACAGGAACCGTTACCCCGCGCATGTTCAGTTTGACCGTATAGTTGCCACCCTGGGCGATTCCGGAGATGCGGACGTAAGGATCCGGTACCGAGTTGCAGGCGGTCAGGGAGCATAACAAGACGGCAAAAAGAGCGCTCTTCAGTTTCATGGCAAGTTCTTGGCAAGAATTTTGCGCAAAATTACGAAAAAATAGCGATATTTGCAGGAATCAGGTTAAAAAATATGACCAGAAAACTACTACCTTCCCTCCTCTTGCCCCTGGCCCTGCTTTTGGCCGCCGCCGGATGCAAAAAAGAGGAATCCACAAGCACCAAGCCCTCCCTTGCCGGGCTTTCCATCAACTCCGGGACCCCCACCTATGTTGCTGTGGGCGACGAACTTAGTTTCTCGGCCGTCACCCAGAATCTCTACACCTCGGACGATTCCACGCCGGGAACCATCGGCCTGTACTGGCAAGTGAATTCCGCCAAAAAGGACACCCTCACCAAGGATATCAAAGGATCGAACCCGCCTTTCACCTATCGGATTGACACCCTGGGCGTCTATTCCATCCTTTGCTACGCATACGCCGGCGACGCCTACTATAACGCTTCCGCCAGCGTCACCACCCAGGCCATCGATCCGGATACGGCCGTCAAGGGGCTGGCCGGAATACGCCCGCCCGGCGGCCAGGTGCGCATCGCCCAGCTGAGTACGCTCATCTGGATGGCCGAAAACTATTATGGCGGTACGGAAGGCCTGTGCTACCTGTCCTCCCCCGTCACCGCACCGGCCCTGGGCAAGTTCTACACCTGGGAACAGGCCACCCATGTGTGCCCGAGCGGCTGGCGTCTCCCCACCGGCGCGGATTGGGACGAACTGGGAACCGAGGCCGGCCAGCTCATGGCCGATGCCACCTTCCTGGACGAGAGCCTCTGGTCCTACGAGCCCAGCGTGAAAATCACCAACCAGCTGGGGTTCAATGCCATTCCTGCCGGTTACCTGGACCTCACCCTGAAAGATGCGTCCCATACGGGATTCGGCGAATATGCCGTCTTCTGGACGGCCGATTCCGTCAACGAGAACGAAGCCGCCTACCGCTATATCTACGGGGAGAATCCGGTGATACAAAAAGGCAAGGGTGACAAAACGTCCCTTGCCCTAAGCGTGCGTTGTGTACGGGATTACATCCATTAGCGCAAATCCGTCACCACATAATCCTTCGAAAGCGATTTTACGTCCAGCGTAAAGTCGCTTTTTCCTTGTGGCTCCGAAAAAACGACGTCCGAGAGGGAGATCATCGCCACCACATCCTCGTCCAGCCGGAAGGTAAAGCGGAGCGAATCGGCCCCGGAAGCGAGTACCTTGATGCGCTTCATATAACTGCGGTATCCGCCCAGGATGAGGGCGGGATTGGCCAGCAAATCGTCTTCCTTCACGTTTTCCACCATCACTTCCCGGGCCTCGGGGTCCAGGGTCCAGCGGGTGGTGCCGTCACTGCGGATTTCCAGGCCCAGGCCATCCAGCAAAAAGGCATTTCCCTCCGTGAGCAAGTGACCCGAGGTAATCTCCTCATAGGGTTCCTCATCTTTGGAGAGGCTATAGACATACTGGCAGCTGACCCGGTGGCCGGCTACCCGGTCCAGCAGGGGGATACGCTCCTGCGCCCCCAGGCTCAGGGCCAGGGTGAGGAGTGCGGTTACGAGCATCCATTTTTTCATTGCGGCATGAAGTGCTTGAGGATTTCTTCCAGTTCATCGATGGTCCCCACCAGAACCTCACGCGGCTTGGCCCCGTTCTGCGGGCCCACGATGCCGGCGGCTTCCAATTGGTCCATCACTCTGCCTGCTTTTGCATAACCCATGCCAAGCCGGCGCTGGAGATCCGACGTGGACCCGCGCTGGTTGATTACAATCATGCGGGCCGCTTCCTCAAAGCGTTCATCCAGGGCTTTCATATCCACCAGGCCGCCACTGCCGCCTTCCTCCCCTTCTGCGGGTGCGGGCTCCGGCAGGTAATACGGTGTGTTGTAGCTCTTCTGATAGCCGATCTGCTCCCCTACCGCCTTGGTGAGGGCAGCGATCTCGTCATTGCCGATAAAGGCGCACTGCACCCGTTCCATCTCCACGCCGCTGTACAGCAGCATGTCGCCGCGGCCGATGAGTTTGTCGGCGCCCGGCTGGTCCAGGATGGTGGCCGAGTCGATGCGCGAGGTGACACGGAAGGCGATGCGCATGGGGAAGTTGGCCTTGATGAGACCGGTAATCACATCCACCGTAGGACGCTGGGTGGCCAGGATTACGTGCAGGCCGGCCGCACGGCCCTTCTGGGCCAGGCGGATGACGGAGGTGGTGATGCTGCGGGCCAGGGCCTTGGATTCCGGACCGGCACCCACCGACATGGTGAGGTCGGCATACTCATCGATGACTACCACCACGTACGGGAGGAAGTGATGGCCTTCGTCGGCCCGCAGGTGGTGCTCCTTGTATTTTCCGTTATAGAGTTTGATGTTGTTCACGCCCGCACGGGACAGCAGTTCGTAGCGGTTGTCCATCTCCACGCAGAGCGACTGGAGCACGGAGGCGGCGTCCTTGGCGTTTTTCACGATGGCACGCTCCTTCTCCTCCTCTTCGTTGCCTGCGGTGGGCAAGACGGCCAGATAATGATGGAGCAGGCGGGCATAGGCGCTGAATTCCACCATCTTGGGGTCCACGAACACAAACTTGAGCTCCGAAGGATGCTTGGAATACAGGAGGGAGGCCACGATGACGTTCAGACCCACGGACTTACCCTGTTTGGTTGCACCGGCCACCAGCAGATGCGGGGCATCGGCCAGGTCGAACACCTTCACCTGCTGCGAGATGGTATAGCCGATGGCCACGGGAAGTTCGGCCTTGCTTTCGCGGAATGCATCGTCGTTCAGGAGGGATTTGAGCGGGACGATGGAGGCCTTGTCATTGGCCACCTCGATTCCCACGGAATCCGACAGGGTGGTGATGCGCACGCCCTTGGCGTTGAGCGAGATGCCGATATCCTCCTGCAACTGCTTGATGGCGGCGATCTTCACGCCGGGGGCGGGATATACCTTATAGAGCGTAACGGTGGGACCCACCACGGCGGTAACGTCCCGTACCTGGATCTTGTAGCTGGCCAGGGTTGCCCGGATCTTGTTGTTGTTGCGGCTCAATTCGTCCTGGGACACCTCGTGGCGGGCATTCAGGTAGTCGCCCAGCAGGCCGATGGAAGGCGTCTTGTACTTGGGAAGGCCGTCCGGCGGATCCAGGCGGTTATCGATGGGCTTGAGGGGCTCCTGCACCTGCTGCTCCAGGGTATCGTCCGTAATGACGGTGAGCTCGGTCTCTTCTTCCTGAGCCGTTTCCTCCTCCACGGCAACGGGCAGCACCGTCACGGTCTTTTTCCTCCTTTCCCGCACTACGGGCGGGACTTCTTCCGCCACGCTTTCTTCCGGCTCCGGCGTCACGACCGGCTGCTCCGGGGCTGCCGGAACCTGGGCTTCCTCCTGCGGCTGCTGCGGCTCACCGGTGAGCCAGGCCGAGAAGCGGCGGCTCATGCAGTAGAGCCAGCAGGCGCACAGAACCAGCAGCAGCAGTCCCGTGACCAGGTAGCCCGTCAAGGACACAGCCCAATGGACCACGGCCGCACCGCAGCGGCCGCCCAGGCCACCGCCAAAGGCGTAATTCCCGCCGGCAAGCTGTCCCACATAGGCAAGCACCCAAGACAGAAGGAAAGAGAGCGTGAAGAGGCCAAGCAGGGTTTTATTCATCTGATACGGGGCTTCCTTCCAGAACAGTTTCACGCTCCACATCACCAGCAAAGCCACCAGGCACAAGGCGGCCAGACCGAAGGAATCCGTCACCAGGAAACGGCCCAGGGAAAGCCCCGAGACCGCAGCCCCGTTCCGGATAACGGCACCGGAGGCATCCCGGACGCTTTGGTCGGCCTGCCAGGTGAACAGATAGGAAATAACGGCCGTGGCCACCCAGACGGTGGCCACCAGCACGAGGGCCATGCCGGCGAAGCGGATACCCTTGCGTTTGCGTTCGGTCATCATTTTTTCTTCCCGTTTTTACCCCGGAAATTGCGGTTGAACTTGTTGCCCTTTCCATTACCGCCAAAGCCCAGGTTCATGCCCGGACGGGAGAACTGGGCATCCGAGGAAATCTTGGTGAGCTCCAGGCCCTCCGGCACTTTGACACGTCCTTCCGACAAGCGTTCGATATCGGCGAAGATGGTGTTGTCGGCCACGGTATCCTTGTTCCAGATGAGGTACTGCTGGCGCATGTAGATGGCCAGGGAACGGATCATGGCCGTCTTCACCTCCCCTTCGGGTTCTTCGGCGATGAGATTCAGGATGCTCTCGATATTGCGGCCGTAATGGCGGGCGCGGATGGGACGGGTGACCAGCGGGATGGGGTCCGGGCGGCTGTTCACCACCTCCGGCACCGGCTTGGGATAGGGTGCGTCCACATCCAGGTCATAGCCCGCTATCATGAACAGGTGGTCCCAGAGTTTCTGCGCGAAGTTCTCCTGCTGATGCACCTGGGGATTCAGGCTCTCCATCACCTTCACCACGGCATAGGCCTGGCGGGTGCGTTTCTCCTTGTCTTCGATTTCCTTGAGCTGCTCCACCATTTTGAGTACGTTCCTTCCGTACTCGGGCATCTGGAGTTTCTCGACTTCTGTATTGTAATAAAGCTTGATTGTATTCTCACTGGCTTCCATAGACACACGGATCTTGATTAACCTTGCAAAGATAATGAATTTATTTCACGGGCACAACGGCGTTTTCTTCTTCCTGCAAGTACCACAGGAATCCTTCCACCCGCTCATAGCCCATCTGGCGGTATAACTGGACATAGCGGCGCACCTGCCGGAGATACGTTTCGGCGGGTTTGCCGAATTTGAAGTCAATCACGGTGACGCGGCCGTCGGGCAGCACTTCCACCCGGTCGGGACGGTATTCCCGGCCGTCCGGGGCGATGAGGGCCGCCTCCCGGAACACCCGGGCCTTGGGGCCGAACCAGCCGTGCGCCTGCCGGACGGCGTCGATGCGCCCGGCCAGGAAAACCCGCGTATGGTCCCGGTCCTTGCCCGACAACAGGCCGCTTCGGACCGCCTCCTGAACGGCGGCGTCCACGTCCTCTGCCCTTTCCACGGCCGAGAGGATGCCATGCAGCACATTGCCCCGGATGCGGGCACTGGCATCGGGCCCGTAACTGCCGTCTCCGCCAAAGTAGTCGGCGGCTTCGGGGCTGAAGCGGAGCCTTTCATTCCCGTCGCCGGCGGCCACCGGATAGGCGGCCGGCATCAGCTGCGCCGTGGCGCCCGGCTGCGCCAGCCGGTCGGGCGGATACGGGACGCCGGCATGGTAGTCCTGCCGGCCCACATGGGCGAACAGGAGCTGCGACATATCGGTCCAGTTGGGTTCCTGGCCCTTTTCCAAGGCCTTGACCAGCGCCTGGGCCGGTGCCGTTGCCAGGACCTTGAGTCCGTACTTGGCCCGTGTCATGGCCACGTACAGCACGTTCAGGGCATCCACGGCCTGCAGGTGGCGTTCCGTCTGGTAGTCCCCGGCAAAGAGGGAGGCTGCGCTTTTTTCGTCCAGGCACACCCGGTACAGGTCTTCGGCCACCCCTTCGAGCGGCGTCCCCTCCACGGCCGGCGTGCACCAGCGGTCCGGGGCCTTGTACAGGCCGATCTTCTCGGCAAAAGGCAGCAGGACGAAAGGAAATTCCAGGCCCTTGGACTTATGGATGGTCATCACGCGCACCGAGGTGCCGGTCTGGGGAGAGGCAATCTTGGGGTCGGCCTCCTCCCATTGGCGGAGAAAGGCGCCCAGGTTGTTTCCGCCGCTTCCCGTCCAGTCCAGCAGGTAATCCATAAAGGACTGGATGTAAGGGATTTCCGAATCGAAGACCTGCGGATCGGCCTCGTGGAGGGAAGCCAGCAGACGCTCGGCCAGATCCACCAGCGAATGGAAGGACTCCGACACCGGCACGTCCAGCGAGCGGGCCAGGAAAACGGCGGCCGAAGGCTTCTCGTCCTGGGTATCGGGCCGGTTCAGGAGCGAGAGCTGAGAGACCAGGCGCCGCACCGTCACCGATGATTTGATAAAGAGCGAATCGTCCGAAACCACCGGAATGCCGGCGGCCACCAGCGCCTGGGCCACCGCGGCGCCTTCGGCATTGCCCCGCACCAGGACCGCCGCGTCGGCCCACTGCCCGCCGGCCTCATGAAAGGCGGCGAGGCTGTCCAGGACCTCCGTCATCTGGGCCTCGGCGTTTTCCTTGAATACCACGTCCACGGAGCCGGGGGCGGGATCCGGGAAGCGGACCTGCTGCACTACGTCGGCATAGAGGTTGGAAAGGCCCAGCTGCCGGGCGGCATAGGTAAAGAAGTCATTGTTGAAGCGGACGATCTCCGCACAGGTGCGGTAATTCCCGTCCAGCACCGAAACGTGGCTTTGCCGGGAGCCGAAATCCGCTTCCAGGCGGCTGTCCAGCAGGTTCCAGTCCGATCCCCGCCAGCGGTAGATGCTTTGTTTGACATCCCCCACCACCAGGGAATCGTGTCCCGAGGCCTGGCTTTCGTGCAGGAGCGGGCGGAAGTTCTGCCACTGGATGTCGGAGGTATCCTGGAATTCATCCAGGAGGAAATCTTCGTAGCGGACGCCCAACTTCTCATAGATAAAAGGCGCGTCCGTTCCGTCGATGATATCACGCAGGAGCACGTTGGCATCGTCCAGCGACAAGACGTTGTTTTCCCGCTGAAGGGCCACCATGGCGTTTTTCAGTTCACCGGCCAGGCCCAGGCTGTACACCTGGGAACGGATTACCTGGGCGGTCATATAGACCTGGTAGGACGTGCCGAAAAGATCCGTAAACGCCTTGAGGAGGGCCTCCAGGCGTCCTTCCAGCAAGGGACGAAGGTTCGCCTTGGTCTTGGGGAACCAGGCTTCGGGATCGGCCGCATTGCGAAGGAAGGCCGCCGTGGGCGGAACTATCGCATCCTTCGGCCCCAGGGAGGCGTAGGCGGGCATCACTTTCATAAAGCTGCGGGTGGTGTCCAGGGGACTCACGCCCACGCTGTCAAAGCAGTCCAGCACGGCCTGGGCGGCCTGTTTCACCTGCCGGCGGAAATCCTCGGCCAGTTCCGAGCAGCGGCGGTGCGTCTCGAGCAGGCGCTCGCGCGGAAAGACCAGGCTCCGCTGCGGCATGTCCTGGATGCTCGAAGCCATTTCCTGCAGCCGCCCTTCGATGGAAAAGCGGCCGGTCTGGTCCAGCTGCTGACGGACCCCCCGGGTGAGCCAGTCCAGGAGCGCGGTATCCGTCTCCGTGAGGCTGTCCAGCAGGCGGTCCACGCTTTCGGTCACGAGGGCCTCGCGGTCCAGCTGCACCTGGTAGGAGGAGAACTGGCCCACTTCCCGCGAAAAGGCCCGCAGGGTTTGCTGGAAAAAGCGGTCGATGGTGGATACGGCAAAGGAGGAATAGTCGTGCAGGATGCCCGAGAGCTGCTGGAGGGCCCGCGCCTGCAGGGCCTGGTCATCGGGGACCAGGGCAGGGACGAAATCGTCGTGGTAGGGCGATTTGTCGGGCGCCGTTGCCAGCAGGTGCAATTCCTTGAGAATCCGGCGTTTCATCTCTTCCGTAGCCTTGTTGGTAAAGGTCACGGCCAGGACATGCCGATAGGCGTCCGGCTTGTCGGAAACGACCAGCAGGCGAATATACTCGCGGGCCAAGTTGTATGTCTTGCCGGAACCAGCCGATGCTTTGAGGATCTTGAGCATATCAGGCACGAACGCTTCTGTACAAAGATAGAGATTATTACCGATATTTTTGTATTTTTGTACAACTTATAACCACAAAACACTATGGCAAACATCAGCGATTACATTCTGCAGCAGGTCAAGGCTGCTGCCGGCAATGTCCAGATTCCGGCCAACGTAAAAGACCAGGTACTGGGCGGGCTTTCCAATTCCATCCTGGGATCCCTCACGCAGACAGCCGCCAAGGCCGGCGGCCTGGACGAGATCAAGAGCCTGCTCACCGGCAAAGCCGATGCCGCCAAAAGCGGTATCACGGCCCTGGCCGGCCAGCTCTTCACCAGCAACGTCCTGTCCAAACTGAATCTGGGGCAAGTGGGCGCAACCCTCTCGGCCCTCATCCCGGGCATCATGGGCAAACTCTCCGGCTTCCTCAAAGACCAGGACGGAGACGGCGACGTGGACATCAACGACGTCCTCCTCTCCCTCAAGGGCGGCTCCGGCAGCAACCTTCTGGGCGCCGCCACCAGCCTCCTGGGCGGTCTGTTCGGCAAAAAGTAAGGGAAATAATACCTAAAAAAGAAGAGGGCAAGTGTTTGATCACTTGCCCTCTTGTGCACTCTTAGGGACTCGAACCCTAGACCCGCTGATTAAGAGTCAGCTGCTCTACCAGCTGAGCTAAGAGTGCTGGTATCTCTCTTTTAGAAGACTCGCTTCTTAGTGACTCGTTCGGGGCTCGAACCCGAGACCCCAACATTAAAAGTGTTGTGCTCTACCTACTGAGCTAACGAGTCTTCCATCTCCTCGTCATTGAGGTTCCCCGCGAACGGGATTGCAAAGGTAGGAACTTTTTTGGAATCTGCAAACTATTTTGCAATTTTTTTACGAAGAAAAATCACGGATGCGCTGCTCGTCGGAAAGACGGCAAACCAGCAGCCGGTTTCCGGACTCGGCCACGATGTAGCCGTCGAGTCCCTGCACCACCACGCGCTTGAGCCCGGCGGCGTGTACAAAGCAATCCCGGCACTCGAAAAGACGCACGTCGGTGCCCACCGTGACGTTCCCGTCTTCATCGGCCCGAATATGGTCCATGACGGAGCCCCAGGTACCCAGGTCGCTCCAGGACAGGTCTTCGGCGATGACGTAGATGCGCGGCGACTTTTCCATCACGGCATAGTCGATGGAGATTTTATCGCAGGTGGGGAACAGCTGCCGGAGCTGATCCGTCTCGGCCGGGGTGAAGAAGGCAGGAGAAAGGCTGTCCATGACGCCGGCGATCTGGGGGGCATAGGCGCGCAGCTCCCGGATGATGGTGTCCACGTTCCAGACAAAGATGCCGGCATTCCAGAAATAGTGCCCGTCTTCCAGATATCCGATGGCGGTGTCCAGGTCTGGTTTCTCCTTGAACTCGGTCACCTTCACCAGCTGCCCGTGCAGGGCTTCCGCCGCCTGGATATAGCCATAGCCGGTCTCGGGCCGCGTGGGGGCGATGCCCACCGTGACGATGGCGTCCCGTTCCTGCGTGAAGGCCAGGGCTTTGGCAATGGTTTCCGCAAAGACGTCCGTTTTGAGGACCAGGGCATCGGCCGGGGTCACCACGATATTGGCCTCGGGATCCTTCCGGGCAATCTTCCAGGAGGCATAGGCAATGCACGGAGCGGTATTCCGGCCCACGGGCTCGGCCAGGATCTGCTCGGGGGGGACCTGCGGGAGCTGGGCACGGACCAGGTCCACATACGCCTCCCCGGTGGCCACCCAGATGTTCTCCATCTGGCACACGGGCAAAAAGCGCTCGACGGTGAGCTGGATCAAGGTTTTCCCCACGCCCAGGATGTCCATGAACTGCTTGGGGGTTTCCGGCGTGGAAAGGGGCCAAAGGCGGCTTCCGACGCCGCCCGCCATGATGACTACATGTACACTCATATCAAAAAATCTATCGCAAGATACGAATTATGGCCGATTTTTACTAATTTTGAGAAACCATTTTGAACAACCGACTATGAATTGCAAGAGAATCCTGTGTACGCTGGCGCTGTTTTCCGGCCTGCTACTCACCTGCTTTGCGCAGGAGGCGCAGCCCAAAAAGGCCAAATTTGACGCCAACCGTTCCATGGAAAATATCCGGGCCGATTACGGCCTGTACAGCTACCTGCTCCCGGAGGAACAGCCCTCCATCAACTCCCGGCTGCTGGAAGTCACCTACACCCGCCGTTTCTGGCGTCACCTGGGCTACCGGGTGGGGGCCATGGTCTCCCCGCACGCCGGAGGTTGTTCCTTCCTGGCCGGCATGCCCGTCGCCCTTGATTTCTGCCCGGGCACCATGTCCTTCGGCGAATCCGTGGGCTATGCCGCCGGCATGTCCGTGGCCGATGCCGTGATGGACGGCCTCACCGGTCATCCGGAAGACATCGGCAACGACATCCTGGGAAACCTGCTCCTGATTGTGTTCCGCCGGGTCGAGTTCTACGGTGGCGTCACGCCGGCCTGGCTGCGGGGCGCGGACAAACCGTTTTCCTGCACGGCCGACCTGGGCCTCGTCATCACCATCCCCATCTGGCGCATCGGCCTCAACTTCACGCCGGCATTCCATTACGCCCTCACCCAGAACGTCTTTGACGCCTACGGGAAGCCGGTACGCAGCATCATGACCCTCACGGGCGGCATCAGTTATTTATTCTAGGAGCGGGCGGCAGGATGAATCAGACTACGCAGCATCACCCGCCGGTCGTGGGGCTCACGGCACCGCCGCTGGAGACCGTCCGCATCGCCATCGTGGGATTGGGCATCCGCGGGCAGCAGGCCATCAGCCGACTGTCCCACATGCCCGGGGCACGGATTAGCGTGCTGTGCGACATCAACCCGGCCATACGCGTATCGGCCCCGGGGGCTGTCCGGCTCACGGACTGGCGGGCCGCCTGCGCCAGCGAGGAGGCCGACCTCGTGTACATCTGCACGGACTGGTCCAACCATGTACCGGTTGCGCTCGAAGCCATGTCGCGCGGCAAGCACGTGGCCATCGAGGTGCCGGCCGCCCAGACCCTGGAAGAAATCTGGGCCCTGGTGCACAAGGCCGAACAAACCCGGCGGCACTGCATGATGCTGGAGAACGCCGTCTATGACGACTTCGAGCTCACCACCCTGGCCATGGTGCAGGCCGGCGTCTTCGGCCAGCTGATCCACGCCGAAGGAGCCTACCTTCACCCGATTGACTTCGGCAAGGAAACCTGGCGCCTGGAGCACAACCGCACCCACCGCGGCGACATCTACCCCACCCACGGCCTGGGCCCCGTGTGCCGGCTGCTGGGCCTGCACCGGGAAGATGCGCTGGTGAGCCTCGTTTCGGTGGACAGCGCCGCCCTCACCGGCATCTCCCTCACCGGCGATGCGTCTTTTGCCAATGCCGACCAGACCTGCACCCTGCTCAAGACGCGGCGGGGACGCACCATTCTCCTCGAGCACAACATCATGACGCCCCGCCCCTACAGCCGGATGTATCAGATTGTAGGAACCCAGGCCTACGCGGCCAAGTATCCCGTGCCCCAGATCTTCCTGGACGGGAAACTCTTCACAGGCGAGCAACTGGAGGCCCTGATGGCCCCCTACCGTCCGGCCCTTCTGCCGCCGGAACTGCTTTCCCTGGCCCGGGAGGTGGACACCCACGGCGGCATGGACTACATCATGGACTACCGCCTGGTGCAGGCCCTCCGGCAAGGCACCACGCTGGACATGGACGTCTATGACCTGGCCGAATGGTGCTGCGTGGCGCCCCTTAGCCGCCTTTCCCTTGAGCGCGGCGGCGTGCCGGTCTCCGTCCCGGATTTTGCGCGTAAAATGGGATAGTCTTATAATCAATACTTTATGCAAAATACCCTACCGGATATCCGGTAGGGTATTTTGCGCAAGTAGCAGAATTACAACAAGTTGCATCCACGCTAAGAGATCTTATTCCGGGCGATACTCGAGAATGTCGCCGGGCTGGCAGTCGAGGGCTTGACAGATGGCCTCCATGGTACTGAGCCGGATGGCCTTCGCCTTGCCGCACTTGAGGATGGAAAGATTGGCGGGAGTGATGCCGACTTTCTCCGCCAGCTCGCCGGAGGACATTTTCCGGCGGGCCAGCATGACATCGATATTGGTGATGATCGGCATAGGCGCTTACTTTTCTTCCTGGGCCGGCTGCTCATCTGCTTTCCCCTTCAGGTAGCTGGGCAGTTCCATGCCGGCCATCTTAAAGAGGTCGTTGAGCGGAGGAACAGACTTCATCATTCCGGAGATGAAGTTGGACGTGGCTGTTTTGCCGTTGGCGCCGCTGCCCGTATCCCACACAGTGACCTTGTCGATGTTGATGCCCTTCACGGCCTCGACCTGGGTCTTCACCAGTTCGGGCAGTTTGTCGGCGATCATCATCATCACGGCCTTCTGGGCATCGCCTTCGGCGGCACCCACCAGGTTCTTGAAACCGTCGGCCTGCTTGGTGAGGATTTCCAGCATACCCTTTGCCTGG
>JAEEGL014155692.1_pt1 | contig 16141 bp, 16 predicted proteins | sample 9134231 | NCBI WGS metagenome assembly JAEEGL01 (sample SAMN16246548, study PRJNA631951) | gut metagenome | biome: gut microbiome; feature: rumen; material: fiber-attached | host: Bos | place: Iran: Karaj | collected 2018-10
ACTTGCACTTGGTAATATCTCACCGTTATTACCACTAGATGGATACTTTATCCTGACTACGATCCTGAAAAAACCTAATTTGAGAAGAGAATCATTCAGACAGTTCAAAAACTGGTTTTTCAGAAAGAAAAATAAATTTTCCGGTATGTATGTTTTGTATTTTGCTGTAGCCAGTTCATTCTATACATTTATAGTTTTGGTCGAGCTTAGATGGGTTGTTAGAACGGTTATTAACGGAATTAACATGAACTACACAGTATATGATTATTTAGATGCATTTAAATATGTAATCCTTATTTTGGGAATTATTGTTGGTAAGAAACTTATTGAGTGTTGTTGTAATTGTTTGAAGAATAGGTTGGTGAATGCGTAATGAAAAAAATATTGCAGGTATCGAATTTAACGAAAAAATATAATGGTAAAAAAGTAGTTGATAATCTTTCTTTTGATATATATGAGGGAGATATAGTGGGACTTATCGGACCTAATGGTTCTGGAAAGTCTACCACAATGAAGATGATCATGAAGCTGATCAGCCGTGATGAAGGCAATGTAAAAATGTGTGATGAGAAAAAATTTGTAGAGCAAATTGGTTTTGCTTCTGAATCATCTGCTTTTTACGAATATTTATCAGGATATGATAATTTGAAATTAATTGCCAATCTGTATGAAGGTGTTTCAGAAGAAGACATACAGAGACTTATCGCATTTGTAGGATTAAATGACAATATCAAAAAGAAAGTAAAGACATATTCAACAGGAATGAAGCAAAGACTTGGACTTGCAAGGGCACTACTGAATAATCCCAAGCTCCTGATATTGGACGAACCCACAAATGGACTGGATCCATATGGCATGAAAGATATATATGAAATTTTAGAGAAGCTTGCCAGAGAACGTAAGGTAGCAATACTCATATCATCACATCTTCTTCATGATATTGAGAAGATCTGCAACAAAGCAGTAATGATAAACGAAGGAAAAGTTCTGTTTAACGGAGATATTGACGAACTTGAGAATGGTCTGGAAGAGAGTTACTACGATTACTATAGACCGGAGGTGTGCAATGCTTAAGAATATTCATAATGAATGGTATAAAATTTATAAAAATAAGAAACTTTTAATCCTGTCATTGATCGTTATTTTTGCAAGTATAGTATTTGCAATAGTTGTTAAAGCTGTCGGAGAATCTGACAGGCTGGATCCTGAATACATGAAACAGCTTATAGGATGGCATTTTCCGCTGCAGCTATTAAGTGTACTTAGTGATATAGTATTTCCTATCTTTGCCACTCTTCTTGTAGCAACACTTATTTCAGATGAGATAAATGGTGGAACATTAAAACTTCCGCTTCTGTGCGGACAGAAGAGAAGAGATGTTATCTTTGCAAAGATTATAGTTGTTTCAATTGCGATGGTAGTGTTGACTTTCCTTGCGATGATTTCATCAGGCTTAATAGCAGTAGTACTTTGGGGGATAAGGGATATTGAACTGCATCTTGGTATTATAGTAATAGTATTTCTGGCGACATTACTTTCATTTATAGGATGGACAGTTTTTTCTTCCTTCTTGGCACTGTTCATAAAAAATAGTGGAACACTTGTTGGAATCTCAGCTGTAGTACTTGTACTATGCAGTCTGATAAATGGCTTGTTTCCTAATATTGCAAGATTCCAGGTTACATATTATTTTAAAGCTTTTGCAACAGACGAATTATATAATCCTCTTTCATTCGTAGTATGTGTACTATCAATTATTATTTTCTCCGTTGCTGCAATACTTAAATTTAATAAATTGGAAATCAATAAGTGACCAACCTATCTTCAAAGTCCTTGCCACATTTTTGGGTGGCAGGGACTTTTTTGATGCTAAAATATACATGGAATAAGAAGATGTATAAGCTTCTGCGGGAGATGGTTCATTACCGGAACGTCTTTTGCGTGCCTATAAACGCAAACAGCACCAAGTCATGCGTTTTCGCTCGGATGCGAGCGTTGATTACCTCTGTCAGAGCATGAGCATGCTTCTATCATTAAGGCAGGATCCAGAATCCAGCGTGTATAAAAGCGTATCGAAGATCTTCGATAGACAAAAGGCCGGTAGATTGACTTGATGAATCAAGTGTAGTCTACCGGTATTCTTATCTCAAGCTAGGGTCTGAACTGTAACATATTGGTGACTTCAGCGATTCCGACAATAGCATCTGATATAGCTGGATTCATGAATCCGATCGTATATAAATACCATGAAATTTTAAAGCTATTACATGGTGCAGGGTGTATAATTGTCTCATTGATGGTATGAAATTTATGTTGAGAACCGGGGGTAAACATTATGAGTGATAAAAAGAAGGTAAGAATAGAATTAATCGATATAGCAAAGGCTATTACCATCATACTGGTAATACTCGGGCATACTACGGGCAATCTGGAAACGCCAATGTATAGGCGCCTGTTGTACGCTTTTCATATGCCTCTATTCTTCTTTCTTGCCGGTATGTCCATTAAAGCGAAAGAACTTAAGTCATTCAGGGAATGGATGAGTTTTATTGAGAAGAATCTGCTTGCTCTCATTGTTCCCTATCTGATTTTTGCGTTTATCTATGCACCCTTCAGTTTCGAAAACGTACCAAAGTTCCTGTACGGCTCCTGGCAGATGCTGGGCAAGACCGGCACCCTGACATCATTGTGGTATCTGACATGCTTCTTTGTGGCCAGAATCTACTGTCAGGCACTTATGAATCTTCTTAGTATTGCAAAGTGTAAGAACATGAATTTATGGCTTGGGATTCTGGCAGTTCCGATGTTAGCCATTGGTTTTATGCTCCCGAAGATCGAGATTGGGTATCCGTGGTGTTTGAATGTCAGCTTTGTAGCAACAGGCTTTATCCTGCTGGGCATTGCACTCCGTCAGCAGATACTTATTCTGGCACAGTCAACAGGATGGATACTGTTTATTATCACCGTGGTTTCAGGAGTAATGCTTGCGTTCGGAACCATCTTACGAGGTGATGCCCTGGAGCTGAGCCTTATGTGTGGCGGCGATTACGGCAATGTCTTTTGGTTTATGTATAATTCTATTTCAGGTACAGTTCTGATATTGGGCATATCCATGCTGATCTTCCGCGTTTCGCGTGAAGGTGCCAGACCGTTCAGCACAGCAGCCATTACATATGTCGGACAGCATACGCTGGGCATATTCCTTCTTCATAAAAACATACAGCTTGATCTGATTATTCCATGGATTCGAACCTGGCTGGAAGGACCGCAGCTGCTGGTGGCCTGTATCGCAACGTGCATTTCCTTCGCAGCTGCCCTGCTTCTTTGCGCAATCATAGAAAAGTTTGTGCCACAGCTACTGGGACAGTTCCCGATTTATCCGCAAAAGGAAGCATGAATGTTATGTTGGTAGAAAACAAGTGAGAATTATGTAAAGCTTCTTAAGATGATTGTTAAGAAAATAGGTAATGAAGAACAGTAACAACAAAAGCTTGCTGTACGTATGATTACGTACAGCAGGCTTTTTTCCAAAATGTGAAAATAAAGTACAAAAAATAGCCAAAAAAGTGATATATTTATTCAGTGCGGATTGATAATATTAAACCGTAAACAAACAACATTATTATTAAAGAGGGAAGGTGAAAACCATGTTGACAAACACAACACTCGCAATTCTTATCGCAGCCATTATTATTCTGGCAATCATCATCATGGCCGCTGGCTATGTGAAGGCTCCGCCGGATAAGGCTTATATTATATCCGGTATGAGAAAAGTTCCACGTATCCTCATTGGTAGAGCAGGAGTTAAGATCCCGTTCCTTGAGAGAGTCGACAGACTTTATCTTGGACAGATGACAGTTGATATTAAAACAGAGCAGTCAGTTCCTACCAATGACTTCATCAACGTAAATGTTGACGCTGTTGCTAAGGTAAGAATCGGCACAACACCTGAAGCTATTCAGCTTGCTGCCAAGAACTTCCTTAACAAGTCTCCCGAGCAGATCACACTTGATCTTCAGGATTCTTTACAGGGTAACATGCGTGAGATCATCGGTACACTTGCTCTTAAGACCATCAACACTGACAGAGACAGCTTCTCAGATCAGGTTATGGAGAAGGCATCTAAGGACATGAATAAGCTCGGTATCGAGATCCTGTCCTGTAACATCCAGAACGTAACTGATGAAAATGGCCTTATTAGTGACCTTGGTATGGATAATACCGCTAAGATCAAGAAGGATGCCGCTATCGCAAAGGCTCAGGCTGACAGAGACGTGGCAATTGCTAAGGCTGAGGCTGACAAGGCAGCTAACGATGCAAGAGTACTTGCACAGACAGAGATTGCTGAGAAGAACAACGCTCTTGCAATCAAGCAGGCAGAACTCAAGAGAGAAGCTGATACAGCAAGCGCTGTAGCAGACGCAGCTTATGAGATTCAGACACAGGAACAGCAGAAATCAATCCAGACAGCAACCGTTAATGCTCAGATCGCTAAGGCTGAGCGTGAAGCAGAACTGAAGCAGAAGGAAGTTCTCGTAAAACAGCAGGAACTTGCTGCTGAGATCGAGAAGAGAGCAGATGCTGAGAAGTATCAGGCTGAGAAGAAGGCTGAGGCTGAGCTCCTTCAGAGACAGAAAAAGGCTGAGGCTGCACAGTTCGAACAGGAGCGTGAGGCTGATGCTCAGAAGGCAAAGGCTGAGGCTCAGAAGTTCGCAGCAGAGCAGGAAGCTGCAGGTATCAAGGCTAAATATGATGCTGAGGCTGCCGGTATCGCTGCAAAAGGTAAGGCAGAAGCTGAGGCTATCAAGGCAAAGGGTATTGCGGAAGCTGAAGCAATGGAGAAGAAGGCAGAAGCCTACAAGAAGTACAACGGCGCTGCTATGGCTGAGATGATGATTAAGATCATGCCTCAGATGGCTGCTGAAATCGCTAAGCCTCTTTCACAGATTGACAAGATCAACATTTATGGAACAGGCGATGGCTCAAATGGTGCAAGCCAGATTTCAGGAAACATGCCTATCGTTATGAAACAGGTATTTGATACAATGTCAGAGGCTACAGGCGTTGATTTCACAGAGATCATGAGAGCCGGCACATATGATGCCAAGGTTAACAAGAACATTAACCTTAGCGGTGACAATGTAAATGTCACAGTTGATAAATCTGAGAAATAATCAGTAAATAAGTAGTACAAGGGCCGCCCTATTGAGAAATCAGTAGGGCGGTTTTTTCATATATTAATATACGATAAAAAAGTAGTTTCTTTATCCCTTTAATGTGGTAAAATGATAAAGTCTATTCATTTTATATTTTTAAAGGGAGGAAAAATGAGTACAGCGCATATCGGTATAATCATTTCAATTCTGGTATATCTGGCTATGATGCTTCTTGTAGGCTTTGTAAGCTCAAAGGATACCAACGATGTAAGCGATTTTTATCTTGGGGGAAGAAAACTTGGTCCGTTTGTTACTGCCATGAGTGCAGAGGCATCGGATATGAGTTCATATCTTCTGATGGGACTTCCGGGACTTGCATATTTTTCAGGTGTTGCAGACGCCGGATGGACTGCAATAGGTCTTATTGTAGGAACCTATCTCAATTGGCTCTTCACAGCCAGAAGACTTCGTAATTATACGGAGAGGCTCGATGCCATCACTATTCCGGATTATTTCAAAAAGAGATTTCGTGATAACAGTAATGTAATCCTTTGTATTGGAGCATTATTCATTCTGATATTCTTCGTGCCTTATACAGCATCAGGATTCTCAGCATGCGGCAAGCTGTTTTCATCACTTTTCGGAGTTAAGTATCAGCTGGCAATGATCGCTTCTGCAGTAATAATCATCGGTTATACAACAACAGGTGGTTTCCTTGCTGCTTCCAAAACTGACTTTATCCAGTCAATCGTAATGACAATGGCACTGTTTTTCGTTGTGGGATATGGAATCGTATCTGCAGGCGGAATGTCAGCTGTAATTGAAAACACCAGGAATCTGCCTGGATTCCTTGATTTCAACGCTACTCACAGTAACGTGACAGGAGAGGGACTTCCTTATGGCATTTTCAATAAGGTGACGATGTTCTGCTGGGGACTTGGCTACTTCGGAATGCCCCATATTCTTCTTAGATTTATGGCAGCAAGAAAAGCGTCTGAGATTAAGCTTTCAAGAAGAATAGCATCTGTATGGGTTGTATTCTCACTTGCTATTGCAGTTTTCCTTGGTGTTGTAGGTAGAGCTATGACAGAGGCAGATGCGCTTGCTTCACTGATTGATCCTGCAGATCTCACAAGCTCATCTATGGCAGAGACATTGATAGTAGTAATTGCTGAGCAGATAAGCAGGCATAATTTTGTATTTGCACTTATTGCAGGACTTGTTATTGCAGGAATTCTGGCATCAACAATGTCCACAGCGGATTCACAGCTTATCGCAGCTTCCTCTGCAGTTTCTGAGAATATCATTCAGGAAACCTTCAAGATCAAGCTGACAGAGAGATATGCGATGTTTACAGCAAGACTTACACTTATCATTGTTGCCGTATTTGGTATCATTATCGCATGGAATCCCAACAGTTCGGTATTCGGCATTGTATCCTTTGCCTGGGCCGGATTTGGTGCGGTTTTCGGACCTGCAATGATAATGTCACTGTATTGGAAGCGTACTAATAAGTTCGGAGCCATCGCAGGAATGATATCCGGCGGCCTTATGGTATTCTTATGGAAATATACTGTAAGACCTATGGGCGGTGTCTGGGATCTGTACGAACTTGCGCCTGCGTTTCTGGTTGCGATAATAGTGATTGTTATTGTAAGCCTTCTTACAAAGGAACCTGAGCAGGAAATTGTTGATGAATTCGAACATGTATCCAAGATGTCATAAATAAAGATAAGCGTAGCAGTTTTGATGGCTGCTACGCTTTTTTATTGCACTAATTTCTCAGTTGAAAAAACTTATCACCAGAGTTTGTCAGAACCTGTTGAAAAGAAAATACTGATATGATAACCTTTGGGCAGTTAGCAATAGCTAACATAGTTGCAACAACAAAGGAGGAAAAATCAGTATGAGTAAAGTAGCAGTTGTATATTGGAGCGGTACAGGAAATACAGCAACCATGGCAAACGCAGTTGCTGATGGAGCAAAGGGAGCAGGTGCTGAGGTTACAGTTCTTAACCCGTCAGAGTTCAGTGCAGACAAGGTTTCAGGCTTTGACAGCATTGCCTTTGGATGTCCTGCAATGGGAGCTGAGGTTTTGGAGGAAACAGAGTTTGATCCCATGTTTTCAGCAGTAGAGGGCTCACTTGCAGGAAAGAAGATTGGATTGTTCGGTTCATTCGGATGGGGAGACGGCCAGTGGATGAGAGACTGGGAGGATCGCTGTAAGGGTGACGGAGCAGTTCTTGCCACAGACAGTGTAATGGCCAATAACGCTCCGGATGATTCAGCTCTTGAGGAATGCAGATCCCTGGGAATGGCACTTGCATAAAGCTATAGACAGTATTAGAGGAAAAATATAATAACATGAATAATGTGTAGCGAGCTGGTCATGGTGACCAGCTCGTTTCGGCATATATACGAAAATGTTGGTAAAGACCCTATAGGAAGGGAGAACTTGACTACGCCGTACGGCTTATTATAGAATGAAATGAGAAAAATAAAGCCGAACGGCGTATTTTGGTATTTGAATGTTTATATTTGTTCGTACGGCTTATTTTGGACGGAGGCGTATATGATAATAAACAATGCGGCTGATTTTGGTAAAGCATTGAAAAATCGTAGAAAAGAACTTGGCTATACCCAGCGATATATTTCTGAATTTACTGGATTCAGTATCAGTTTTATTTCGGATTTGGAAAATGGCAAGAGCACGGCTGAACTGGGAAAAGCTATTTATCTTGCCAATATGCTGGGACTTGATATTGCTGCTAATGCGAGGGGAAATAAATGAGACATTATAATGTATATCTTGAAATAGACGGGAGTCAGGTAAAAGTAGGAGAAATAGAAGGTAATTCTTCTGAAGATGCCTGCTTTTCATATTCAAAAGAATATGTAGCGAGGACAGATTCAAGGGCTATTTCTGTATCATTACCAATACAGGAGGAACCTTTTTCTCCTGAACGTACCAAAATCTTTTTTGACGGACTTCTGCCGGAAGGATTTATGAGAAAGAGTATAGCTACTAATATGCACTTTGATGAGAATGATTATCTCTCGATTCTTTATAATCTTGGCAAGGAATGTCTTGGGGCAATAAGAATAGATGAGTCTGATGAGGAGCAGGAATCCGGGTATGAAGCTATAACTTCTATGCAAGTAGAGGAGCTGGCAGCTGAAGGAACAACCAAATCTACGGAGATAGTAATAAAAACTCACTTATCGCTGACAGGGGCTTCAGGAAAAGTTGGACTATATTATGATGAAAAAGAGGGTAGATGGTATCTGCCCTGCGGTCTTGCACCAAGTACACATATAGTTAAGCAAAGCCACATTAGGCTAGACGGAATAGTTACAAATGAGCAATTGTCTATGTTAACAGCTCATAAATGCGGAATAGATATTCCGGAGAGCTTTATTATTAATGTCGGCCAGGGTACTGATTCACAGGTTCTTTTTGCTACAAAAAGATATGACAGGATTATTGATGAAACATCACAGTTGATTGGAAATTTGAAGCGTCCTTTCAGGGTGCATCAGGAAGATTTTGCTCAGGCCATGGGAGTGGCAGCCTTTGAAAAATATGAAACAGACGGTCAGAACTACGCTGAGAAAATGTTTGAAATAATCCGAAATTATGCAAGAAGGCCATTGGAAGATCAATTGCGTCTTTGGGATAGAATAGTGTTTAACTTTGTGCTTGGCAATACGGATGCACATATTAAAAACTATTCGCTTCTGTATGACCCACATATGGAAGGAATATCACTTGCTCCGGCGTACGATATGATAAGCACGGTGATTTATGAGAGTGCGACGAAAGATATGTCTTTTAACATCGGTGGAATAAGAAATCTAGATAGCATTGATGAAGATAGCTTTAAGTCACTTGCTGCAAAAGTTGGAATTGGTGAGAAAATCGCTATGAGTAATTATCATAAGGTTCTCGACCGATTTGAAAATGCGGTGAAGGAATCCGCTGAAGAATTGAAGGAGATGGGCTTTGTCAATGCAGGAGACATTGCAGAAAGAATTCTTCTGGCACGAAAAAAAGCACTGTAAGATATCACAGAATTACATCTGTATTTCTCGTATATTATCAAAACTAATGTCTGTTGTGACAACAGTAAGATACCGGGCGTCTTTCTTTATATTGGAGATCAGCCCGGTCTTCTTTATGTAAGCACCATAATCGTAATAGGTTATGGTGACCATGTCACCAACCTTTAGAAGAGATAGCTGATAGTCGAGGAAGTCCAAGGCTTCTTCAGACAAAATGATCTTTTCTACTTCTATACGTTCCTTTTCCCTTAATGCGGAATCAAAGCCCTTAAGTGCTGCAAAGGGCATGAACTGGCTTGCTCTGTCTGCTCTTGGCATATATTCCTCCTATATTATTGAACCTGCTTTATGGCCGCCGATCTGTGCGTTTCGTTCTATTGCATTTCCTGCATCAAGAAGATCCATGCCCTTAAGAATGGCGTTTTTACCATAGCGGGCTTTAATCTCGTTTACTGACTGTGTGATCTTGCGGTCTTTTTCCATTATCTCCGGGTCAACAAAAAAGCTGTACTGCTCAAAACATTCATCAAGAATGGAGTTGGCGCTAATACCGACCCTGCGGATAGGGACATTTCGCAAGGTACTCCTTAAATATAGCTTCGTATAGGCATCCATAAGAATCCTGTAGGAGTTGGTCGTGACCTGGAGATTCGTACTTGCGCCCGTGGATGGGAAGGTTTCTGCACTGTAACCTACATAAAGTGAGAGATTGCTGCTAACAACATGGGCTGCGACCATATCAAGGGACAACTCATCTGCCATTTCCTTCACGATGATAAGTGCTTCATCAAAATTGTAATCACGCATCAGTACCTGTCCGCAGGAGAGGGATTTTGAGCGTGAGCGGTAGTTCTTGATTTCCTGCATGGTGCAGGGCTCCCGTCCCCAGGCGTGGTCAATCAGGTATTCAGCAAGGACGCCGAAATTTTTATATAGCAGTTTTTCAGGAAAAATCGCAATATCTCCCGGAGTATACATGCCAAGGGAGTTGAGCCTTCTCTGGGTACCGGGACCGATTCGCCAAAAATCGGTTAAGGGTCTGTGAGTCCACAATTTTTGCTTAAAAGATTCCTCATCAAGCTCAGCTATAAAGTCGGGAGAGTGCTTAGCCAGGATATCAAGGGCTACCTTCGCAAGATAAAGGTTAGTGCCAATACCGCAGGTAGCCCGCAGGCCCAGTTTATCCCTTATGTCGCCCATGATCCTAAGTGCAAGGTCGTGGGCTGATAAGGAGTACATTTCAAGATAGTTCGTTACATCGAGAAAAGACTCATCAATTGAATAAACATGAATATCTTCCTTAGCGACGTAGCTTAGGTATATACCGTAAATATCAGCTGATATGTCTACGTATCGCTTCATTCTTGGCGGAGCAACAATGTAATCAAGGTGCTTGGGTATCTCATATATTCTGCAGCGATTCTTGATTCCAAGGGCTTTCATAGCGGGTGTTATTGCAAGGCATATAGTGCCTTTGCTGCGCTCCTTGTCAGCAACGGCGAGAAGGGCAGTCATGGGGTCTAGTCCTCTGTCCACGCATTCCACACTGGCATAGAAGCTCTTTAGATCGATTATCATAAACTGGTTAATCATAAGGCAGCTCCTAGAGTAATGATTAGAACTGACGTTCCGAACATACATTTGGGTAGAGATTATAATACACCAAGGGAACATATGTTTCAATAGAACATATTATTAAATTTTTGTGAGAGCATATATGAGGAGTATTGATTTTTAATTTAAAAAGGTGTACTATACAATTATGAATTGCGCACAATCAAATAGAGATAAATATATAAGTCAAGGAGGAATCAGCAATGATCTATGATTACGAGGTAACTACCGGAACCGGAGAAGAGCTTAGCCTTTCAGATTATAAAGGAAAAGTGATTCTTGTTGTTAATACTGCTACTGGATGTGGTTTCACACCTCAGTACAAGCCCATCGAAGATTTATATCAGAGCTATCATGACAAGGGATTGGAGATACTTGATATTCCCTGCAACCAGTTTGGCGGACAGGCACCCGGAACAGATGAAGAGATCCATGAGTTCTGCACTTTGCACTACAATACTACATTCCCTCAGATGAAGAAGGCTGACGTTAACGGAGAGAATGAGCTTCCGCTTTATACATATCTTAAGTCTCAGAAGGGATTTGAAGGCTTCCAGGATCATCAGTACAGAGAGGTTCTTGAAAAGATGTTTGCAGAAGCAGATCCTGAATGGGATAAAAAGCCTGACATCAAGTGGAACTTTACAAAGTTTGTGATCGACAGAGAAGGAAATATTGTTGCAAGATTCGAGCCTACAGCTGATGTGGCTGACGTTGAGGCTTGCATCAAGGCATTGCTTTAATTGATGCAGAGAATGGAGGAATACAATGGCTACACTCGTAACATTTTTTAGTGCAGGAGGCAAAACTGCCAATGTTGCAAAGGAGTTTGCAAGTAGAATAGGTGCTGATGTTTTTGAAATTGTTCCTCAGGAACCATACACATCAGCTGACATTAAGTGGACAAATCCGGTTGCAAGATGCAACAGGGAGCAGATAGCAGGGAAAGAAGTACCGGTAAACGGGAAAATAGAGGATTTCGATAAATATGACACCGTATATATCGGATTCCCTATATGGTATGGTCAGGCTCCAAGAGTCATTCATACATTTGGTAAAGGCTATGACTGGTCTGGCAAGGCAGTACATGCTTTTGCTACATCAGGAGGAAGCGGAATAGGAAAAACTGCTGAGAAGCTTAAGCCTTCATTAGCAGGAGTAGCTTCTTTGGATGCAAAGCTCGTTCATAGTGCAGACGAATTGTAAATTGTAATAGTAAGTGCCGGATTCCTGTTATGGGAATCCGGTATTTTCATGGAGGATGCATCCCCACTCCCGATATGCTATAATCCCTAATCGAGGGGACATTTTACGAAAAGTTTTAAGGGGAAATCAAAATGAGGAAAAGTTTCAAAGAACTACTCGTCATCACAGCCATGCTGTGTCTTTTTTTGCTACCGGGATTAACTGGTATCAAAGCTCATGCTGCTACAGGTGTTCTGTATAATGGCCGAACATTCAATAAGACAATTAAATCTTTTGTGGATGCTAATAGCACGCATAATACCAGAGACTATACCATTAAGAAGATAATTTTTGCCAAGGCACCTTCAAAACCTGCTAAGAGCCTTATTCCGGAAAATATAGGCGATGGTGTAACTGCATATTATGACTCGGCTGAACAGACAGTTTATGTCTGCAGTAACTCAAAAATAAAGTTCAACAGTGATTGTGATTCTATGTTCATTGATTTCTATAATGTTGAGGAAATCAATTTTGGTAGTAATGTGATTGATACCAGTGCAATGAGAGATGCAAGTTATATGTTCAGATGCTGTAGCAGTCTGGTAAATCTGGATCTTAGTCAGTTCAGAACTCCTAATCTTGTAAACATGTGCCAGATGTTCCATTGCTGCTTCAAATTAAAGAAAATCAACGTCAGCACCTTTGACACCTCTAATGTTACTGATATGCAGAGTGTTTTCATGAGTGATTCTGCTCTGGAATCGCTTGATCTTAGAAATTGGAATACCTCCAAGGTCAATAGAATGTTCCAGATGTTTGAGGGATTAAGAGGTCTTAAAACTCTTGATCTTTCAAATTTCGATACAAGAAATGTAACAGATATGTATCGCATGTTTAATGGCTGCCGCAATCTTAAGACTCTCAATATCAGCAGCTTCAGGACTCCCAAGTTAATAAATGTCCAGGAGATGTTCACTGGCTGTAGAAGCCTGGAATATCTTAATCTTAGTGGTTTCGATTTATCAAAAGTGGCTGATGCTGACGCTGGAGCATTCCTTGGAAGCTGCATCAGTCTTAAGTATGTTGACGCACCTTGCAAGATTTCGAAGAATTTTGACTACGCAGCTAATTCACCTTATGTGAAAAACTGTGGCATAGGTAAGGTTGCCATAGATGATAACAAAGATGGTAAGGCAGACTCATCCGCTACTTACAGCTATTTCATCAAAGCAAATAAGAGCCACAGATACATGTTCCTTGATGCCATAGAAAGGGAAAAAGAGAAAAAGGATCCCGTGGATCCGATAAAGCCGCCTGTACCGGTTCCTTCAGATCCTACTACTCCTGAAAAGAAGGATGGTGATGTCACACCAGTTTCATCAGAGGAATCTGCCGCTAATCAATCAGGATATGATCTTCCCGCAAATGTCATTATAGATGGGGTTACTTATCATATTGATATTAACGGTCAGGCAACAGTAACTAATATCGCATCTGTAAAAAAAGCTAAAATTAACACTGTTACATATAAAAACGTTGAGTTCCCTGTTACAAGCATTTCGGCAAATGCCGCTAAGGGTAACAGGAAGCTTTCAACTCTTACAGTTGGAAATAACGTTACCAAAATTGGGAAAAAGGCATTTTATAAGTGCAAGAAGCTTAAGAAGGTTACCATAAAGGCTAATAAGAAGCTTAAGGTTGAAAAGAACGCGTTTAAGAAGATCAATAAGGACGGAACAATCAAGGTTAAGTCCCTTAAGGGAAATGCTAAAAAGAAGGTTGTGAAGTCAATTAAGAAGCAGACAGATGCTGTAGTTAAGTAATTAGATTTATTATTTCTTTACTATGCGACCTCCTTACCGGATAAGAATCCGGTAAGGAGGTTTTTTATACACTTTTGTTTTAGCATATCTTATCCTTTAATGAATCTGAGTGACTATTATAAGCTTCTTACAGCTTTTGCAGAAGTCTATTTTGCAACCTAGGCAATCAGAGACCTTTTTCTGTATAATTAGAAAATGAGATTAAATAACAATGAGGATTAAGAGAAATGTACTATATAATAGACAGTATTTTGAGAAAATGCTCCAAGGAAGAATGTCATAACGGTAAGAAGCAGTACGTGGCGATGTTATCACCAGAGGAGTGGATAGCTGAAAAGACACTTTCGAAATGGGTATTGATATTGAGCCGGACATGATGGATATCTATACGACAAATGCCGATGTGAACTATGATTCTGTTACCGGAACCTTTGCTATTCCGGATAGATATAATATGGCAGGAGATTACCACAAATGGTATCCATACAGGCTGGAATTATCTGCAGTCGTACATATTCAGCATTGAAGCCAGCGGAAATCCTGCAACGATAGGAGCTTATCATGGCACATTGAATCGCGCTAATGGCTTTTTCCATGAGAGTTACGGGTATGAAGGCTCGATCACTGCAACGATAATGGCGACAGCGTCAATCCTCTGGCTGGTTTGCAGGCTGAATAAAAATGGTTGGAAATATAAAAACTAAACGGAAAGGGTCAAAATGGAATTTAAAAAGATTGCATTAATCGGAGCAGGAGCGGTCGGAAGCTACATATTGTGGGGGCTTTCACATAAGGACGAGTTAGATCTTTCTGTTGTTGCTTCTGGAAAGCGAAAAGAAAGAATTGAGACAGAAGGATTATGTATTAATGACAAGCTTTACAAGCCTGTGGTGAAGACACCGCAGGAAGCTTTTGGAGCGGATCTTGTTATTGTGGCAGTAAAATATAATGCCCTGCCAGTGGCTGTCCTGGATATAAAGGAAATCGTAGATGAGCATACCGTAGTAATAAGTCTTATGAACGGTGTTGATAGCGAAGATGTGATAGCTTCTGAAATTGGCGAGGAACATATAGTTCCGGCACTTATAAAAGTTGCTTCAGAAAGAAAACAGAACAGGATATATTTTGATCCGGAATCCACGATAGGAGTGGTCTATGGAGAAAAAGATGGAAAGAGCTCGGAAAGAACACTAGCGCTAGAGCAGCTTTTTGAAGGAACCGGGCTCCATTACAGAGAGACAGATGTTATATTATCGGAAATATGGAGCAAGTTCAGATTAAATGTGGGGAATAACCTCCCGCAGGCAATGCTGAGTGTGGGCGTAGGTGCGTATAGCGATAGTGAACACGTCGCTGCGATCAGAGAAGGCCTTGTAAAAGAGCTTGATGAGATTGCAAAAGCAAAGGGGATAGACATATCTCTGGCAGATCCATCATCGACCAGAGGAAGCAAAGTCTTTAAGCGTGCAAGATACTCAACTCTTCAGGATCTTGATGCGAAAAGGCACACAGAGATTGATATGTTTTCCGGTGCGTTAATTCGAATGGGCAAACAATTGGGCCTCTCTACACCGTATAATGAATTCACATTTCATATGATAAAGGCTTTAGAAGAAAAGAATGACGGAAAATTTGATTACAGTTGATATAAATATCAAATGAGCTGATATGTAATTTCAAACTAAAACTATAAGCTCTGGATTCTTACAATGAATCCAGGGCTTTTTTTGCGAATATAGGGATATTAGGTACATTGTTGTTGAAGGTCCGTATTATTACCACATAAAAAAGACAAAAATGGAATAATATAAAGATTAATGAGGGAATCCGGGTTCTTGTCACGTAGAACCCGGATTTTTTGTGTTTGAAGAAAAGTTTTTATTCTTATGAGGGAGTCAAGAGAGCTGTTTCTCTCTTAATGATTTAAGGATACATGCAAAATCGTAAAAGAAAGTGACTGGTCTGTGTAAAATCTGTGAATCATTTTGATGACAGCGATTATCTGAATATCTAAAAAGTCTATTAAATATGAGCATTGGTTCATCTTCTTGAAAATAGGAGATGTAGAATATAGTTGGTTTTTATACACGATTGCAAATGAGGGGCGATATGATGGGACAAGATAATGGGAAGTATTACCAGGTATCTACTTTACAGGCTCTGGCATTAGGATTTTCGAAGTCTGTTATTACAGTAGAAGAACTACTACAGCATGGAGATATGGGGCTTGGAACATTTGAAGATGTGGATGGCGAAATGATTGTCTTGGACGGAAGGTGTTACCGGGCTAAGAATAATGGA